>SXGU01264328.1_pt1 | contig 16672 bp, 16 predicted proteins | sample 3174531 | NCBI WGS metagenome assembly SXGU01 (sample SAMN11356863, study PRJNA531348) | freshwater metagenome | isolation source: freshwater sample F1-140 | place: China: Fuxian Lake, Yuxi | collected 2017-12-25 | reverse complement strand
GATGTCCATCAATATGACATCCGGGCGATGGACTCGCGCAAGCTCTATGCCGAGATTGGCGTCGTGTGCGTTCAGCAGGGATAGATGCGGGTGACCCTTAATTATTTGCTCGATCAGCATCAGGTTGGCCGGATTGTCTTCTATATAGAGCAGGGTGCGCGGCGCCCGGTTTGTCGTGATTTGCGGTGCCGGTTCCGTGGGCAGGATCGTGCGGGGGGCAAGTTGCAGGGTCAGGTCCGGGATCAATTCGACCCAGAATTCACTACCTACGCCGACGGTGCTTTGCACGCCGATGGTGCCGCCCATCAGTTCGACCAGTTGCTTGGTCACCACCAGGCCGATGCCTGTGCCTTGCTCTACGCCGGTTTCCTGGCCAAGACGATTGAAGGGCTGAAACAGCTGCTCCAGTTGTTCCTGAGACAATCCCGCCCCGCTGTCGTTGACGCTGATGCGCAGGCGGTCCGACAAGGTTAGCGCGCACTTTACCTCAACCGTTCCTTGCTCGCGATTGTATTTAAGCGCATTGGAAAGCAGGTTGATCAGAACCTGTTTTACTCGGGTGCGATCGGCATAGACCATCCAGGTGTTGTCGAAGGGGAGAAATAGCAGCTTAATGCCGCGTTGTTGCGCTTGCGGTTCGATCATGGCATGGCATTCATTGATGACATCGCTCAGGAATACCGGCTCCTGCGACAGCGACAGCTTGCCGGATTCTATTACTGCGAGATCGAGTATTTGGTTAATCAGCTCCACCAGATACCAGCCTGCTTCGATAATCTGGTGTAGCCGGATCATCTGGCCGGCCGTCGGCGGTGGTGTACCCGTCTCCAGTAACTGGGCGAAACCGAGGATGGCATTGAGCGGGGAACGTAACTCATGGCTCATACTGGAAAGGAAATCCGATTTGGCGAGATTGGCTTTTTCCGCCGCCGCCTTGGCGATCTCGAGCTGGGCTTGAGTCGCTTGCAGCTGTTCGGCCAGTTTCTGTGCTTCAATGGTGGCGATGACCAGGTGTTTGTTTGCATGCTGCAACAAATTGATGTGATCGTCGGATGCCGCCTGTGTGATTTCCGCCGCGTTAATGTTCCATTCGAGCGAGTCGGCTTTCTCTTCCCGCAAGTCGGCGTCATGTTCTCGCAAATCGAGGGCATCTTCCCGTGCCGCAACCCGTTTCTCGCGACTCAGAATATCCGCTTCATGGTCAATGACATCGTGCTCCCTGCGTGCGATATCATCCTCGCGGCTCTCCGCCGGCAGCCCATCTTCGTGTCGGCTGGACAGGTCCGGCATAGCGGCATCAGCAGTGTCGTCATCGATATTTCTGTTCATTATCACCTCCTGTCGTTCGGACGTGCCGTCTATGAGCTGATTGTGGGTCGTCCCGACATGATGCCGGTATACGCAGATAAGGTCTCACCAATGATGATGCCGTCGTCAGTAATGTCAAACAAGCGAATGTCCTTACTGTGCTCGCTGCCGCGGACCTTGACGACCGAGAAGGCCCGATTGAAGCGGCCCTCAATTTCGATATAGCGCTGCACGATAATGGCGTCGGCGAGAAAAGCGCTCCCGAACGGACTAAAGCGCAAATCGGTGTAGCGGTCTTCCAGTTCCGAGGTCATCAATATGGTCATGCCCATGCCGGTCAGTTCGGCAATCATCCGGTACAAGGAACCGCGAAAATCTTCGCTGAACTGCGGCGCCAGGGCCAGCTCAAATCCGGACAAGGAATCAATGACGACGCGCTTTGCCTGCATTCGGGTAATCATTTCGATCAAATCATGCAAGGTTTGATCAATCGATAAATCCAGGGAATGCGTGTCGATCACGCCGATGTGTCCGGCCTTGACCAGTGGATACAGCTTATTGCCCAGCAGTTGGCTGGGGCTTTTCTCAAACGCCGCAATCACGCCGGGTTCGCCCCTGCGCACGCCTTCGGCGAGGAATTCCGTCGCCAGGATGGTTTTCCCGGAACCGGACGGGCCTACCACGAGCAGCGAATAACCGGCCGGCAAGCCGCCGCCCAGCATATCATCCAGGCCGGCTATGCCCATCGAAACACGTTTCTCTCCGGTGGCCGCCTTGATGGCCGACTCAACGGCGGCATCCTGCTTGATAATCGCACGCGGGAAAACCTGCACGCCCTTGTCGCTGATGCGGAAGGTATGCAAACCCGGCGCCTGCGCTTGGCCGCGTATTTTCACCACTTGTATCTTGCGCACCATGGAATTGCGGTGCAAATTCTGCGAAAGCCACAGAATGCCGTCCGCCACGGTAAAGACCGGACTCGATTCCGATTCCGGCATCAAATATTCGCCGATTAAAAAGGTGGTGGCCTGCCAGCTGGTCATTTGCATGCCCAATTGCTGGATGAAACGCTGCAGGTCGGACACGCTTTGTTCGCCTCCCGGCTTGGCCGATTGCACGACTGATCGAAACGAATCAACAAAAACCAGGCTGGGCGCATAGTCCTTTACTTCCTCGGCAATGCGCGACAATACGCGGTCAAAATCGCCTTGCAGAAGATCGGTAGACAGGTTGACGAAACGGATCGATTCATTGACTTTAGCGATATCAAAAAACGGGAATTGCTGTTGATAACGCAGCATCTTCAATGCCGGTTCACCGAGCACGGTGAAGAACAGCGCGCGGTAATGCGGGGCGGCCAACGAGAACATAATCTGGTGTGCGAGGGTTGTTTTTCCGGTTCCCGGCGTGCCCGCAATCAGGTTAAAAGAGAATTCCGGCAAGCCGCCTCCCAACAGGTTGTCCAGACCGGGCACGCCGGTTTTCAGGCGACGTATGCTTACTTTTTCAGTCATTGTTAAACTCCTCGCCGAGCCTATCCCAAGCGTCATTGCCCCATGCAGAGCGTAAAATAGTGGTCGTTAACTGCTCACCAATTAACGAGGCCAGGATGTCGGTGAAAGTGATCAGCAGCAGAGTGTTTGCTTTTCCGGCAAGCGCCGGTGTTTGTCCTTCAAGGTTCATTTTTAATTCCGCAAATCGATGATCAATCTGTGAAAGCCGCATATCAGTCGCGAGCCAGGGAAATGTTGACTGGGTAAGGAATAAGCTTCTCTCGTAAAGTGAATTGAAACCACCTTCACCGACGATCGAAATAATTTGGGCAGCCATCTGCTCCCATAACTTAATCGCGGCGTCCGCAACTTTTTCAGGGTGCTGCGCCGTGAGATTTTTAATTTTCTGGTGTCTCAGCAAATCACTGGTTTCCATAAGAAAAATATCAATAATAGGTCGATACGACGAAGGGGGGAATACCGTTGTTTCAATCTGTATCAGTATAGGTCATTTGCCTGATCGCAGACGACATATTCGCAATAAATTCCGTTATTGTTGAATGGTTAATACAAGGTATCAGCTCGCCCCGGCAATGGTTAGCGCAATAACTGAGTGGATGCCGGGCTTTGCAACCCGTCAGGCAATTTAAAATTAAATCCCTGCTCAATCGCCTCTTTTGCAAAGAGGGGGTGAGTTTGTTACTAAAAAGCCGTTGCGGCGCCATCGCACAGCAAGCGTTTGAATTCTTTTTTGACTACGCTGTAGCATTCACAGGTGCGGGACTCCAAGCCCACACGGTCAATCACCGTGATGTGACCACGGCGATAGCTGATCAAACCGGCGCGTTGCAAGTTTCCGGCGGCTTCCGTGATGCCTTCCCGGCGCACGCCGAGCATGCCGGCAATCAATTCCTGGGTCATTGTCAACTCGCTTGAGGGCAGTCGATCCAGGGTTAACAACAGCCAGCGACACAGTTGCTGCTCCAGCGAATGATGCCGATTACAGACCGCCGTTTGCGACATCTGTGTCATTAATGCCTGGGTGTAGCGCAGCAGCAAACGCATCATCGGCCCGGCGCGATTGAATTCCTCCATCAACAAGCGTCCCTTCAGTCGGTAACCGTAACCTGCTGTCAGCACGGTCGCAAGACTGGGCGTGGAATTACCGCCCATGAACAGGGAAACGCCGACTATGCCCTCATTGCCCACGCCGGCGACTTCCGCCGATGCGCCGTTCTCCATGATGTAATGCAGGGACACAATGGCGGTCGTCGGGAAATAGACATAGTGCAATTGGCCGCCGGATTCGTAAAGAACATCACCGAGCGGCATCGAGATCAGGTCCAGGTTGGGAATGAGGCGCTCGATTATTTCTGCGGGCAGCGCGTCGAGCAGATGGTTTTGTTTGGGCGTTTGATGTGCGGGCGGTGTGGCGGCCATTTGTTATGTCTCTGGAACGTGTAACCGATAGGGTGAAAACTGACCGCGTGCTTATAGGGCAAGTTTGAGCATTTAGTTATGAATGAGTAATCGTGGTCGTTTTAGCGTATTTTAGAGACTTAATTGTCTCAGCGCAGTTTTGTTAATGAAAGATTCTATTGTCGCTCGTCCGCTCATTCCCAAGCTCCAGCTTGGGAATGCGGTCCTGGAAGCTCCAGCTTCTTATCGTTCCCACGCCGGAGCGTGGGAACGATAAGTATCTTTTTGATTTTTAATGCATATTTATTTAACTGAATGGCAGTTTAGTTACATCGCACTTGTGTTCCTTTGGCGGATTATATTCAGAAAACCCTTGACCGTCTGTTCGCTAGCGTACATAGCGCCTGTCCCCGGTATTTTTTAGGAATAGGCGGTTGATTAAGGCGCGGCTTCACGCAACGTTACAAACTCTTCGGCGGCGGTAGGGTGAATGCCGATGGTCGAGTCAAAGACCGCTTTGGTCGCACCGGCTCGAATGGCGACGGCCATGCCCTGGATAATTTCAGGGGCGTCGGTTCCCGCCATGTGTAGTCCGACAACCCGATCAGTGCCGCGCACCACGATCATTTTCATCAGGGTTTGTTCATCCAGGCCGGAGAGGGTGTTTTTCATCGGTGTGAAGCGGGTCAGGTAAATGTCGATGTCAGGGTGTTTGTCGCGCGCCTCGGATTCGGTTAAGCCGACACTGCCAATCGCGGGTTGGCTGAAAACGGCGGTGGGAACCGTCTCATAATCAATCGCTTCCGTCTGATGAGCTTGATTACTATACAGTTTCTTCACCAGCGCGATACCCTCGGCTATCGCTACCGGCGTCAGGTTCATCCGGTTTGTGACATCACCGAGCGCATAAATTGACGGCACGTTGGTTTGATAGTCGCCGTTGACTTTAATGGCCTGTTCCTTGTCCAGTTCAACGCCAAGTTGCTCCAGGCCGAATCCGCTTGAATTGGGTACTCTGCCGGTGGCGTACATAACCAGGTCTGTGTTCAGTTGGCTGCCGTCGATGCACCGTACCGCCAGGCAAGCACCGGCTTTTTCAATGGCTTCAATATCGGTATTGAAAAGGATGCCGATACCTTTTTTGGTCATTTCCTCGGCCAGAAAAGCGCCGATATCTTCATCAAAACCGCCAAGCAGGCTGTCGCCGCGATGACAAAGGGTGGTATGCACACCGAGTCCATGAAGAATGCCGGCAAATTCCACTGCGATATAGCCGCCGCCGACAATAATGATGCGTTCTGGTAATTGCTTGAGGAAAAATAGGTCATTCGAGGTGACGATGTGTTGCTTGCCGGGTATGTCGGGAACAAAGGGCCAGCCCCCCGTTGCAATAAGTATGCGTTCGGCGCTGTATTCGTTGCCGTCGATACTGACGGTATGCGCATCAAGCACAGTCGCCCTGCCGGTTATCACCTTGACGCCCGATTTTTGCAAGTGGCTGTTGTAGACCGTATGCAGTCGTTCAATTTCACGGTTTTTGTTGGCGATCAGGGTTGACCAGTTGAATGTTGCTTGGCCCAGCGTCCAGCCGAAACCGGCTGCCGCATCGAATTCGTCGCGGAATCGGGCGGCGTAAACAAACAGTTTTTTAGGCACGCAACCCACGTTGACGCAGGTGCCGCCCAGGAAACGCTGTTCGGCAATCGCGACTCTTACGCCATGCTCCGAGGCCATGCGTGCTGCGCGCACGCCTCCCGACCCGGCGCCAATTACAAACAAATCATAGTCATATTGTGTCATTGGCGGGTCTCATCGTATTAAAAAGGGGAGGGCGGTTTTATTTATCTTGTTTTAAATAAGCCAGCAAAGTATCCGCATCACTGACAGTGAAGGGATCATCGGGGCAGTTATCAACTTTGCCGGGTTCGCTGAATAATTTGATGATTTTAAGATCATCGACAAGCATTGAATAGCGCCATGAACGACTGCCGAAACCGACATTCTCTTTTTTAACCAGCATACCCATGCCTTGCGTAAATAGGCCATTGCCGTCCGGCAGCATTTTTACATGCTTGATGTCCAGATGCTTGCTCCATTGGTACATGACAAAAGCATCATTAACGCTCAGGCAATACACCTCATCAATACCCTGGTCAATAAGTTCCTGGTATTTGTCGTCAAAGCCCGGCAAATGTTTGTTTGAACAGGTCGGCGTGTAGGCGCCGGGAAGCGCCAGAACAACTATTTTTTTGCCTTTAAAAAGTTCATCGGTGCTGACATCCTGCCAGCGAAAGGGGTTTTCGCCGCCGACACTCTCATCGCGAACACGGGTTTTAAAAATTACAGCAGGCACAGTGGAAAGCATGTTGAAGCTCCTTGATTTATGGGTAAGTCAATGATTTTGGACGAGTCGGGCTTTAAATGGGGCAATAAATAAAGCCGACGTGAACAGTTTATCGTTCACGTCGGCTTTCATTTTGAACTAGCGGCTAAATCTGAAAAGACTAGGCGGATTCCGTGTCCAACAGGCTTTCTAGCGTTTCTATATGCGATTGTTGTGCGGGTAGCAGATTCGTTTCAATTAAGGCGCGAATGGAGGCAGGCAATTCCTCATCTTCCAGTGCTTCTTTATAGCTCTCCGCACCGTTTTTTTCGCCGCCCTGTAAAGTCTTAAGCGCCGCTTTTCTGCCCAACAGATTCGCGCCGCCCTGCATTATTTTCGCCCAGGTTCCCCAGGTGCCGGAATCCTCACAGGGGGTTCCGCCCAATCGCTGGATGAGCGCCTGCAAGCTGGAAACCGCTTCTATATGCGCTTTATGAATGGGCAATAAGGGCTCCACTTCGCCCAGCTCGTCGCCTTCGCGAAGGTTATCCAAAGCTTGTTGATAAGTTTCCGTGGCGGATAATTCATCTTTCAGAAATTTGTTGAGAGTATCGATGTATTGCATAATAAAATTCCTCTGTGTAGATACCCGCTTTCCGGCGGGTATAAGCGTATTTATGGGCTGATAGCCTGGTAAAACCTAGGCGCTGACCGACGTTTCTTCGGTCGAAGAGATGTCTTCCGCGTGGGCCCGCTCGAAGATCTGTTTCGCCGCGTTACGCTCTTCGTTGCTGGCCGTATGGACGGAAATCAACGCGTTTCCGCCCTTGATTTTGCCTTCGTAGCGTTTGGCTTCATACTCGGGAATACCCAGCCCGATTAAAGAGCCTGCCAAACCGCCGGTGGCGGCGCCGACTGCCGCACCGCTCAAGGCGCCCATAATCGGGCCGGCTGCTATCAACGGGCCGACGCCCGGTATAGCCAATGCGCCGATTCCGGCTAACAAGCCGATTACAGCGCCGGTGCTTAGGCCCAAGGTCCCGCCGATAGCTGCCCCTTCCGGTGCTTTGGTGTGCTTTTCATAGGCAAAGTCCTTGCTGGTGGATTTGTCGGGAAACAGCACCGAGATGTCATTGTAGGAAAAACCGGCCAGCTGCAGGTTATTAACAATACCTTCTGCCTGATCGATACTTTTGGCGATACAAAAAACTGATTTAGTCATGACGTTCTCCGGGGCCTTTACGGCGCTTTAATAAGTTCAAGTTGGTTGTCTATCTTTACTACGCCTGGTGTGTTCTTGGCGAATTCTTGCAATTTCTTGTTTTCGGCATCGTTTTTAACGGGTCCGCGCAAGGTCACCACACCGCTACGGGTGATGATTTTTATATTTTGCGCATTCAGTGACAGCTTATCGTCGTTAACGGCGGCTTTACGTATGGCGACCGTGATTTTGATATCGCTCTCGGTTTCCATTTGATCTTCCGGGGTGAGGGTCGCGTCATTTTTGTCGCGCGCATTCAGCTCGGTGTTCTCCAATGCCGAGTCCGCCGCCAAATAGAGAGGGGCATTCTGTTCGGCTTGAACAGTGGCGGTCAGCGCTAATAAACCGCCTGTGAACAGGGTTAATAATAATCTTTTGGACATGGTGATTTCCTTCATAGTGAGTGGTGCATTGTCAAGATAAGTAACGGTATTTATACGCCGACTTCATCCATTCAAACTAACGGCTGATCATCTCGACAGATAGCAGTGTTGATGTCGACATGATTCAATTTTGCATCGGTAAAGACGGTTATTACGTAGGCAACCAGGCAGGAGCGTTAGCGACCGCTGATCAGGCGGCTTAAAAGAAAGCCGGCACCTACGGCGATGCCTAAGGTAGTGACGGGATTGTCATGGATGTAGCTGCGGCAATTATCGACAAAATGTTGCTCGGCGCTTTTCAGTTGCTCGCCTTTATTGGCGACTTTGTCTACGGTTTGGTGGGCGCCCGATCTGAGCCGGTCAATGGTTTCGTCGACATCGTCGGACTTGGCTGCTGCTTTCATAAGGGTTTCCTTTAAAAAATGTGGTTCGGGTAGTGTGTAAAATCCGATGATTTTATAAATGCCGGGAAAAGACTGCTTCACGGTGCTTGCCGGTGCGGAGTGGGCCGTCCGGCAGCTGGGCTATTCAATGATTGAAAACCAGATAAATGATGATCAGGACAAACACCGGAATGCCCATCAGCCAGCCTAAAAAATATTTACCCATGGCGTTTCTCCGCTAAAGATTTAGTAAAAAACAGTTGCCTGTTTAGTGACGTTGACTTGCATCCAGGCTGACTGTCAAAAATCGTCTTGATGCAAGTTGGTGAAAAGTTTAGCGGGAAAGATGCCCTGAGTCGGTGCGCTGTCGCACATTGGAGAAAAACTGTTTTAGGTGAGAGAGGTTTCCTGAAAACCCTTGCAATATCATTGCCGGCTATCGTCTATGTGCGCAACCACACAGACTGATTTGAGTTATCTGTGTATATTCAAACCCAGGCAAGAGAATGAGATTTGCTGCAAACACGCTGATTAAATACATCTCGGCAGTCCGGTTAACATTCGAGTTATAGACCGTCTTTATAATGCCTTGTGTGTATGACCCAGGAACGCGCATGAAATAACTTCGGCAACTTGTCCCTTCCCCCTCGGGGAGAGTGGAATCAAATGTGCAAGTCATTTCATGCGCGTTCCTTACTGAATCGTCAATATAAACCGCTCAGACCGAGCCATAGAGAAAATCATGATTAATACCGACGAAATTAAGCCCGATATGCCTGTTATCTGCTCCCAGGGCGGCCAGTTCGCCACCGTCGACCACATGGAGGAGTCGGGAACGATCAAGTTGATGCAAGATGACGCCGGTCAACACCATTACATACCGGTATTCTGGGTCACGTCAACCGATGATGGCGTGGTTAAAGTAGACCGTCCCGGCGATCAGGCGATGCAAGAGTGGTCGAATATTTCGCCGAACTATATAGATGAATAAAACAATAATATTTTTATTTTAAAGGACATCCGGCTTATGAATAACAATACCTGGAATCGACAAATGAAGCCGTTAACTAAAACCTTCTTTAAGGGGTTAATTGCGATTATCCCGCTCACACTCACCCTCTATTTGCTCATCTGGCTTGCCGGGACCGCAGAATTGGCGTTGGGACATATCTTCAAGTTTTTCTTGCCCGATAGCTGGTACGTAAAGGGCTTCGGGTTTATGCTCGGTCTGGCCGTGGTATTTTTTTTCGGAGGCTTTCTGGAATCCAGGGCTTTTCGCAGGATGTTTCACAGCTTCGAAGCGCTGGTGACCCAGATCCCCGTTTTCAAAAGCATATATACGGTAATACGAGATTTCAGTTCTCTTTTTTCCGGTAAACACAACGGGAAGTTTAAACAGGTTGTTCTGGTCAATGTGCCCGAAGGCAACGGTCAGCAAATAGGCTTTATTACTGTTTCAGGTTTCGAAGAGCTTTTGCATATGTTCATTACCGATGACCAGGTTGCCGTATTCCTGCCGTTCAGTTACCAGGTGGGTGGATACACCGTTATTATGGCGCGGGAAAATGTCGTGGAAATAGATATATCGGTAGAGGATGCGCTGCGTTTTATTGCAACTGCGGGCGTTGTAGGCAGGGTCAATGGTGAAACGAAGAGCAGTTAAAGAACTTGAATTCGACTAAAACAGGTTACTGCAACGTTTGGATTTAGGAACCGGCATGAAATTACTTGAGCAAAGAATTCCCCTCTCCCCCTAGCCCCGCTGGACGGGTTGTATAACCCCGTCCAGCGTTAACTTTATTTTTAAAGTCGTCTACATTGGCCTTCCTTAGTTCCGCCTACAACATTTGCTCCTCCGATAGGCGCTGGAACATTTTCCGTACATTGCAGATTGCCATCGATAACATTTTTTCTGATGTCCACTTTACCCGTGTTTCGTAGGACTTGTAGATTACCGCCGATACTATTGCGCATTGCCCTTAGTATCCCGCTGTTACCGCCGTATTGTAAGTCGGCGTCGATAAAGCTATCGTTCACGCTGGAGCCGCCGCCCAGTGCAACCTGTACGGAACCACCAATACGCGAGCCTTCCAATACGTTGACTTGCTTCGAGTTTTCTGCGTGAACGTTGCCAATAACGATAATATTCCAAGCGGTGAGCGTCGCATTGATTCCGACATAAATGGTGCCTTTGACACGGGTGCCGCTTAAATTACAAGTCGCATTTTCAGGAACGCGCAGATTATCCACTGTTTTGGCGCCTATAAAACCACGGCAAATTGTTACATCAGCCATCGCTTGAACCGATGTAAACAGGGCCAATAGAGTACTTAGAAGCAAGATTCTGAATTTAAAATTAAATTTATTCATGTGTATCCTCATTGTGGAAAGTATCAAAATGGTCAGGCAAGTGTTCTGACCCTTGCTTCCCGCTCCCACTGACGGGTTTTAGCCGCTGCAGCGAAACGATCCAGCGTATCGATAGTAATTACCCCCGCATCTTGTTGGGTACCTGCTGTTTTCAGCAAGGCCTCGCCGCCTTTATCAACAGCGATGGCTTTCAGATGACCGAAAGCATCACGCACGAAATCAATGGCGGCGGATTCCTTGCCCAATAAGCTAGCCGCTTCATCGGAAAGCACAATGGCGACTGCATCGAACAGCACTGACGGTGTGCCGGCCAATTGGCAATCGACCGGTAAAAGCGAGCCGTCGGCAAGTGTTGCATTGCCGATTTTTGTTGCGACTATCTTCACTTTCGCACCAGCGCCGATGACGGCCTTTTTAACAGCGGCTATGCTTGCCGGGTCTGACCCATCCGCAATCAATATCCCGACAGCGCGGCCTTCAAGCGTGTCCTTCATTTTGCCGATGAGTTGCAACGCGGGCGATAACGCCAACTCTTGTACCGCCACAGCCGCCACCGGCGCGGGCGGCAGTTGTTTGATGCCAAGCCCGGAGGCAACCCGTATGGCAAGGTTTTCGTTAATATGGCGCAGGTGACCGACCATCGCGATACGGATATGCGGATGCTCAACCTTTGACAGTTCAAACACCAACGCCGAGGCCAGATGCGCCTGTTCGTAGGCGCTTTGGCTGAGATAGAACTGCCGGGCCTGACTGTAATGATCGGCAAAACTCTCTGCCCGAACCCGTCCCTTTACGCCCGTTTCGTCTGCCGCCGTGCTATGAAATCCTGCCGTTGCTTGCTCTCGTGGAGAATCCGCAGCCAAGGTATTGGGTTCGTAGGACACTCGCCCGATCGGTTGGGTCATTTTTTGAAAAAATGCCCGTCGAAACGGGCCATAGAGGTTGGGAAGAAGTCCCCTTGATCTATCGTTAGAAGGGGAGGGCATAAATATTCCCCAAGTCTTCCTTTGAAAGCCTATGCCGCATCCGTGTCCAACAACCGATCCAACGCACGTATATGCGCATGTTGAGCCGGCAGCAATCTTGATTTAATCAAAGCGCGAGGATCGGAAGACAGCTGGGCGTCTTGCAGCGCTTCCTCATAATCCTCTGCGCCGTTTTTTTCACCTTCCAGCAAAGCCTTGAGTACGGATTCTTTACCAAGCAGAGTGGCGCCTCCCAGCACCATTTCCGCCCAGGAGCCCCAGGCGCCCGAATCTTCGGCAGGCGTGCCGCCCAGTTCGCGGATTTGGCTCTGCAAGCTGGTAACCGCGTCTTTATGTTCCTGATAAATGGGGGTTAAACACATCGCTTGGTTTAATCCGACATCTGCTTTAAATTTATCTAAAGCTTGTTGATAAGTTTCCGTTGCCGATAATTCATTTTTCAGCAATTTTTCGAGCGTTTCGACGTTGTTCATAACATGATTCCTCTGTGATTATTTTCCGGTTACTTTATAAAAGACCGGGGGTTGGGTTGCCCAAAGTTCTGTGCAATGAGCAATTGGAAAAACAAATAAATACCGGTTGGCACGATCGCCGGAATAGCCTTCAAGCTGTTTAAAAAATAGTTGCCCACGACAGAACTCCACTAAAAATAGTTGCCTGTTTATTAATTTGGGCTTACATCCAAACAGGCGGTTATTAAAGACATCTTGATGCAGGCTGGTAAGAAGTTTACTGAAAAGAGTTCGTGGAGTCGGTGCGCTGCCGCACATCGGAGATAAATATTGTTTCCTGATTAGATAACTCGCAATAAACATCCCACCCGCTTTAATCGGAGTTCAAAGCTAGCTTTGGACTCCAACTATTGAAAATCAACCCGTGGGTGGGGTGAGTAGTAACGGATTTAGTTATGTTGCCCCGGTTTTGGTCGCTTTACCCAATATCTCCCAACAGGTAATGAATAAAGCCGCAACGATAGGACCCAATATAAATCCGGTTAACGAAAACCAGGCCAAGCCGCCCAATGTTGATACCAGTATCAGGTAATCCGACATTTTTATATCTTTACCTATCAGGCGCGGCCGCAGAAAATTATCTATCATACCAATCGCCAAAACACCCACCGCCAACAGGACTGCTGCTTTTAAAGTTTGGCCTTGTATAAATAAAATCACGGCGGCGGGCGCCCAAATCAAAGCGCTGCCTATGGGCAATAAAGACAAAATTATCATTAAGGCGCCCCATAAAAATGCGGCGGGAATGCCTAAGCCCCAGAATAACAAGCCCCCAACGCTGCCCTGCAAGACAGCGACAATTAACCCGCCCTTGACGGTCGCCCTGGCTACACTGGTGAAACGTTCAAATAGTTCTATTTCGATCCGGTCGCCTATCGGGATCAGCGATATGAGCTTTCTTAATAATTGATGACCGTCCCGTAACAGAAAAAACAGGATGTAGAAAGTTAGGGCCACCTGAACGAGAAGATTTAACAGGTTCTGGGTCAATGCGGGGACTTCCTGCGCTATATTTTTTACCGCTTGAGCAAAGGTATTTCCTGCGGCGGCGCTTATCTCTTCAATACTCATGCCCGGTATATGCGGAAGTCGCTTGAATTTCGGCATAACCAGGGCAAGCGTATCCTGAAAATAAAGTTGGGGGTTTATTTCCCCGCTTTGAATTTTATTATAGTAGTCCGTACTTTCCGCAGTGATCATCAGGGTGATGCTAAGACAAGGGATGACAAAAACCAGGACAATCATCAACATGGTCATAAACAACGGCATTTTTTCCGAGTTTTTAAAATAGTGCCTGAACTTCTGATAGGCCGGTTCAAACACAACAGCCAACACGATCGCCCAAAAACAGGCTAATAAAAAATCTTTAATCAGGCAGAAAAAAGATACTGTTACTAACAAAACGAAGGTCAGGAAAAGAATATAAGGCGTGTTTTTTTGCATGGGAAATAATTCAAGCGTAAGCGTCGAAAATATCGCTGAAGATTTGATGGTGTTGCTTGAATGCAGCCAGGATAGCCGGGTCAAAATGTTCCGGCAGGGTGCGTCCGTCGCCGTTCGTGATGATGTCTACGGCCTTTCGGTGATCGAATGCAGGTTTATAGGGTCGCTTGCTTCGGAGTGCATCATATATGTCGCAGATATTCATAACGCGCGCCGACAGCGGAATGGTTTCACCCCGCTTGCCGTTCGGATAACCGCCGCCGTCCCATCGTTCATGGTGGTTAAGAGCGATCTCGGCGCCCATTCGCAGATAGGGGGATTTGCTGTCGCCAAGAATTTTCGCGCCTATCGCGGCATGTCCCTTCATGATTTCCCACTCATCGGGCGAGAAACCGCCCGGCTTGAGCAGGATATGGTCGGGGATGCCTATTTTGCCTATATCGTGCATGGGGCTGGCAAAAAATATCTTGTCGATGAAGGTTTCATTTAGACTAAGCAGCTTGGCAAGTTCGCTGCTGTAATAACTGATGCGATGCACATGAGAGCCGGTGTCTTCGTCTTTATATTCGGCTGCACGCGTCATCGTGAAAATGGTTTCCTGGTAACTGTCCTGAAGATCGGCTGTTCTATCTTGCACGCGGTGCTCCAGCACCAGATTATAATTTTGTAATTCCTTATGCAACAGGCGTACTTCCAGCATGTTGCTGACTCGCGCCAGCACCTCGGGGCGCTCAAAGGGCTTACTGACGAAATCTTTCGCTCCTGCTTTCAAGGCATCCAACTTGTGATCCGGTTGGGCGGTAATCACAAGGACGGGAAGGTAGTCGCCCGTTTCGATCTCCTTCAAGCCTTCCATTACCTGGAACCCGTCCATGCAAGGCATTTGCAGGTCGAGCAGGATCAAGTCGTAGTTATTCTTGCGGTGTAGGTCGCAGACTTCGCAGGGGTTCATCGTCGATGTAACGTCATCATAACCGGCCCCTCGCAACATCCGCTCGAGCAAAAGGATATTAAAGTGCTGATCGTCCACGATCAGCACCTTGCCGTGAAGAATGTCGGATGAAGCTATCATGAGAAGCATGACTCCTTATTAGTTCTCGTCTGTTTGTTTTTCTGCAAATTCCAGGGCGATGTCTATCGCCTCCATGAATTCATTAACATTGATCGGCTTGGTGATATAGCGAAAGAACCCTGAATCCAGGCCTTTCTCAATATCGCGAGACATGGCGTTGGCGCTGATGGCGATAACGGGGATATGCAGCGTAACCGGGTCTGAACGCAGAATCTCCAGGGCTTCGAAGCCGTTGATATCAGGCAGGTTAATGTCCATCAGGATCACATCCGGCTGGGAATCACGTGCGATCTCTATGCCGTTGATCCCGTTTACTGCGGTCAGCAAGCGCATGTCGTAATGGCGCGCGATGATTTTCTCGACCAGTTGCAAGTTGGCAGGATTATCTTCTACGTAAAGCAGCGAGTGCATCCTGGTCTTGCGGGGGGTATGCGCTTGGCTCGGCTCCGCTGTCTCGTCAGTTTCTATTGCAAGATGAGGATCGGCAGTCGAGTTGAGCTCGAACCAGAACACGCTGCCCACACCGACGGTGCTGTCCACGCCGATGATGCCGCCCATCAGTTCGACCAGCTGTTTGGCTACCACGAGGCCGATACCTGTGCCCTCCTTGCTGCCGGTTTCCTGGCCGAGACGATTAAACGGCTGAAAGAGCTGCTTCATTTGTTCCGAAGACAGTCCTACACCGGAGTCACTGATACTTACGCGAATACGCCCCGGCGTGCTTTCGGTCCATTTCACCTCTATCGTGCCTTGCTTGACGTTATATTTAATCGAGTTGGAAAGCAGGTTAATGAGAATCTGCTTCAACCGGGTCCGATCGGCACGAATAAAGCAAGGAATGTTGAACTGGGGAAAGGTCAGTTTAATGCCGTATTGTTGCGCCTGCGGTTCGATCATGCTTTGGCATTCGAGCATGACTTCCGCTAACGACACCGGTTCCTCCGACAGCGGTATCTGCCTGGACTCGATCTTTGCGAGATCAAGGATTTCGTTAATCAAATTCAGCAGATGCCATCCTGCCTGAAGAATCTGCGTGATACTTTGAATCTGGTCCGGTGTCGGCTGCGGTGAATCGGATTCCATCAGTTGGGCGAAGCCGAGAATGGCGTTGAGCGGGCTGCGCAACTCATGGCTCATGCTGGAAAGAAATTCGGATTTGGCGAGGTTGGCTTTTTCCGCCACAGACCTGGCGCTTTCCAGTTCGAGATTCTTCTCCAGCAGCGCCTGGTCCAGGCGCTTGCGCTCGGTGACGTCGCGTGCGGCGGCAAATACGCCTTGCAGTACCCTGTCCCGATCATAAAAAGTGGTCGCATTGTAGGACACCACGGTTTCCTTGCCCTCTCTGGTGCGCGCGGTAAGCTCGTAGTTGGTGATTTTCGTTTCGCTCAAGACCAGTTTGATGCTCGCCTCGGCTCGTTCCGGGTCGGTGAAGTAGTTTTTGAACGGCGCGCCGATCAATTCATCACGCGTACAGCCGGTGAGCGCCTCCATCTGTTTGTTGACATCGGTGATGATGCCGGACGGATCGGTGGTCATCAGCGCATCAATGTTGGATTCGAACAGCGAGCGCGTGTAGAACTGCTGGTCGCTCAGTCGCTGGGCGAGCAGTTTCTGTTCCGCCTCAATCTGCTTGCGGGCGGTGTTGTCCGTACCGATTAACAGAAAGCCGATAATGGTGTTTTGAGCGTCACGCAGGGCGGTGACCGACACGACCGCCGG
>SXGU01430780.1_pt1 | contig 16695 bp, 12 predicted proteins | sample 3174531 | NCBI WGS metagenome assembly SXGU01 (sample SAMN11356863, study PRJNA531348) | freshwater metagenome | isolation source: freshwater sample F1-140 | place: China: Fuxian Lake, Yuxi | collected 2017-12-25 | reverse complement strand
GGCGCGTCGTCCTGATTGATCTGATCGCCACCGGGCAGTGGGACCGGGCCGAGCAGGTCGGGGCGGCCTGCCTGGAGATGGCGCACCGGATCCCGGGCAGCCAATTGCGTCGTCACCAGTTACTCGCCGACCTCGGGGTACTGGCCGCCGGGCGAGGCGATATGGAGACCGCACGTCAGTACGCCGCTGAAGTGTCAGCCTGGGCCACACCCTTAGGGCTGCAACGACTCCTGGATGCCGCGGACCGAATCGCCGTGCGGGTTGGCCTCGCGGACGCCGACTACGAGGCGGCGTATCACGCAGCGGTCAACATCAGCCCGCCGGGACACTGGCCGCTGCACAATATTCACGAAGTCGCCGATGACATGCTGGATTCGGTCGAGGCGGCACTGCGCTTCGGGCGAGCCGATGAGGCCCGCGCACTCGCGGACGAGGCGGTGCGGCTGAACCTGGCCCAGATCTCTCCGCGGGTGGCAGCTTTGACCACCGCGATATCGGCGATGACGGCACCCGATGCCGACGCCGGCGAGCTTTACCAGTCCGCGCTCACCCACCCCGGAATCGTCGAGTTCCCTTTTGAGCACGCGAGAATTGCCCTGGCACAGGGCATGTGGTTGCGAAGGATGCGACGAAACACCGACGCGCGCGCCGCGCTGGGAGTGGCGGCGGACGGTTTCGATCGACTGGGTGCGCGCCCGTGGACCGAGCGCGCGCGTGCTGAACTGCGGGCCGCCGGGGCCTCAGCCAAACAATCCTTGGGTGAACCCGCCACGCTCAGCGCTCAGGAGCGCCGGATCGCTGAACTGGCCGCAGACGGACAGACCTCCAAAGAGATTGCCGCTCAACTCAGCATCTCAGCGCGCACCGTCGACGGTCACCTGTACCGAGCGTTCCGCAAGCTGAACGTCACCACCCGCGCCGGGCTCAGTAAGGCTCTGCTGCACTACGATTCGGGACCGCCCGGAGTCGGGATCCGCTAGTCCGCCTCGGCCAGTCGTTGCTTGAGTGACTCGAACTCATCGGAGATGCTGGTGGGCAACTTCTCACCGAGGAAGTCGAACCACTCCTGGATCAAGGGAAGTTCCGCGCGCCACTCTGCGGTGTCGACGCGCAGTGCCTCGGCGACGTCGGACTCGGTGACGTCGAGCCCACCGAGGTCCATATCGCCGATCGCCGGCACGACACCGATCGGGGTCGAGATGCCCTCAACCTTGCCCTCGACCCGTTCGACAATCCACTTGAGCACCCGGCTGTTCTCACCGAAGCCCGGCCACAGAAAACGGCCGTCGTCACCGCGGCGGAACCAGTTGACGAAGAAGATCTTCGGCAGCTTCGAGGAGTCGGCGTTCTTGCCGAGGTCGATCCAGTGCTGGCAGTAGTCGCCGGCGTTGTAACCCAGGAACGGCAGCATGGCCATCGGGTCGCGACGCACGGTGCCAACCGTGCCTTCCGCTGCCGCGGTCTGTTCACTGCCCAGGGTCGCGCCGATGAAGACCCCGTGCTGCCAGTCGCGGGCCTGCGTCACCAGTGGCACCGTCGTCTTGCGCCGGCCACCGAACAGGATCGCCGAAATCGGCACACCCTGCGGATCATCCCACTCCGGGGCCAGCGTGGGGCACTGCGACATCGGCGTGCAGTAGCGCGAGTTCGGATGTGCCGCAGGATGATCGGACTCCGGCGTCCAGTCCTGTCCCTTCCAGTCGATCAGGTGTTGCGGTTCACCCTCGAGGCCCTCCCACCACACGTCACCGTCGTCGGTCAGCGCCACGTTGGTGAAAACGGTGTTTCCGCCGGCGATCGTCTTCATCGCGTTCGGGTTGGAACTCCAGTTGGTGCCCGGTGCCACCCCGAAGAACCCGAACTCCGGGTTCACCGCGTACAGCCGACCGTCCTCACCGAAACGCATCCAGGCGATGTCGTCGCCGAGGGTTTCGGCGCGCCAGCCCGGGATGGTCGGCTGCAGCATCGCCAGGTTCGTCTTACCGCACGCCGACGGGAACGCCGCCACCACGTAGTGAGCCTTATTCTCCGGGGAGATGAGTTTGAGGATCAGCATGTGTTCGGCGAGCCAGCCCTCGTCGCGGGCCATCACCGAGGCGATTCGCAGCGAGTAACACTTCTTGCCCAGCAACGCGTTACCGCCGTAGCCGGAGCCGTAGCTCCAGATCTCGCGAGTCTCCGGGAAGTGGCTGATGTATTTGGTCTCGCTGCAGGGCCACGCGACGTCGGCCTGGCCAGGTTCCAGTGGCGCGCCCACCGAATGCAGTGCCTTGACGAAGAATCCGTCATCGCCGATTTTGGTGAGCGCCGCCGTGCCCATCCGGGTCATGGTCCGCATCGACACCACGACGTACTCCGAATCGGTGATCTCCACACCCAGCTTGGGATCGTCCGCGCCGAGGGGTCCCATGCAGAACGGCACCACGTACATGGTGCGACCGCGCATACACCCCCGGTACAACTCGGTCATCGTGGCGCGCATCTCCTCGGGCGCCATCCAGTTGTTGGTCGGTCCGGCATCCGCCTCGCGCGCCGAGCAGATGAACGTCCGGGACTCGACGCGGGCCACATCAGACGGTTCCGATCGGGCCAGATAGGAACCCGGCTTGTCGGGCGCGCTCAACGCGGTGAAGGTGCCGGCGGCCACGAGTTGGTCGCACAGACGCTGGTATTCCGCCACCGAACCGTCAGCGAACACGACCCGATCCGGTCCGGTGAGTTCGGCGACCTCGCGGACCCAGCTGAGCAAGCCGGCGTGCTTGGTCGGTGCGTTGTCCAGACCGGGAATGGTCGCTGAGGTCATTTGGTGTCTCCCACTTGAGTTGCGATCAGATTAACGCGGGCGCGCTACCCGCCGCTAAACCGCCCACAGTTAACCGCAAAGCCGTCGGGGAACAGATTATGTCCGATCGCGCGACGGCCCAATGCCCGAACGTGCCGCCAGGGCGGTTTCGGCCGCCAGCAGCTGGATCACCAGCTGATCCTCCAGGGCCGCGCGCAGGCCGGCGGCAAGTTCCGCTGACCACCGATCCAGCGCCGCACGCTCGGCCATAAGGCTGCGGGTTCGGATCACCCAGAAGGTCAGTGCGATGCCGGCTGCGATACAACCCGCGACGACGGCTGGCCACCAGGCGGGCACCAGATAGACCAGCGACCGCCCCACGGTGAACGTCACTCCGAGACCGAAGCCGACGCTAAGCAGGACAGCCAATCGGTCGTCTGATCGCGGGTGGCCGAAGCGCGGCAGATACGACTCGAGCGCCGGACACGACGGTGCCGAGAACGGCCCCGCCGGAAGACCGATGAGGCGGGGCAGCGTCGTGCTCAGCGTGGCGTCGAACTCCGCTGCCACCTGCGTTGACCGGCGATGCGCCCGCGAACAGAACGCATCGACCCCGCCCCGCGGTACCCCGGCCGCTTCGTGGCGCAATTCGGCACGCAGGCTCGCGCAGAGCGCGCGAGCCTGCCCGGCGAGGTGCACACGGGCCTGCTGAATCCGGCTGCGCAGCAACAACGTCCGTGCGGCACGCGATCGCCCACAGAGGGCCAGCGTCGCGAGCACTGCCCCGGCAAGTCGGTCCAGCCTCACTGCCCCGATCTGCGGGTCGGCCGCGACCCCCACCCAGGCCAGATGCGGATAGCGGTTGCGGTTGGCCTCGAGTACCTGCGGCCAGGTGCGGTGAACGTCGATCTTGGACACCGCGCCCACCACCGCGTCGGTGTCGGCCGCAGCGTCGTCGAGTAAGGCGGCGTCGGCGTCGGCCATCGGAGCGGCCGCGGAGCTGACGAAGACCACGGTCGCTGACCGCTCACCGGGGCCGAGGCATTCGACCACGCGATACCCGGGACCCAACCGCACCTGCAGTGCGCGGGCCACTGCGGTCACGCCGGCCAGTGCCGGGCCGGTCACCAGGATGGTTGGGCGCTCACTCATGGGCATCGGGCGGCCCGCCGCCACAGCCGCAGCTCACCGCGCACGATGTCGGCACCGCAGGCACCGTGAAGCACCACCGCCGGGCCGCGTGCGTAGCGCTGAAAGGAGATCGCCCGGCGCAGCGCGGCGTCGGGTCCGCCGGAATCGTCTGGGATCTCCCCCGCTGGAATCTCCCCCGTCGGGATCTCCCCCGCGGCGATCAGGACGTCGGCCGCGGCGGCCCTGCGCGCCAGAGCGACGGCGTCGCCGGCGAGGAACTCCGCCACCCGGGCGCCGCGGGGACCGACCGACTGACCGACCAGTGGCGTCAAGGCATCGACCAGGCGGCGGTACCTCGGCAGCGCGCACACCCGATCAATCTCCGCAATCACCGAATTCAGTCCGCTGAGCTGGCGAAACAGTGCAGCCAGCGCTGCCGGATCCGCGCCACCGGATACCGCCGCCACGGCATTGGCGATCCCGAACAGATCCAACTCGGCCAGCAGCCGGCGCCGGAGTCCCGGGCTCAAGGTCGCCGGGTTCGCCCCTGCCGACCCATTCAGCGCCCGCAGTGCCGTCATGAGTTCGGGATCAAGTACGGCGGGATCGCCGGCGGCGACCGCCAACAGCGCGGCCAGCGGCCTGGTCGGCACCCCGGTGCTGGACTGCAGCTCACGGCAACGAGCCGCGGCGATCGCCATGGGTCCATCACCCCGAAACCCGGCGAGATCGGCCTTGTTCAGTACTGCCACCGTGGGCAGGCGGGCATCGGCGAGAGCGGCGCGGTCATCGGGGGTGAGGCTTTCGGTGAAGACATAGACGCCGACGTCAGCGGCCACGCCCGGGGCCGTCAGCACAAGGCCCGCGCCCCGCAGCGCACGACGCACTGCGGCCCGGCCGGCACCCGGTCGGCCGCAGACCCCCACCCGCAGGGGCGCGCTCAGGTCGGCGCTCAGACGCGACAGGGCCGGTTCATCGAGCACGGCGGCACCGGCGGCCAGCACCGCGGCGAGTGGACCGTCGTCCATCGGGCCATGGTGGCAGCCACCCCGATTGCCCGCGAGTCAGGCCAAAGACAACTGTTGGGTATCAATCTGTATCCGGGTGGTCATGCCCCGCTGTTCATGGGCCACCATGGTCAAATGCACACCCAGCGCCAGGGCGGCTCGACCGTGCCCGACATCCCGGCGCATACCCACCGGCGGGTGAGTAGTTTCCGCTCGCGGCGGGCGGCCCTGACCGAAGCCCAGCAGGAGGCCTGGGACCGGCTCTGGCCGCGGATCGGGATGCTGGCCCGGCCAACCGAGTCGGGCGACAAGGAACACGGTGAACCACTCGATACCGAGGCCTGGTTCAGCCGCACTGCACCGCTGGTTCTCGAGATCGGTTGCGGCACAGGCACTTCAACGCTGGCAATGGCTGCCGCGGAGCCCGATATCGACGTCATCGCCGTCGAGGTCTACCGCCGCGGCCTCGCTCAATTACTGTGCGCCATCGACCGTGAGGCCATCTCTAACATCCGCTTGATCCGGGGCGACGGCATCGACGTCCTCGAACATCTGGTGCGCCCCGGTTCGCTCACCGGCGTACGGATGTTCTTTCCCGACCCCTGGCCGAAGTCCCGCCACCACAAACGTCGGCTGTTTCAGCCGCCGACCGTCGCACTGATCACCGGGCGGTTACGCCCCGGGGGCGTCCTGCACGTCGCCACCGACCACCGGGGATACGCCGAGCAGATCGCGGTGGTCGGGAATGCCGAACCAGGACTTCGCCCGGCCCGGCCGGGTGAGCCGCTGGCCATCTCAACGGAGAGGCCGGCCACCAAGTACGAGTCGAAAGCCCGTCACGCAGGCGACGCGGTGAACGAATTCCTGTGGGTGAAACAACCGTGACCGTGATCGACGAGACCACGCAGGCCGCCCCGCCGGGCCCGGTCGGACCGGATCCGGGACCGGCTTCCAAGCGCGTGCTGCTGATCTGGGATGCACCCAACCTCGACATGGGGCTTGGTTCGATTCTGGGCGGCCGGCCCACCGCGGCGCACCGGCCGCGATTCGACGCCCTCGGACGCTGGCTGCTCCACCGCACCGCGGACTTGGCCGCCGAGCACCCGGGAACGGTTCTGGAACCCGAGGCCACCGTGTTCACCAATATCGCCGCCGGTAGCGCCGATGTCGTCCGCCCCTGGGTGGAGGCACTGCGCAATGTCGGCTTCGCGGTGTTCGCCAAACCCAAGGTGGACGAGGACAGCGACGTCGATGCCGACATGCTGGCCCACATCGCCCTGCGGAACTCGGAAGGCCTGGCAAACCTGCTGGTGGCGTCGGCGGACGGGCAGGCTTTCCGGATTCCCCTCGAAGCCATCACGCGAGCGGGCACTCCGGTGAGCGTGCTGGGATTTCGCGAACACGCAAGCTGGGCGTTAGCGTCGGATAGCTTGGATTTCGTCGACTTGGAAGACATCCCCGGTGTCTTCCGTGAGCCGTTGCCGCGAATCGGCCTGGATTCGTTGCCGGAACACGGGGCATGGCTTGTGCCATTCCGGCCGCTGTCCGCGCTACTGAATTCACGACTGTAGGGCTGCCGAACCGGTCAGCAGAGGTTCGGTCGTCAGTAAGGAGATTGAGTGTTCGCCTGGTGGGGTCGGACCGTGTACCGGTATCGCTACATCGTCATCGGTCTCATGGTCGCGCTGTGTGTGGGCGGCGGCATCTACGGGATGGACCTCGGCAAGTACGTCACCCAGAGCGGTTTCTACGACGAGGGCAGCCAGTCGGTACAGGCCTCGCTGCTGGCCGACGGCGCCTACGGCCGGGACCGAACCAGCCATGTCGTGGCCATCCTGACTCCACCGGGCGATACAAAGGTCGACGATCCACAGTGGTCTCAGCGGACCGTGGAGGAACTCGACGCCTTCGTCGCCAAGCACGACGACAAGGTGGCCGGCTGGGCGGGCTGGCTACGAGCCCCCGACAGCACCGACGCCACGGTCGCCCAGATGAAAACCCAGGACATGCGGCAGACGTTCGTCAGCATTCCACTGGAGGGCGACAACGACGACGAGATCCTGAAGAACTACCAGGACGTCGCACCCGACCTGAAACAGATCAACGACGGCGACATCAAGCTGGCCGGGCTCAACCCACTTGCCAATGAGCTCACCGGGACCATCGGCGTCGACCAGAAACGTGCCGAGATCGCCGCGATTCCGCTGGTGGCTGTGCTGCTCTTCTTCGTCTTCGGTGGGGTGGTGGCGGCCAGCCTGCCGGCCATCATCGGCGGGCTGACGATCCTCGGTGCGCTGGGCATCATGCGGTTCGTCGCCGACTTCGCGCCGGTGCACTTCTTCGCCCAACCGGTCGTCACCCTGATCGGCCTCGGTATCGCAATCGATTACGGACTGTTCATCGTCAGCCGATTCCGAGAGGAGCTCGCTGAGGGCTACGACACCGAAGCCGCGGTCCGGCGCACGGTGATGACCGCCGGACGAACAGTGGTCTTCTCCGCCGTCATCATCGTGGCTTCGTCGCTGCCCCTGCTGCTGTTCCCGCAAGGGTTCCTCAAGTCGATCACCTACGCAATCATCGCCTCGGTGATGCTGGCGGCGGTGCTGTCGATCACCGTGCTCGCCGCGATCCTCGCCATCCTCGGGCCGAACGTCGATGCACTGGGGGTCCGAACCCTGCTGAGGGTGCCGTTCCTGCGCAACTGGTCGGTGTCCCGGAACATCATCGATTGGGTGGCCGACAAAACCCAGAAGACCAAGACCCGCGAAGAGGTCGAGAGCGGATTCTGGGGCAAACTGGTCAACCGGGTGATGAAGCGGCCCATCCTGTTCGCCGCCCCGATCGTCGTGCTCATGATCGTGATGATCATTCCGTTGGGGAACCTCGCACTCGGCGGCATCAGCGAGAAATACCTGCCGCCGGACAATCAGGTCCGGGTGGCGCAGGAGGAGTTCGACCGCACCTTCCCAGGGTTCCGCACCGAACCTCTGACGCTGGTGATCTCTAACGACGACGGCCAACCCGTCACCGACCAGCAGGTCGCGGAGATCCGCAGCCGGGCAATGGCCATCAGCGGCTTCACCGATCCGGACAACAACCCCGACGCGATGTGGAAGCCCCGGCCGGGCACCTCGAACGACCCGTCGGTGCGGGTCATCCAGAACGGCTTGATCAACCGCAACGACGCCGCAGAAAAGATCGCGGAGTTGCGGGACATCTCGCCGCCGCGAGGGGTATCGGTCTATGTCGGCGGCACTCCGGCACTCGAGCAGGACTCCATCCACAGCCTGTACTCGAGGCTGCCCCTGATGGTGCTGTTGTTGATCTCCACGACGACGATCCTGATGTTCCTGGCGTTCGGTTCGCTGGTGCTGCCGATCAAAGCGGCCCTGATGAGCGCACTCACCCTGGGATCGACGATGGGGATCCTCACTTGGATGTTCGTCGACGGGCACGGATCCGGGTTGATGAACTACACCCCGCAGCCGCTGATGGCCCCGATGATCGGGTTGATCATCGCGGTGATCTACGGCCTGTCGACCGACTACGAAGTGTTCCTGGTATCTCGGATGGTGGAGGCCCGCGACCGCGGAATGTCCACCACCGAATCGATCCGGGTCGGCACCGCCACCACCGGTCGGTTGATCACCGCCGCCGCGTTGGTATTGGCCGTGGTGGCCGGCGCCTTCGTATTCTCAGACCTGGTCATGATGAAGTATCTGGCGTTCGGTCTGCTGATCGCCCTCCTGCTCGACGCGACCATCGTGCGGATGTTCCTGGTTCCCGCGATCATGAAACTGCTCGGCGATGACTGTTGGTGGGCACCGAAATGGATGAAACGCCTGCAGCACAAGATCGGTCTCGGCGAGACCACCCTTCCCGATGAACTCAAGCGGCCCGTCGTTCGACAGCCCGCGGGCGCGCTCGTCAGCGCGGTCGCTGCCCCAGCTCACCCGGTGGGCGGCCCGGGACAATCCACCGATGACGCGCCCACCACGCGGTTCGGCACGGCTAAGTCCCCCGAACGTAAATCCCCTGAAGGAAAGTCCCCCGAAGGTAAATCCTCTGAGGGCCGGGACATCGGTTCCTGGCTCAGCGAGATTCGCGGCAAGGTGCTCCCGCGGTCGGACCGCGTCGAGCCCTCGAATGCGGGCGAACCGACGTCGGTGATCGCCGACCCGGCACCGGTCGAGGAGCCGCCGACCACCGCGATACCGACCCAGTCCACGACCGACTACACCGAGGAAACCCGCGCCATCCCGGTGAGCCGGCCGATATCGGGCGACTCCGACGTCGCCACCGAGCAACTCAATGCCCGCGCCAAATCCAACGGGGTCAGTGCGCAGGATCTGCTGCGGCGGGAAGGTCGGCTCTAAACCCTCCGTCGACGGCAGGGTCGGGTTCCTCGGGAGCCACCAGCACGCGGATGGCGCTATTGAGGAAGGCCAGGAGCGGCACCGACAGCAGCGCACCGATGATCCCGGCGAGCACCGCGCCGGTGGCGATGGCAAGCACGATCGCCAGCGGGTGGATCGACACCGCCCGGCCCATCAGCAACGGCTGAAGCACGTGGGACTCGACCTGCTGCACCGCGACAATGAGGCCCAGGGTGATCAGGGCATAGATGAATCCCTTGGCCAGCAGGGCGACCACGACGGCGACAAACCCGGTGAGCACCGCCCCGATCAGCGGCACGAAGGCGCCGAGGAACACCAGCGACGCCAGTGGCAGTGCCAGCGGAATGCCCAGGATCGCCAAACCGGAACCGATACCGACGGCATCGACGAGCGCCACCAGAAACGTCGCCCTGACATAGCCGATCAGCGATCCGAACCCGGCCCGGCCGGCGGCACGGGCCCGATCCCGGGAGCCAGCCGGAAAAATCTTCGTCAGGTAGGCGTAGATGCCGCGGCCACCGGAGAGCAGGAAGATCAAGGTGAACAGCGTCAACAGGGCGCCGGTCACGATCTCGGTCAGGGTGGCCGCGGTGGACAGCGCTCCGCTGGTCAGCTTCTCCTGGTTGTCGCGCAACGCCGCAACGGCTGTATCGCCGGCCTTGTCGATCTGTTCCCGGCTCAGATGGGCAGGACCATCGATCAGCCAATTCGTGGCGTTGTCGATGCTGCGGGTCACCTCCGTGACGAGGCCCGGTAGTCCGGAAATAAATTGGCTGACAACGAAAGTCAGGATGCCGCCGAACAGTCCGAGTCCACCGAGTAACACCAGTGCCACCGCGCCGCCGCGGGGCATTCCGCGCTGATCGAGCCGGTCGACCGCGGGCAGCAGCAACGCCGTCAGGATGACGGCGATAAAAACCGGAACCACGATCACTCGTAGCTGCCACATCACCAACAGCAACGCCACGACTGCCGCGAGAAGGATCAGCAGGTGCCAGGCCCAGGCCGTCGCCTTGCGAACCAGGGGCGCGACAGCGTCGTTATCGGGACCTCGACCGGCCGGCACCGAGCCAGCCTAACCGGCCTGAGCACGGCTACCCTGAAACCCGTGGCCCACACCACCTCGGTCCGGGGGAAGTACTGGTGGGTGCGCTGGGCACTGCTCGGCGTGGCAGTGATTGTCCTCGCGGTGGAGGCCACACTGGTGTGGGATCAACTGGCGAAGGCCTGGCAGAGCCTGCTGTCGGCGAACCTGTGGTGGGTGCTGGCGGCGATCGCGGCAGCCATGGCCTCGATGCACAGTTTTGCCCAGATTCAACGGACACTGCTGCGATCTGCGGGAGTGACGGTGAGCCAATGGCGTTCGGAAGCCGCGTTCTACGCAGGCAACGCCTTGAGTACGACACTTCCCGGCGGCCCGGTGCTCTCGGCCACCTTCGTCTACCGACAACAACGGCTCTGGGGCGCCTCACCGGTGGTGGCTTCCTGGCAGTTGGTGATGTCGGGCGCACTTCAAGTCGCGGGACTGGCCCTGCTGGGTCTGGGCGGCGCATTTCTGTTGGGGGCCAAGGACAATCCATTCTCTTTGCTGTTCACCCTCGGCGGTTTCATCGCACTACTGCTCCTCGCCCAGGCGGTGGCGACCCGCCCAGAACTCATCGACGGCATCGGCGCCCGAGTGCTGGGCTGGCTGAACTCGTTACGCAGCAAGCCCGCCGATACCGGACTACGGAGGTGGCGCGAGACGCTCACCCAACTGGAATCGGTGAGCCTCGGCCGGCGCGCACTCTCCGAGGCGTTCGGCTGGTCGCTGTTCAATTGGATTGCCGACGTCGCCTGCCTGGCCTTTGCGGCCTACGCCGCGGGCGGGCATCCCTCGCTGGCGGGACTGACCGTTGCCTATGCGGCCGCCCGCGCGATGGGCGCGATACCACTGATGCCGGGTGGGTTGCTGGTCGTGGAGGCGATCCTGGTTCCCGGCCTGGTCTCCAGTGGAATGGCGCTGGCGGACGCGATCTCGGCAATGCTGATCTACCGCCTGGTCAGCTGGATCTTCATCTCCGCGATCGGGTGGGTGGTGTTCTTCTTCATGTTCCGGACCGAGGGCGCACTGGATCCCGACGTCGCGATGGATGAGCTCGCGACCCCCGAGCCTGACACCGACGGGCCGTCCTGAAATACCCGGCCAGGAATATCCTTCGGTGATTATGGAGAACCGCATTGCAAGGTCGCCGGTGCTGCCGGCGTTGGTCGCCGATGTCGCCTGCGTGGTGTTCTTCGTCGCACTCGGCAGAAGGAACCATGCCGGAGGGGTGAGCGTCGGGGGCGTCGCCGAGACGGCCTGGCCGTTCCTGACCGGGACAGCGATCGGCTGGTTGCTCTCCCGGGGTTGGCATCGCCCCACTGCGTTGGTACCGACCGGTGTCGTCGTATGGGGGTGCACCGTGGTGGTGGGAATGCTGTTGCGGCACGCCACTTCCGAAGGTACCGCCGTGAGTTTCATCGTGGTGGCCACCATGGTGACCGCTCTACTTATCCTGGGCTGGCGGAAAACAGCCCGCCAGTGGAGGGCCCGCGCCCGCTAAGGGCTCGGGGCGTCGAGGTCGTCGGAGCTCCCGCAGCGCGCCTTCAAATCGACCAACGGCTGGCGGATCCCGGCGAGTTCGGCCTGCACCTGCGGGTTGGCGTCGAAATACTGCCGCACCGAATCCCGAAGGGTGTCGCGGGGCGTGCCCTCCAACCCGGTGAAGAAAGCGTTGACGTCGGGGCGGGTGAACAGGTACGCCGAGGTGGCCGCGGAGACGCCCGCGGCAACCCCGGCGAGGTCCGCAGCGGTGCAGTTGGGCGGGGCGGCGTGCGCCGACGGGGCCGCGCCGAGCACAAACGCACCGACAACCACGCCCGCACCGATCGCGGCACCGACCCCACGCGTGTAAGTGCTGCTGATCATCGGCACAACTCCTTCACAGTCAGCGAGAGATTCATCGTAAGGCAGTCGCGCTGCCCGGTGCTGTCCGGGCCGGATCTTGTCACCGTGGTGCGCCGACGGTGCTGCGGTAGGCTCGCAACCACGCGATTCGCTGCAATTCGGGGAGAATAGCCATCCAGCAGTTCATGATGCGTCTGAGCGGCACGCTGCGCAGACACCGATGGCTGGTTTTCGGCTGCTGGGTGTTCGCGTTGCTGCCGTCGATCTATCTCGCGCTGACGCAGTCCAACCAGTTGACCGGCGGCGGCTTCGAGGTGGCCGACTCGCAGTCGCTGTACGTCCAGAACGCGATCGAGAACCAGTACGCGCAGCAGGGCGCGTCCGCTTTGGCACTGGTGGCCGCGCCCCGGGCGGACGCGACGTACGACGATATGTCCGCCGCCGTGGCCGAACTCCAGCTGGCAGCGCAGCAGGTGCCCAGCGTTGAGGTGCTCCCGAACCCCGCACAGCCGGAACCGGCACCGGACCGCCCCTACGTGGTGTCCCTGCGCCTGGGCTTCGACAACTCCGGCGCGGTGGACATCGCACGGCAGTTGCGGGCGAAAATCGGCGTCGACGGCGACCAGCCGGGCGCGATCGACAACGGCCGGGTGCGGCTGTATGTCATCGGTCAGGGTGCGCTCGGCGCGGCTGCGCAGACCAGCACCAAAAGCGATATCGCCGCCGCTGAACGGTGGAACCTTCCGATCGTTCTGATGGTGCTGATTGCGGTGTTCGGGTCATTGGCAGCCGCCGCGATCCCGCTGGCCCTCGGGATCTGCACGGTCGCGGTGACCATGGGTGTGGTTTACGCGCTCTCGACGCTGACCACGATGTCGGTGTTCGTCACGTCCACGGTGTCGATGTTCGGCATCGCCCTGGCGGTCGACTACTCGCTGTTCATCCTGATGAGATTTCGGGAGGAGTTGCGCGCCGGACGCGACGGCGACCAGGCCACCGATGCCGCCATGGCGACCTCCGGTCTGGCCGTTGTGCTCTCTGGGCTCACCGTGATCGCCTCGCTGACCGGTATCTACCTGATCAACACCCCGGTTCTGAAGTCGATGGCGACCGGCGCAATCCTGGCGGTGGCGGTAGCGGTGTTGACCTCAACCACCCTGACTCCCGCCATTTTGGCCACGTTCGGACGAGCGGCGGCGCGACGCTCGCCCCTGCTGCACTGGTCGCGCCGGCCCGAATCCGGTCAGTCGCGATTCTGGACCCGCTGGGTCGGCGCGGTGATGCGCAGGCCCTGGGCCTCGGCCCTGGGGGCCGCGGCATTTCTGTTGCTGGTGGCCGCACCTGCGCTGTCGATGACGCTCGGCAACAGCATGCAGCGGCAGTTCCCGTCCTCCCACGAGATCCGCGGCGGGGTGGCCGCGGCCGCCGAGGCACTGGGTCCCGGGGCACTGGGTCCGATACGGGTACTCGTCACCTTCCCCGGCGGGAACGCCTCGGGCAACACCGGCGAACTGGACGCGGTGGGCGCGAGGATTTCCGAGGCCCCCAACATCGTGTCGGTGTCCCCGCCGGAGTTCGCCGACGACAACAGCAGCGCGCTGATCTCGGCGGTGATGTCGGTCGACCCCGAAGACCTCGCCGCCCGCGACACCGTCGACTGGATGCGCGCGGAACTGCCCGCCGCGGCGGCCGGGGCCCAGATCGACGTCGGCGGACCGACGGCGCTGATCAAGGATTTCGATGACCGGGTTTCGCAGACCAAACTGCTGGTCTTCGGTTTCGTCTCACTGATCGCCTTCGTGATGCTGCTGATCTCCATCCGATCGCTGTTCCTGGCACTCAAGGGCGTACTGATGACGGTGCTGTCGGTCGCCGCGGCCTACGGCAGCCTGGTCGCGGTGTTCCAGTGGGGCTGGCTGGAGCGCATCGGGTTCGAACCGATCTCCTCCATCGACAGCACCATCCCACCTTTGGTGCTAGCCCTGACATTCGGTTTGTCGATGGATTACGAGATCTTTCTGATGACCCGGATCCGGGAGCGCTACCTGCAGTCCGGCGATACCCGCGACGCCGTGGCCTACGGCGTCGCGACCAGTGCCCGCACCATCACCAGCGCGGCGTTGATCATGATCGCGGTGTTCATCGGCTTCGCCTTCGCGGGCATGCCCCTGGTCGCCCAACTCGGCGTCGCCTGCGCGGTGGCGATCGCGATCGACGCCACCGTGGTCCGACTGGTGCTGGTGCCATCGCTGATGGCGATGTTCGACCAGTGGAACTGGTGGTTGCCGGCCTGGCTGGACCGCATCCTGCCATCGGTCGATTTCGAGAAGCCGCTGCCCAAACTCGACCTCGGCGATCTCGTCGTGCTCCCCGACGAAATCTCCGCCATCGCTCCGCCCGCCGGTGACCTGCGCATGGTGGTCAAGAACGCGGCGCGACTCAAGGAAATGGCTCCCGACGCGGTCTGCGTCGCCGATCCTCTGGCCTTCAGTGGCTGCGGCAACCGCCGGCCCGCCAAGTCCTCGCGGGGGCCCCGATCCGCGTCCTTGCGCCCGATCCATCCGGTGACGATCTGGCGGGGCCGGCTCGCGGTGGCACTCGACGCACTGGGCACCGAGACCGATGTCGAGCGGCGAAGTCCCGTCGAGACCACCAACGTCCAGTTGCCCACCGGAGACCGGTTGCAGATCCCGACCGGGGCCGAGACCCTGCGGCTGCAGAGCTACCTGGTGCTGTGCCGCAACAGCCGGTCGGACTACGCCGAACTCGCCGACCTCGCGGATGCGATGAACATCGAGAACGCCGCGACCGTGCTGGCCGGGATCGACGAGTACTACAGTTCCGGGAAACCGCACCGGATGTGGATCGCGACCCAATTGGTTCGGCGGCTGGCGGATCCGGCACCCGCCGACACCGTCGATGACGATCGCTGGTACACCCCGGACGCGGCGGCACAGTGGGACGATGTGCGGACACGGTGCCTGTCGCTGGCAGTAGCGACCCTGGAGGAAGCGAGTTGACGGTGGCCATCGACGAGCGACCCGTCGAGTTCTGGCCTACGTCGGCGATCCGCGAAGCGCTGGAGACCGGCGACATCACCATCTGGCAGCGCATCGTCGTCGCGATCAAACGCGACCCATACGGACGCACCGCACGCCAGGTCGAGGAAGTGTTGGAAGCCGCTGCGCCCCAGGGCATCTCCAAGGCGCTCCACGAAGTTCTGGTTCGCGCCCGGGGCCACCTGGATGCCAACGAACGCGCCGAGGCCGCCCGGCATGTGCAACTGCTGCTGGAGCGTTCCGGCCTCGGCCAGCAGGAGTTTGCCTCCCGGATCGGCGCCGCGCAGGAAGACCTCGCGGCCTACCTCGACGCGTCGGTCAGTCCCGCGGCATCGCTGATGATCCGGATGCGCCGGCTGTCGGACCGCTTCGCCAAGATCCGCGCCCAGCAGTCCTCAGCGGACGTCGATACCACCTCCGAAGACGCCGGTTAAGCCGGCGGCGGCGTGGGAGTACCGTCGCTGCCGGTAGATCCGGCCGGGGAGCCGGTGCCGCCGGTGCCGCCGTAGCCGCCGAAGCCGGACGTGGTGCCGCCGTTGCCGCCGTCGCCGCCGTTGCCGCCCTTACCGGTACCCGCTCCGTTTCCACCGGTACCGCCGTTACCGCCGTTCCCGATCGCCCCGCCGACGCCGCCGGTGCCACCCTTGCCGCCCTTGCCGTTGGCTCCGGCTCCATTGCCACCCGAACCGCCGGTGCCAGCGTTACCGGAAGGCCCCGTAGCCGCGGTTCCGTCGGCGCCGTCAGCGCCGTCGGTAGCGCCGGTTCCGCCCTTACCGCCGGCGGCGGCAGTGCCTGGGTTGCCGCCCGCACCACCTGTGCCGCCGCCCGCGCCATCGCGCAACCCGACGATGTTGACGCCGTTCGCACCGCTGCCACCCTGGCCGCCATTGCCGCCGGTGCCGGCGTTGCCGCCACGACCGCCCGCGCCGCCGTTGCCGGTCGTGTCGATGAAGAACAGGATCGCCCCGGTGCCGGCGTTACCGCCAGCGCCACCAAGAGCGCCCTTCCCGCCGTTGCCGCCCTTACCGCCAGTGAGTCCTAGCAGGGCTGCACCGTTTTCCCCATTGCCGCCATTGCCGCCATTGCCGCCATTGCCACCGTCGCCACCGCTACCGCCGTTACCGAAGAGTGCGCTGCCGTTGCCACCGTTACCGCCGATACCACCGGGGGTGCCGTTACGCCCATTTCCGCCACCGCCACCGAAGGTTCCGGGTGAGCCATCATCACCCGCGATCCCAGCGCCGCCGGACCCACCGGCACCACCATCGCCGAACAGCGACAGGGCGCCGACACTGCCGCCGTCGCCACCACTGCCCGCTGTACCGCCCGGCGCGAGGGCGGAGGCGCCGGTTCCGCCGGCCCCGGCGCTGCCGATCAGCAGGGCGCCGGC
>SXGU01333314.1_pt1 | contig 16695 bp, 15 predicted proteins | sample 3174531 | NCBI WGS metagenome assembly SXGU01 (sample SAMN11356863, study PRJNA531348) | freshwater metagenome | isolation source: freshwater sample F1-140 | place: China: Fuxian Lake, Yuxi | collected 2017-12-25 | reverse complement strand
TTCCGCGAAGGCCCGAACATGCTGGTGATCGACCCGGACGAGTGCACCGACTGCACCCTGTGCGTGGCCGAATGCCCGGTCGAGGCCATCTTCGCCGAGGACGACGTCCCGGACGCGCAGCGCGGATTCATCGCGCTGAACGCCGAACTCGCCAAGGGCTGGAAGCCGATCATCGAGCGCAAGCCCGCGCCGGCCGACGCCGACGAATGGGCGAAGAAGACCGCGAAGAAGGACCTGCTCGAGCGCTGAGCGACCCGGCTCCGCGCCGTGTTTGACTTGGCTCAATTCCCGCCGGCGCGAGGTCCGTACCATGGTCACGACCTCCCAAGGAGCCGGACCATGACCTACAAGAACATCCTCATCCATGTCGATCGCGGCGCGCGCAGCGGCGAGCGCCTCGACATCGGCTTCGGCCTCGCGCAGTCGCTGGACGCGCATTGCGTGGGGCTGTTCGCGCTCAGTGCGCAGCGCATCCCGTCCTACGCCCGGGTCGAGGCAGGCAACATCGTCGCCGAGGCCGAGGCGAAGTTCCGCGCGGAAGCCGCCGCCGCCGCGGAGGCGGTGTTCCAGGGCGCGGCAAAGCGCGCCGGATTCGCTTCCGCGGAATGGCGTGCGTCAAAGCGCGATGCGCTCGGCGCGATGCTGCTCAGCGCGCGCTACTCGGACCTCGTCATTGTCGGGCAGCGCGATGCCGACGAGGACACCGGCGTGACGCCCGACTTCGTCGACGAACTGGTGCTCGCGGCGGGCCGTCCCGTGCTCGCGATTCCCTATGCGGGCCGCTTCACGTCGGTCGGCAAGAACGTGCTGGTGGCCTGGAACGCGAGCCGCGAGGCCGCGCGCGCGGTCAGCGACGCGATCCCGCTGCTGCAGCGCGCCGCATCGGTGCAGGTGGTGGCGTTCGACCCGGGCAAGGGCGGCGACCACGGCGACGTGCCGGGCGCGGACATCGGCCTCTTCCTAGCGCGGCACGGCGTCAAGGTGCAGGTGGCGCAGCAGAACGGCGCGGGGCTCGACATCGGCGCGCAGATCCTCTCTCGCGCGGCCGACATCGGCGCCGACCTCATCGTCATGGGCGCCTACGGCCACTCGCGCATGCGCGAACTGGTGCTGGGCGGCGCGACCCGCACGCTTCTCGAATCGATGACCGTGCCGGTGCTGCTGTCGCATTGACGGTCCGCAGCACGGGGCAAGCCCTTGAAAGGCTTGCCTTTTTGCTTTCCTATGAATTTCAGTATTGACTGAAATTACTGTAGCCGCTAGATTCACGCCATGGAACTCAAGCCCGTCGCCAAGCGCTTCGTCCTGCACTGGGGCGAGATGGGCTCCACCTGGGGCGTGAACCGCACGGTGGCGCAGATCCACGCGCTGCTCTACATCGCCGGCCGTCCGCTCAACGCCGACGAGATCACCGAGACGCTGGGCGTCGCCCGCTCCAACGTCAGCACCAGCCTGAAGGAACTGTCCAACTGGAACCTGGTGCGCACGGTGCCGCTGCTCGGCGACCGGCGCGACCACTTCGAGACACTCGGCGACGTCTGGGAGCTGCTGCGCACCATCGTGCGCGAGCGCAAGCTGCGCGAGTTCGACCCGACCATCGCCGTGCTGCGCGGCTGCATCGCCAGCGAGGACTTCGCGAAGGAGGACGGCGTGTCGCAGGTGCGGTTGAAGGAGACGCTCGCGCTGATGGAGGCGATGTCGGCCTGGGCCTCCGAGATGGTCCGCCTCGACCCCGAGACCATGATGAAGGTGATGCGCATGGGCGCCAAGGTGCAGCAGTTCGTCCGCGGCAAGGCGGCGGCCGCCAATGAGTAGAGGTTCGCCTCTTTTTTTGCCCATGAATTTCAGAATTGACAGAAATAATGGAAACCAGATGACCATGGCCCGCTATCCGCTGACCCTGTTCTACGACGGCAGCTGCCGGTTGTGCCGCGGCGAGATCGAGAACCTGCTCGCGCGCGACGCGGGCGGGCGCCTCGCCGCCGTCGACTGCGCCTCGCCTGGGTTCGACGCCGGCGCCACGCCGTTCACCCGCCGCGCGCTGATGGACGTGATCCATGCGCGCGACGCCGATGGGCAGTGGCTGCGCGGCGTGGACGTGTTCGTCGCCGCGTACCGCGCCACGGGACTCGACTGGATCAGCCGCGTGCTCGCGCATCCGTTGGTGCGGCCGTTCGCCGACCGCGCCTACCCGTGGATCGTGCGCAACCGCTACCGGCTTTCGGCGCTGGGCGTGCATCGCCTGCTCGACCGTGCCGCGCACGCCGCGCGCCGCAGCCAGGCGAACGCGGCGCTAGCGCGGGCCGGCGGCTGCGGCGATGCCTGTGCCCTTCCCCCAAGGAGATCGACATGAAAGTGCTCGTCATCGGCGGCAACGGCTTCGTCGGCCGCCATCTCGCGCAGGCCTGCATCGCGGACGGACACCGCGTCGTGCGCGGCGTGCGCCATCCTTCGGCCGGCGACATCGGCTGCGACCTCGTGCGCGACACCGACTCGTCGCGCTGGGCGCCGCGCCTCGACGGCTTCGACGCGGTGGCCTTCTGCGCCGGATTGCTGCGCGCCGCGCCGCGGGAACTCGACGCGGTGCACTGCCTTGCCCCGGCGGCGGTCGCCGCGGCCTGCGCGAAGAAGCGCATCGCGTTCCTGCACGTGTCCATGCTCGGGCTCGACTGCGCCGCGGACACGCCGTACTTCCGCAGCAAGAGGGCGGGCGAGGCGGCCGTTCGCGCCGCCAATGCAGCGGCGATCGTGGTGCGCCCGTCGCTCGTCCACGGCGCGGACAGCCCGGCGTCCCGCGCGATGCTCGCGCAGTCGCGGCTGCCGGTGCTGCTGGTGCCCGCCGCGAGCGGCCTCGTCGCCCCGGTGCACGTCGACGACCTCGCGGAACTCTGCGCGCTCCTCCTCGGCACGCTGCGCGCGCATGGCTGCATCGTAGACTGCGTGGGCCGCGAGGACATGGCGATCGCCGGCTACCTGCAGGCGCTGCGCGCGGCGCGGCACCGGCCGGCAGCGCGCGTGCTGCGCGTCCCCAATCGCTGGCTGCGTTTCGCCTTTGACGCCGCGGCGAGCGCGGGCGCCCGGATGCTCGTGCCGGAAGCGCTGGACCTGCTGGAGCACGGGCACACCGGCAACCGCGAGCATTTCGCGCGCTGGATGCGCAGGCTGCCGAGGAGCGTCTCCCGGTTCCAGGCGCCGAGGGCGCCGCTCGCGGCGCAAGACCGAGCCCCGTCCGGCGTGGCCGGCGCGCGCTAGCGGCGGCAGGCTACGCCGCTGGCGGTCGCGAGCGTGCGGCGGCAGCCTTCGGCACCTTGTAGCGGTTGTAGCCCCACAAGTACTGGCCGGGATTCTCGCGCACCAGCGATTCCACCGCCCGGTTCAGCCGTCGCTCGTCGCTCTCGCCCGGCAGCGCGTCGGGCATCGGCCTGAGGCGCACGATGAATCCCCGGCTTCCCGGCAGGCGGTCGCCGAAGGCGAGCAGCGTCACAGTGTTCGGGCGCCGCGCGAGCTTCATGGCGAGCGTCATCGTGTACGCGCTGCGGCCGAAGAACTCCGCCCATTCGCCTTCGCCCTCGCCGGGAACCTGGTCGGGCAGGATGCCCACCGATTCCCCCGCGCGCAGCGCCGCGACCAGCTGGCGCACGCCGGAGAGGTCGGTCGGCGCGAGCCGCACGTTGGCGCCCGCGCGGCCCTCCTCGATCATCGGCTGCAGGAACTTCAGCTTCGGCGGGCGGTAGAGCACGGTGATCGGGAAGCGCTCCGCCGCGACCTGCGCGAGGATCTCGAAGCAGCCCATGTGCGGCGTGAGGAACAGTATGCCCTTGCCGGCGGCGCGCGCTGCGTCGATCAGCTCCGCGCCTTCCATGCCGAGCACCCAGCCGGCCAGCTCCTCGCGCGAGCGCAGCCACACGCCCGGCAGCTCGACGACCATCCTGCCCGCGGCGGGGATCGCGGCGCGCCGCGTTGCCGCATCGGCATGGCCGGCCTGCGCGAGGTTGTCGACGAGATGGCGCCGGTAGGTCGGCGAGGCGAGGTACAGGATCCATCCGAGCGCCGCGCCGACGGCATGGAGCATCGGCAGCGGCAGGCGCGCTAGGGTGCGGAGGAGGCGTTGCATCGGGTCGGCAGCGGCGGAGGCGCGCCATGATAAGCGATGGCGCCGGCCGGCATCGTCAGTCCGCGGGCTCCAGCCGCAGGATCGCGCCGTCGCGCTCGTCGGTCAGCAGGTACACCAGGCCGTCGGGGCCGCTGCGCACGTCGCGGATGCGCGGCACCGCGCCGCGCAGCATGAACTCGTCGGCGGCGAACGCGTCGCCCGCGAGCCGCACGCGGATCAGCGCCTCGCCGCGCAGCGCGCCGACGAGGAGGTCGCCCTTCCACTTCGGGAACCGGTCGCCGGTGTAGAACGCGAGCCCCGAGATCGCGGGCGACGGGATCCAGTGCTTCACCGGCTGCGCCATGCCCGCCTTCGCCGTGCCTTCGCCGATCTTCGTGCCGATGCCGTAGTTCACGCCGTAAGTGATCACCGGCCAGCCGTAGTTGGCGCCGGCGCGGATCAGGTTCAGCTCGTCGCCGCCCTGCGGCCCGTGCTCGATCGCCCACAACGCGCCCGTCTGCGGGTGCAGCGCCGCGCCCTGCACGTTGCGATTGCCGTACGAGAACACTTCGGGTTTCGCGCCGGGCGTGGCGAGGAACGGGTTGCCCGGCGCGGGCCTGCCGTCCTCGGTGAGGCGCACGATCTTGCCGCCATGGTCGTCGAGGTGCTGCGCGCGGTCGGGGCTGCCGCGCTCGCCGAGCGTGACGAACACGCTGCCGTCGCGCGCGAACACGATGCGCGAGCCGAAGTGCAGCCCGCCGCCGGATTTCGGCAGCATGCGGAACAGCACCTGCACGTCGGTCATGCGCCACGCGCCCGGCCCGCCGGCGAATTTTCCACGCGCGAGTTCGGTGCCGTAGCCGCCGTCGCGCTGCACGTAGGTCCAGTAGATCCAGCTTCCGCCGGGATGCGGCGCGACGTCCATCAGCCCGCCCTGTCCGATCGGGTCCACCCTCGGCAGTCCCGCCACCGGCGAGGGATCGAGCGCGCCATCCTTGCCGACGACGCGCAGCCGCCCGGGACGCTCGGTGACCAGCATCCGGCCGTCGGGCAGGAACGCCAGTCCCCATGGATGCTCCAGTCCTTTGGTCAGCGTCACGATCCTCAGCCTGTGTTCTTGCGTCGCAACAACCTGCGCGGACGACGGCAGGGCGACGCAGGCCGCGCATGCGGCGAGCGCGATTGTTGCGGTACGGCACGCGGGAATGGTCAAGGGTTCCTCGAATTCGCACGACGACGACAGCATATTGTCATCTTCCTGGCGTAGGCTTGCACTGCGAGGAAAGGGAGGGCGCATGGAACACGCAGGCATGTCGTTCACGGCCGTATTCCTGAAGTCCGCGCGGGGCTACGTCGGCTTCCTCGAGGAACTGCGCGGCGTCACCATCGAGGGACGCACGCTCGACGAGGCGCGCGAGAACCTGCGGGCGCACGCCACGCTCGTGCTCGACGAGGAGCGGGCCCAGTGCGCGGAGATGCTTGAAGGCAGGGAAGTCGTGCGGGAGGCGTTCGTTTTCGAAGTCACGCGTCGCTAGCGGGACCGCGGGCGTCATCGCCGGGCGCCGCTTCTACGTCATGCGCCGAGCGCCGCTTCTACGTCATGCGCCGAGCGCATCGGCAAGCTTCTCGAAGTCATCCACGATGAGGGTACACGCGGGGTTCGGGTACGGGTCCGGCGGCCCCGGCGGGCCCCACTCGTCGGGCCGGCGCACGAACGCCGTCTGGTAGCCGGCGGCGCGCGCCGCGTCGAGGTCGAAGTTGTGGCAGGCCACCATCAGGATCCCGGACGGATCGAGCTGCAGCCACTTCGCCGCGGTGAGGTAGGCCGCGGGCTTCGTCTTGTACACGCCGATCATTTCGCACGAGATGATCGCGTCCCAGGTGATGCCGTTCCTGCGCGACACGTCGATCACCAACGAAGTGGTCAGCAGCGTGAAGGACACGACCGGATAGCGCTTGCGCAGCCGCGCGGCCGCCTCAGGGAAGCCCGGCCATGCATCCAGCGCGTGCCACGTGCGCCAGATCGCGTCGCGGTCCTGCGCCGTCAGCGCGCCGAGCTTGTGGTCCGCGACCACCTCGTCGAGCACGCGGCGATGCACGTCGTCGAAATTGAACGCAGGCTGTTCCTGGCCGACGATGGCCTTCAGCGAGCGCCGCCGGTAGTCGTTGGTCACCGCGGTCCAGTCCGCCTTCAGTCCCCGCGCCGCGCCGGCCGCCGCGAACGCGCCGCTGATGCCCTTGTGCCAGTCGAGGATCGTGCCGCCGGTGTCGAAAGCGAGTGCCTTGATCGTCATTCGCGCAGTCTATCGCGATGGCGGCGCCTGCCGCGCGCGGGTGGCTCACTTGGCGAGCCCGCCCGGCATTACACTCGCCGGCAATGCCTGCCGCGTCCCTCTCCCGCATCGAACTTTTCGACCGGCTCGCCGGCGGCCTCGCGGCGGGGGTCACGGTGGTCACGCCCAACCGGCGCCTTGCGCAGGCGCTGCAAGCGGCGTTCGACGAAGCGCAACTGGCGCGGCGCCTCGCCTCATGGGAGGCGGCCGACATCCTGCCCTTCGCGTCGTTCCTCGAGCGCCTTTGGGACGACGCGTTGCATGCCCAAGGCGGTGACAAGTTGCCGATGCTGCTCTCGCCGCCGCAGGAGCAGCACCTGTGGGAGGAGGCAATCCGCGGCACCGAGCGGGGACGCGGCCTGCTCGCGTTGCCGCAGGCCGCGGAGCAATGCCGCGCCGCGTGGCAGTTGCAGCACGCCTGGCGCATCGGGCCGGGGCGAGGCACCGAGGACGCCGAGGCTTTCGCCGAGTGGTCGCGTGCCTACCTGAGGCGCGCCGGTGGCGATACCGACGGCGCGCGCCTGCCGGATCTGGCGGCCGGCCTCGTCGAACCCGGCAGGCTGACGGTGCTTGTCGCGTACGCCTTCGACATCATCACGCCACAGGCGCAGGCATTCTTCGATGCCTGCGCTGCACGCGGTATCGAAGTGCTGCATTGCGCGCCGGAGTCCGTTGAGTCGGCGCCGGTGCGCCTGCCGATGCCCGGCCCGCGCGAGGAGATCGATGCTGCGGCACGCTGGGCGCGTGCCCGCATGGAAGCCGGCGTGAAGCGGATCGGCATCGTGGTTCCCGACCTCCAGCTTCGCCGCCGCGAAGTCGCCCGGGTCTTCACCCGCGTCATGCAGCCCGGCCGCAACCTGCCCGGTGCGCCGCAGGGCGCGCTGCCGTTCAACATCTCCATCGGCGAGCCGCTGTCCGGGTATCCGCTGGTGCACGCCGCGCTCGGCCTGCTGCAACTGGCGCAGGGCGAGATCGACTTCGCGCTCGCCAGCCGCCTCGTGCGCTCACCGTTCATCGGCGGCGCCGAAAGCGAGATGACGCGTCGCGCGCAGCTCGATGCCGAGCTGCGGCGCAAGCTGCCCGCCACGCTCACGCTGGCGAAGCTCGTCGGCGCGGTCGGCCGCTGCCCGTTGCTGCGCGAGAAGTTCGAGGCACTGTACGGATTGTCGAAGGACGGCGCGGCGTCACGCACCCCGCACGAATGGGCGCGCCACTTCTCCGTGCTGCTCGCCGCCGCAGGTTTCCCCGGCGAACGCACGCTCGATTCGGCCGAGTTCCAGGCCGCCACGCGCTGGCACGAGACGCTGGCCGAACTCGCAAAGCTCGAACGCGTCGCGCCGCGCATGAACGCCGGGCAGGCCTTGTCGCGGCTGCGCCGCCTGTGCTCCGATGCGCTGTTCCAGCCCGAGACGCCGGACGCGCCGGTGCAGGTGCTCGGCATCCTCGAATCCGCAGGATTGCAGTTCGACGCGCTGTGGGTGAGCGGGCTATCGGATGACGCCTGGCCGCTCGCCGCGCGGCCCAATCCGTTCATCCCGGTCGCGCTGCAGAAGGCCGCGAAGGTTCCCGAGGCGTCGGCGGAAGGCGCGTACGAACTCGACCAACGGATCACCGGGCAGTGGTTCGGCGCGGCGCGCGAGGTAGTCGTGTCACATCCGCTGCGCGACGGCGACCGCGAAATGTCGCCGAGTCCGCTCATCGTGCAGGTGGTCGAAGGCGCAATCGACATCCCGGTGTTCCCGCGCCATCGGGACGTCTTGTTCGCGGCGCGCAGGCTCGAGCCGATGCCGGACGGCGTCGCGCCCTCGCTGCAGGAGCACAGGCTTCGCGGCGGGGTGCGCGTGCTCGCCGACCAGGCCGCGTGCCCGTTCCGCGCCTTCGCGCGGCACCGCCTCGGCGCGCGCGAACTGGAGGAGCCGGCGCCGGGGCTCGACGCGGCGGCACGCGGCACGCTGCTGCACGAACTCATGGCGCGGTTGTGGCGCGAACTGGAATCGAGCGCGGCGCTGTCGGCGGACACGGGACCTGCGATACAGCGCGCCGCGGCCGGCGCGGTGGAGGCGGCGGGGCTCGAAGGCCGCTTCGCCGAACTGGAACGCGCGCGGCTCGCCAAGCTCGCCCGCGAATGGCTCGACGTCGAGCGCGAGCGCGGCGACTTCGTTGTCGTCGCCATCGAGGACAAGCGCGAGCTGGCCATCGGCGGCCTCGAGTTCAGCGGCCGCATCGACCGGCTCGACCGGCTGGCGGATGGCAGCCACGCGCTCATCGACTACAAGACCGGCAACGTGACGCGCTCCGGCTGGCTCGGCCCGCGTCCCGTCGATCCGCAACTGCCGCTCTACGCGGTCACGGCGGCGGAAGAGGTCGGCGCCATCGCCTTTGCCCGCCTGAAGACCGGCGACATGAAATACAGCGGCTACGGCCGCGACAAGGGCCTCGTCGAGAAAGCCAAGGACTGGGACGGCCTGCTCAAGGGCTGGCGCACGGAGCTCGAGTCGCTCGCCCGCGGCTTCGCCGCAGGCGATGCGCCCGTCGATCCCAAGCAGCTCACCCAGACCTGCCGCCTCTGCGACCTGCAGCCCCTGTGCCGCGTGCACGAGAAGCTGGCGCTCGGCGACGACGATGAAGAGGCGGATGCATGAGGCCGCACCGCGCGCTGTATGCGGCGTTCGACCGCGTCCCCAGCGCGAAAGGGGCGTCGATCCATATCGCGCACATGGCGCAGGCGATGGAGCGTGCCTATGGCGATGCGATGCTGGTGTGCGTCGGCGACGGCGTGAACCCGGAGTGGGAGCGCGAAGGCAACATCGAGGTGCTGCGGCTCGCGGGCGGGACGGGGCACCTCGTCGACCGCATCGACACGTGGCAGCGCGCATTGACCGAGGTGCTGCTGTCGCAAGCCGGCACGCTCGAGATGTGCCACTTCCGCGACCCGTGGTCCGGCATCCCGATCCTCGACTGCGAAGGCGAATGGCGCACGGTGTACGAGGTGAACGGCCTGCCCTCCATCGAGATGCCCGAGCGCTATCCGGCCATCGCCGCGCACACCGTGGAACGCATCCGCGCGCTCGAGATGCGCTGCCTTCGCGGCGCCGAGCGCATCCTCGTGCCCGCCGCGGCGCTGGCGGGGAACCTCGCGCTGCTCGGCGTCGACGCGTCGCGCATCACGGTGGTGCCGAATGGCGCGGACATCCCGCTGCCGGCCCCGCGTCCCGCCGATGCGCCCGCGGACTACGTGCTGTACTTCGGCGCGCTGCAGCCGTGGCAGGGCGTCGGCACCGCCATCGCGGCGATGGCGCGGCTCGTCGACACCGGCCTCTCGCTGGTGATCTGTTCGTCGCATCCGCCGAAGGTCGGCCTCGCGCTGAAGGCGCGCGCCGAACGCCTCGGCATCGGGGATCGCGTCGTGTGGCGCCACGAACTGGCGCGCGAGGAACTCGCCGCGTGGGTCGGGCACGCCGTCGCCACGCTCGCGCCGATCGCGGAGACGCCGCGTAACCTGGAGCAGGGCTGCTGCCCGCTGAAGGTGCTCGAGTCGATGGCCGCGGGTACCCCGGTTGTCGCTTCCGACCTCGCGCCGGTGCGGGAGCTGGTCGTCCACGGCGAGCACGGGCTGCTGGTGCGCGCCGGGCGGCCCGAACTGCTTGCGCGCGCCATCCGCCGGCTGCACGACGATCCCGCGCTGCGGCATGCGCTCGGTGAACGGGCCCGGGTGCGTGTTCGTGCGCATTACCTGTGGGATTCGATTGAAGCCCGGGTCGCGCGCTGGTACCTTGAGCCCGCCGAGCCCCGCGCGGCACAAGGAGGAGGCAGCCGATGAGCGAAACACCCGCACGTCCCAGCCATGCCGCACCCGCCGCGCCGCCGGCGTTCTCCATCGCGAAACCCGACCCCGCCGCCTGTGCCAGCAAGCTGCGCATCGAGGGCACGTTGCCCGCCGGCGAATGGACCGCGGTGATCGATGCCGTGTCGAGCCGCGTCCGCAAGCACAATGCGGACGAAGGCAGGAAGCACGCCGCCGCGAAGCAGCGGCTCGTCATCGCGCTCGTCGTCCTCGTCGCCGGGGCGATCGGCCTTGCGGTGGCCGGGGGCGTGGCGCTCGGCGAGGGCGCGATCGTCGCCGCGTTCGTCGGTCTCGTCGTCGGCATCTTCGTCGTCTTCGCGATGTTCAAGGTCCCCGGGCGCGACCACATCGGCGAAGAGCGCGTGAAATTCCTCGCCGGACTGCTCGCGGACCTCGGCAAGATCGCACCCGGCGCGCGCGTCTCGCTTGCCGCGCAACTCGACAGCCGTCAGGCGTTCGACACCCAGCCGCTCGAGGGCTCCGGCCCGGGCCGCGCGGTGCGCGACCGCGAGGACGACTGGCTGCGCGGCCGGCTCGCCGGACTGCGCGGCCTGCAGCTCGGCTGGTCGGTCACCGACCGGAACTCCATCACGCTGGTGCGCAAGCGCAACCCGCGCGGGAAGGTCAAGAACAAGGGCAAGTTCTCGGTGGCGCGTCGCTTCTCGGTGCGCATCGATGCCGACGGCGCACTGTTCAGCGCGACGCCCGCGGCGCCAGCGAAAGCCGGCCCGGCCACCGTGATCGAGGTGCGCACGCAGGCGCGCGGCTACAGCGTGCGCGCCCGGCACGACTTCAAGGCCGGCGCCGCGCTGCCGAACCCGCTGCAGGTCGAGGAATCCCTGGTGCTGATCCGCGAGAACGCCGCGCGCCACGGCCAGGACCGCGCCGACTACTTCGGCGAGTTCGCCTCGACGCTCATCCACCTGATGAAGCAGTGCGAGCAGCGACTGGAGCCGCGCGCATCGAAGAAGGAAGCCGCCTGATGACCGATATCCTCGAAGGCAACAACCCGCTCCTCGCGCCGCCGGCGCCCTGCGCCCACGTCACCGGGGTCCTGTTCTCGCGCAAGCCGTGCAACACCATGACCAGCCTGCGCTGCGCGCGCTGCCAGGGCTCGATCTGCGAGGAACATTCGTACCTGCAATCGGATTCCAGCAGGTACTGCCGCGCCTGCGACGCGTACGCGAACGACGATCGCGAGTGGAGCTCGGGATCGTCGACGACGTACCGGAACCGGGACCGCCATGACGACGGCCCGGGTGCCGCGCCCGTCGCCGCGGGCGTCGCCGGCGGCATGGTGGCGGGCAACGCGCTCGGCGACGACGACCGCGCCGGCCTCACGCCGGGCGACGGCTGGCACGGCGATGCGCTGCCGGACGGGGACGGCGCGGCGGACGACGCGGGGTTCGACGCCAGCTAGACGATGACGCATCGCCTTCTCTGGTTGACCGAGCACTTCATGCCCGGCCGCGGCGGCATGGCGGTGTCGTGCGACCGCATCGTGCATGGCCTGCGCAAGTCCGGGGCCACGGTCGACGTGGTGCACCTGCGCCGCTCCGAGGTGGAAGAGAGGACCTCGCCGCGGGAAGGCGGGCGCGACATCCTCGTGCAGGCCGGGCCCGACGTGCCGCATGCGCTGGCGTCGCTGTGGTCGCGCCTGGAGCGCGAGAACGCGGGCTGGACGCACGTGGTCGCCTTCGGCGGCACGCTGCCTTTCACGGCGGGGCCGGCCTACGCCGCATGGATGGGCGTGCCGCTCGTCACCTGCCTGCGCGGCAACGACTTCGACACCGGCGTGTTCGCGCCGGACCGCCGCGCGGCGCTCGAGGATGCCATCCGCCGTGCCGCGCGCATCGGCTGCGTCACCGACAGCCAGCGCCGCCGCGTGCAGCGCCTGTTCGCCGGCGCGAATGCGGTGTGGACGCCGAACGGCATCGACGCGGAGGAGTGGCATGCCCTGCCTTCCGATCGTGTGCGCGCGAACGACTTCCGCGGCGAGCGCGTCGGCCCCGGCCGCGCGGTGCTCGGTCTCTTCGGCGACCTGAAGCCGAAGAAGGGCATCGAAACGCTGCTTCTCGCGCTCGCGCAATCGGGCCATGCACGCCACGTCCACCTGCTGCTCGCCGGCACGCCGCCCGACGATTTCCTTTCCCGCGTGCCCGACGCGTGCGAGTTCACGCTGCTGCCGGCGATGCCGCGCACCGACCTGATTCCGTACATCCTCGCCTGCGACGCGGTCGCGCTACCTTCGCTCTACGAAGGCTTTCCCAACCTGCTGCTCGAATCCGCTGCGCTCGGCGTGCCGCTGCTCGCCTCGGACGCGGGCGCGGCAGGCGTGCTGGAAGACGGCGCGCACGGCGCGCTGTTCCGCGCGGGCAACGTCGCCGACTGCGCGCGCGCCGTCGGCCGCATCGTCGCGGTGCGCGCCGACCGGCGCGACGCCTGCCTCGACCTCGCGCAGCGCTACTCCGCGGCGCGGGAACGCGGGGAGTACCTGCGGATCCTCGACGAAACCGCCGCCCCCGCCGCCAGCGCGCGAGTGAGCCGCCTGCCGTGATCGTCGTCTACGCCATGGGCGGCGGCCTCGGCCACCTGGTGCGGGCGCGGCGCGTGCTGGCGGCGCTCGAACCCGGTGCGACGCAAGCGGCGGTGATCACCGCGTCGCCGCTCGCCGGCGCGGTCGCGTTCGACCCGTCGATCGAGGTCATCGTCGCGCCGCGCAACCGCGGCGCCTTCGGCGGCTGGCTGCGCAAGACGCTCAAGGCGCTGTCGCCGGACACCGTCGCCATCGACGCCTTCCCGCTCGGCATCTTCGGCGAGCTCGCCGACCATTCGGTGCTGCCCGACGCGAAGCTGGTGCACGTCGCGCGGCTGCTGCGCTGGGAGGCGTACCGGGCGGCGTTTCCGGGAACGCCGCGACGCTACGACGCGGGCTTCGTCGTCGAGGCGCTGACGCCGGACCATGCGGCTTTCCTCGGGGCGCACTCGGCACGCGTGGCGCCGCTGTCGCTGGGCGTGCCCGAGCCGCTGGAGATCCAGGCCGGTGCGCCCTGGCTGATCTCGCATGCCGGATCGGAGGAAGAGATCGGCGCGCTCGTCGCGTTCGCCAGGCGCGAGGCGGCGAGGCTGGGCGAGTCGCCTCAGTTCGTGCTGCGCACGCCGCGCACGCAGCCCGAGGTCGCAGGCCGGTTCGGCGCGCTCGTCACCGCGTGCGGCTTCAACTCGATGTGCGAGGGCGAGGCCGCGGGCGGGCGCCACTTCTTCCTGCCGATGGCGCGCCAGTTCGACAACCAGGAGCTGCGCGCGGCGCGGCGGCAGAGGGCGCTGCGCGAGGCGAAGGCGTGATCGACGACGCCGCCGAGCGCGAACGCGCGCTTGATCCCCTTTCCTCCTTCATCGTCCAGGCCCCCGCCGGTTCCGGCAAGACGGAGCTTCTGATCCGCCGCTACCTCGCGCTGCTGCCCACGGTGCAGAAGCCCGAGGAGATCCTCGCCATCACCTTCACGAAGAAGGCGGCGGCGGAGATGAAGAAGCGCGTGCTCGCCAAATTGGGGTCAGGGTGCGATTTCGCCCACCGGATCAAGGTGCTCACCATCGACGCTTTCTGCGCCTCGCTCACGCGCCAGATGCCGGTGACCGCGCGCTTCGGCGCGCAGCCGGAGAACGTGCAGGACGAGGATGCCCGCAAGCTCTACCGCGAGGCCGCGCGCCGCACGCTGGATCCATTGGGCGACCCGGTGGCGCGCCTGCTCGCGCACCTGGACAACGACATGGCCGCGGCCACCGGCATGCTCGCCGACCTGCTCGCCAGGCGCGACCAGTGGCTGCGCAAGACCGGCGCCACGCCTTCCCGGGAGGCGCTCGAAGCGGCGATGGCGTCGGAGCGCGAGCGGTTGCTGGCGAAGGCACGCGCGCTGCTGCCCGAGGCGTCCCCGGAACTCGCGGCGGAGGTCCTCACGCAGAAGCGCGAATGGCGCAAGAAGCCGAAACCCGCACCGCCCGAGTTCGTCGGCAACGAACCCCTGCGCGTCGCGCTCTCGGCGCTGCTGGACCTGCCCCCCGCGACCTATACCGATGCGCAATGGGCGACGCTGGAGTCCATCCTCGGCCTGCTGAAGCCCGCGGTGGCGCAGCTCGTCGGGGTCTTCACCGAGCGCGGCGAAGTCGACTTCACGCACGTGGCGCAGGGCGCGGTGCTCGCGCTGGGCGAGCCCGACGCGCCCACCGACCTGCTGCTCGCCATGGATACGCGCATCCGACACATCCTGGTCGACGAGTTCCAGGACACCTCGGTGTCGCAATGGGAGCTGCTCGAGCGCCTGACCGCGGGCTGGGAGCCGGGCGACGGCCGCACGGTGTTCGCGGTCGGCGACCCGATGCAGTCGGTATACCGCTTCCGCGACGCGGAGGTGGGCCTGTTCCTGCACGCGCGGCGCGAGGGCCTGCCGAACGTGGCGCTGGAGTCCCTCACGCTCACCACCAACTTCCGCTCGCAGGCCGGCGTGGTCGACTGGGTGAACGGCTTTTTCTCGCGCGCGCTGCCCGCAGCGGACGACGAGGCCACGGGCGCGGTGAGCTATGCGCCGTCCACCGCGCACCATCCCTCGTTGTCCGGCGACGCGGTGACCTGGCACGGTTTCTTCGACCGCGACGCCGAGGCCGCGCGAGTGGTCGAGCTGTGCCGCGCGAATCCCGGCAAGGCCGCGATCCTGGTGCGCAATCGCACGCACCTCGACGCCATCGTCCCGGCATTGAAGGACGCGGGGATCCGCTTCCGCGCCGTCGAGATCGAGAAGCTCGGCGAGAAGCAGGTGGTGCAGGACCTCTACGCGTTGACGCGCGCCCTCACGCATCCCGCCGACCGCATTGGGTGGCTCGCCATCCTTCGCGCGCCGTGGTGCGGGCTCTCCCTATCCGATCTCTCCGCGCATTTCGAGGGCCGCGAGGAGACGGTCTGGGAGCGCATGCAGTCGATCCCCGCGCTCGGGCGCGTCACCGCGATCCTCGGCCACGCCCTCGCCAACCGCCTGCGCGGCACGCTGCGCGACTGCGTCGAGGGCGCGTGGCTCGCGCTCGGCGGCCCGGCCTGCGTGCGCGACGCAACCGACCTCGAGGACGCCGAGGTCTACCTCGACGAGCTGGAGCGGCTGGAGGAGGCGGGCGCGCTGGAGGATTTCGCGGCGCTCGCCGCGGCGCTGGAGTCGCTCTACGCGCTGCCCGACGTCGACGCCGGCCCGGATGCGGTCGAGATCATGACCATCCACAAGGCCAAGGGCCTCGAGTTCGACACCGTCATCGTCCCCGGCCTCGACCGCGCGCCGCGCAGCGGCGACAAGCCGCTCTTCGCGTGGAAATCGCTTTCCGCCGGCCGCCCTCTCCTTGCCCCCATCGACGAGGCCGGCGCCGGCAAGGATCCGATCTACGCGTACGTGCGCAACCTCGAGAAGGAATCCGAGGACACCGAGTCCGGGCGCCTGTTCTACGTCGCCGCCACCCGCGCCGAGTCGCGGCTGCACCTGCTCGGCTGCACGAAGCTCGACAAGGAGGGCAACGTCGCCAACCCGAACAAGCGCTCGCTCCTCTCCAAGGCGTGGTTTGCTGCGGCGGACCACTTCCCCGATGTTCCCCACGCCCTGCCCGCGGCCAATGACGACGAGGGTGAGGTGCGGCCCACAGCCGACGTCATCCACCGCCTGCCGGCGGATTTTGCATTTCCCGCGGCGCCTGCGCCTGCCGCATGGGCCTCGCCTCCCGAAGGCCGCGACGCCGATGACCAGATCGAATTCTCCTGGGTCGGCGAAACCGCCCGCCACGTCGGCACCGTCGTCCACCGCTGGCTGCAGCGCATCGCCGAGGACGCGCTCGAGGGCTGGGACGCGAAGCGCGTCGAGCGCCTGCGCCCCGTCTTCGGCCGCGAGCTGGAGCGTCGCGGCGTCCCGCCGGCCGAACTCGACAACGCGATTGCGTTGGTTGTGCGTTCTGTTACCAATTCCATCGAAGACGAGCGCGGGCGGTGGATCCTCGGGCCGCACACCGAGGCGCGCAGCGAGTATCGCCTGCGCGCCAAGGGGGAGGGTGGATTCCGCAGCTACGTCATCGATCACACGTTTCGCGACAAGGACGGCACGCGCTGGGTCGTGGACTTCAAGACCAGCAGCCACCAGGGCGGCAACGTCGAGGGGTTCCTCGACGAGCAGCGCAAACGGTACGCACCTCAGCTTGACGCCTATGCGAACCTGCTTGGCGGTGCGACCAAAGGGATCTATCTGCCGTTGCTTGCCGGCTGGCGAAGCTGGTAGGCGTTGCGCGCTGTTCCCAGATTGGACAAGATTCGCTGACTCATGGCCGTCAAGAAATCCGACCTCTACTCCTCCCTTTGGGCCTCGTGCGACGAGCTGCGCGGCGGCATGGACGCCAGTCAGTAC
>SXGU01062582.1_pt1 | contig 16696 bp, 11 predicted proteins | sample 3174531 | NCBI WGS metagenome assembly SXGU01 (sample SAMN11356863, study PRJNA531348) | freshwater metagenome | isolation source: freshwater sample F1-140 | place: China: Fuxian Lake, Yuxi | collected 2017-12-25 | reverse complement strand
GGCTAGCAAGTGTTTTTGCTGCTTGCACAATATCCCACTTCCCGCCGTAATTCAGAGCAAAATTCAAGATAAGTTGACGGTTGTCTGACGTTAACATCTCCGCGACATCCATTTCTGAACGCAACGCGTTGGATAATTGGCTGCGGTCGCCAGTAAAACGTACGGATACGCCCTTGTCGTGCAACTCTTGAATTTCACGCTTTAAGGCCTGGAGGAAGAGTTGCATGAGGAACTCTACCTCCATTGCAGGCCTCGCCCAATTTTCACTACTAAATGCAAATAAACTCAACACGGCAATTTTTTTTTTCAAACAATATTGAATAGCCGTCTTTACCGCATCAACGCCAGCACGGTGCCCTTCAATACGCTCCATCCCTCGATTTTCTGCCCAACGCCCATTACCATCCATCACAATGGCAACATGCTGGGGTAGTTTTTGGTTCAACCCACTTCTTCCATCAACAAAAATGTCCTATAGTCTAACCTCTTTATCACAAAAGATTAAGAGCTAGCTTGTTGCCAGCAGGTAACATACGTACCCCTTTCTGGAGAAATCCATGGCTAAACGCCTTCCCCTCGTGTTAATGATCCTTGATGGCTGGGGTTATCGTGAAGAAAAAATGCACAATGCAATTGCTGCGGCACATACACCACAATGGGATAGTTGGTGGCAGACCCGCCCGCGCATATTGCTTGACGCATCAGGGACTCAAGTCGGGTTACCGGACGCACAAATGGGAAACTCTGAAGTAGGACACATGCATATCGGTGCAGGACGCATTGTTCCACAAGACTTCACCCGTATCAATGACGCCTTAAAAAACGGTGATTATGCAAAAAATGCAGCATTTGTCGAAACAATTAACCACTTGAAGAGCACAGGAAAGGCATTACATATTCTAGGGTTACTCTCTCCTGGAGGGGTACATAGCCATGAAAACCACTTGTTCGCTTTTCTCGCCTTGTGTGCAAAGCATCAGTTTCAGACTGTTTATCTCCACTTATTTCTAGATGGGCGTGATACCCCACCCCAAAGCGCATTGCAAAGTTTACAGCGCTTACACGAGCAACTGATAAACTATCCAGTAGCAACTATTTGCTCAATCACCGGGCGCTATTATGCGATGGACCGCGATCAGCGATGGCAACGTATTGAACCTGTTTACCGCTTACTAACCGAAGCTCAGAGCGAGCACCATTTCAAAACAGCGGAAGACGCTATTTATACTTTCTACCAGCAAAATATATCGGATGAGTTCATCCCTCCGAGTCTCATTGGTGCTCCTGCGCCAATCCGGGATGGGGATTCTGTATTTTTTTTCAATTTTCGAGCAGATCGCGCAAGACAACTAACAGAGGCACTCATTGCCCAGGATTTCCACGGCTTTCAGCGAAATAAAAAGCCTCAAATCGATCGTTTTGTTAGCATGACCCAATATGCACACTACTTGCCTACGGATTGCGCCTTTCCACCTTTAGCTCTCCATAATACCCTCGGTGAAATCATTGAGAGCCATGGAATGAGACAGTTACGCATCGCCGAAACTGAAAAATATGCACATGTTACCTTTTTTCTTAATGGCGGCTCAGAACAGGTCTTTGCTCATGAGCACCGACTGTTAATTCCGTCTCCTGCAATTGCCACCTATGATCTCCAGCCAGAAATGAGCGCATTGCAGCTCACAAAAACAATAGTGGGCGCCATTCAAAGCGGGGATTATGATGTCATCATTTGCAATTATGCCAATGCTGATATGGTGGGTCATACGGGTAATTTTACAGCAACGGTCCGCGCCATTGAGTGCTTAGACCGTGCCATGCACGATATTTGGCACGCATTAAGCCTCATAGGAGGACAACTACTAATTACAGCCGATCATGGAAATGCCGAATCCATGTTTGATGATAGCACTCAACAAGCCCACACAGCACACACCAACCAGCCAGTACCCTTACTCTATATTGGTGGGGATTGGCACTTTAATGCAACTCGAGGCAGTCTCATCGATGTTGCTCCAACCCTATTAGCGTTGCTCAACATCCCCCCTCCCAAAGAAATGACAGGCAAGGCTCTATTGGTAGAAAATCATGTCTCTCCTTATTAAAACACTATGTTTAAGCAGTTTGTTGCTACCTACCTATGTCGCCCAAGCGGAAACGGCGGCTCTCGCTCAAACCAAAATCAAGCTTAAACAATTAGAAACTAAAATTAGTAACCTACAACATACGTTAAATAGCGACCACGATAAAAATAGCCTACTTAATCAAGAGCTTGCGGAAACTGAGAAGAAAATAAGTAGGAGCGTACATCAATTACGTCATACCCAACTTGACGTGACAAATAAACAGCAAAAAATTACAGCTATACAACGACAGATCCATGCATTGAATGACCAATTACTCACCCAACAAGACTTACTGGCCAAGCACGTACGCGCTCGTTACATGATGGGAGAGTACCAACCACTCCAATGGCTACTGAATCAGGATAGTCCTTATACCACCAGTCGCTTGCTAACTTATTACCAATACATCATACAGTCACGTCAGAGCCTCATCGAAAACATACAAGCAACAAGAAAAAATATCACCGTTAATCAAGAGAAGTTACATCAAGAAATCAATGAGAAACTACAATTACAACAGCAATTAAGCAAAAATCAGCAAAAGCTTGAACAAAATAAACTCTATAGTACCACCGTGATTCGCGCGCTTAGCCAAGACATCCAAAACAAGAAAAAAGCACTTGAAGACTATCAGCAGAACAAGGCCAATTTATCAAAATTGCTCAAAACGCTGGTGCAACAAAGCATCATACAAACGCAACACCCCCTTTTATATAAATATAAAAAGCTACCTCGGCCTGTAGCTGTACACGGCAATAATCTACAAAACCTAAATCAAGGCGTTGTTTTTTTTGCAATGGAGGGAACACCCGTTATGTCGGTTTTCCCTGGAAAAGTTGTTTTTAGTGACTGGCTAAAAGGCTATGGTCTTTTATTAATTATCGATCATGGGCGCGGCTTTATGACATTGTATGCCCACAACCAGTCTCTATATAAACAAAAAGGCGATACAGTAGATCAAAGCGAGCAGATAGCAACAGTTGGACATAGCGGTGGACTTAAGCAAAACGGTCTATACTTTGAAATAAGAGAGCGTGGAAAAGCAATTCCCCCACTAAAATGGTTGTCTTAGGAATGAGCCAAAAAATTACCGCGCGAAGGATGAAACGCTTTACGTTATAATAACAATAACCAAAGTGAAGAGTAGGGCTGCCACAAAAGCCATGCTTTCGAGGAGAATTCAATGCTCAATAAGAAACTGTCTTATAGTATGCCGATAGCTATCTTCGCAGCTGCATCTATTCTTCCTGTGAACATACTCGCCGCAGAACAAGAAACCAATCAAAATAATCAGCGTATTCCCATGGAGGACGTACAACGATTTTCAAATGCCATTAGCGAAATTAAAAAATATTATGTAAAACCTATCAGTGACAAAGAGTTATTTGACAATGCCATACGCGGTATGCTGAGTGGATTAGATCCTCATTCAAGCTATCTTGACGAAAATGACTTCAAGGAATTACAAACGGCTACAAATGGTGAATTTGGTGGTTTGGGTATTGAGGTTACGATGGAAGATGGCGTGGTCAGAGTGGTCACCCCGCTGGTAGATACGCCTGCTTTTAAAGCCGGGATCAAATCAGGCGACTACATCATAAAATTAGGGCCAAAGTCAGTCCAAGGACTAGAGCTGAAAGATGCGGTTGAGTTAATGCGTGGCAAACCCGGTAGCACTATCGACTTGACCATCCTTCGCAAAGGTGTAGAAAAGCCGTTAAGTTTCACGTTAGTGCGTGAGAAAATTCAGATTAAAAGCGTAAAAAGTAAATTGCTTGATAACCAATATGGTTACATACGTCTTACACAATTTCAGGCACAAACAGATAAAGATATGGAGCAAGCGGTTGCTCAACTAAAACAACAAGCAGGCGGACAACTCAAAGGGTTGGTGCTTGATCTGCGTAACAACCCTGGCGGGCTTTTAGACTCAGCCATTCAAATATCTGATGCGTTTCTTGATAAGGATAAAAGAGGGAAGCCAGAAATGATTGTGTACACCCAAGGCCGTCTTCCTGGCTCTAAATTCACTGCCATGGCCAATCCGGGAGATATTCTTAATCATGCACCCATGGTTGTCCTCATCAATAATGGCTCAGCATCAGCGTCAGAAATTGTGGCTGGCGCGCTAAAAGACAACAAACGAGCCATTATCCTCGGCACGAGAAGTTTTGGTAAAGGTTCTGTGCAAACCGTCTTACCATTAGACAACAAGCGTGGGATCAAATTAACAACAGCACTTTATTTCACCCCCTCAGGTACTTCAATTCAAGCGAAGGGTATTGCACCAGATATCATCGTTGAAGAGGTCAACATACCTAAGACAACTGATAATAAGGATAATTTTTCAGGTATTGCTGAGGCAGATTTAAGTGGGCACATACTCAATCAAAATGAACCTCAAAATGTACCCACTAAAAACCCTACCAACGAGAATAACAATTTATTACATGAGGATTATCAGCTTTATGCGGCCCTGACCATTCTTGAGGGTTTAGCTGTAGCTCAACGTTAATGATGAGAGTTATTCAATTCATATTATTCACCCTGCTGGGCGGCGCTTTGCCGCCTGCCTTGGCAAGCATTGATCGTTATTTCGACACGATCAAATCCGATCCCAATGCACTTTATGCCTTTTTTAAAGAAATGCCTAAGGGAGGAGAGTTACATTACCACCTAGCCGGTGGGGCCTATCCCGAAACCATGTTAGACTTAGCCTCATCAAATGGGAACTATTGTCTAGCCCCCCAAACGCTCACGATCCATAAAACAACATCTCCATGTGATGGTGTAAGCACCACCTCTCTAGCGACAAAGCCCGCGCTGTATAATCAAACCATTCGCGCCTGGTCAATGAAGGATTTTACCCCTGGGGACGAGTCTGGACACGACCATTTTTTTGCCAGCTTTTCTAAATTTATGCCCATCGTGGCTGATTTCCATCCGCAATTACTTGCTGAAATCATGAAACGGGCCAGCAATCAACATGAGCTCTACTTAGAAATCATGATATTACCAGATAATGCCAACTCAGCGACCTTTGCAAAACCCGCCCGCGGCCCTATCGGTTTTGCTGCAAAACGCCAGACACTTTTGGCGAATATAAATTTTCAACAAAACATTAGCCACACGGTGGCCGAGAGCACGCGAATTCTGCAACAAGCACGCCACGATCTTGGCTGTGATAGCCCGCCACAACCCGCTGTTTGTTCACTAACCATTAAATTTCAATATTACATATTACGTGAACAACCTTTGGAGAGCGTGTTTGCACAAGCACTCAATGGGTTTGCTGCAGCGGCTCTCTCAGATGACATTGTTGGGATTAACCTCGTACAGGCTGAAGATGGGACGATCTCACTACGCGACTACCAAGAACAAATGCGTATTTTTAAATATCTCCATACAGTATACCCCAATGTCCATATTGCTTTGCATGCCGGTGAATTGGCACCGAATGATGTAAAACCTGCCGATTTACGCTTCCATATCCGCGAGGCTATTCTTACCGGACGCGCGGAACGTATTGGCCATGGTGTTGATATTGCCTATGAAGATAATGCGGATCATTTAGTAAAATACATGGCAAAAATGACCATCCCTGTAGAAATTAATTTAACCAGTAACCGTGAAATTCTTCATATCGCCGGCATTGAGCACCCCCTTCATTATTATTTGGCGCACCGTGTTCCTGTCGTATTATCCACGGATGACGAAGGGATATTGTGCACTGACTTATCCCGTGAGTATGTTGAGGCCGTGGTCCACCATGGCTTAGACTACAGCACAACTAGAGCAATTAATCGTAACACATTAACCTATAGCTTTTTGCCAGGAAAAAGCTTATGGGCTGATCCACGCAAACACATGGCGGTACCCGAGTGTCAAAACCTCGACAGTCCTACCTGTCAGCAATTTATAAAAATAAACCAAAAGGCAAGATTACAATGGCAATTGGAAAAAAATCTCGGCGCATTTGAAATGAAATACAATAGGACAAAAAAATAGAGCATTATCGTCTGGAGTCTCTCCGTATTGTCGACAAGACTTAAGAGATAACGTATTATCTTTTTAGGATGAAGAAACCGTACAAACGCTTATATTACTTGGAGTTAGACCATGTCAGCCGAGCCTTATTCGGCCTCACTTGTCAACCGACTTGCGGTACCCGGCAACCACCGGATCCCTCAGGGTTATTATCGGTCGAAATTATTCATTAACTCTTCGACAACTAACCCTTTAGTCGCAGCAGCAGGGCCTTTACTATCGTTGCTTGAAAGACTGTGCATCAGCCCAACACTGCCACCCGTTTGCAGTATCCGGGATAACATTGAGCATGAATTACATGCTTTTCACAGCCGGCTAGCAGGGCAACAATACGCTGATGAATTTATCGTTATCGCAAGCTATTTATTAAGCGCCACTATCGATGAGCTGTTAGGAAAAAACTATTTGCGTACGGCAGGACACCCCGCTGAATTTAAAGCATTTACGCCATCATCACATGACGAAATAGGCCCACAACGCCGATTTTTTGATATCATTCATCATATCAAAGAGAGGACAAACCAATATCTTGACCTGCTGGAACTAGCTTACTATTGCTTAATAGCAGGTTTTGAGGGTGAACAGCATCTACGTACGGATGGTCGGCAAATACTGGATAATTTAATTGAGGAATTATTCCAATTGATTCAGCAAAATCGTGCGGATAAACCACATCGACTCTTTAAAGAACAAGCCACCACTCTGCCCGAACTAAAGAACCATAAGACACTCGCCGTCGCCGCCTTGATCGCCCTCTGTACGATGGTTTCTATCTATTTTATCAGTCATACGTTACTCGAACATCAAGCGAAAACCGTTCTAATGAAAAATCCCCTGTTTGCCCACATGGATCATTAATGGATAAATCACTACTTGCGTTATGCGACGCTTTAAAAAAAATAATCTGGCGATTAAAACCCCAGAGTAATGCGTTGTCATTTTTGTTACTTACCGGGAAGGACAACCAGGGTAAATCAGTATTACTACGACAAAGCCATTATGAACACTTTACCGTAGATGCCGAGCGTTGTTCTGATATTTACTACAACCAACATGGGATCATTGTAGTACTTGGTGAGTCTTGGCTTAATCAAAGCAAAAGTCTGCTGCAATATACACTCAAACAATTAAATCGTTGTCACCGCACATTGAAAATTAGCGGTATTATTTTATGCGTGGACATTAATGAGTTACTGAGCTGCGAGCCCTTGCAATTTGTTGAGCACGGGAAAGCCCACGCCCAATTACTGGCGCGTTTCGGTCAGAGCTTAGGCTATCGAATTGATGCGGCAATCATTTTCACTAAACTAGATGCCCTGGCTGGATTTTGCGAATTTTTTCAAAATGAACATGTCAGTGATTTGAAAAAGCCCCTTGGATTTTCTCTGGAATGGACCACACGACAAAATAAATTACTGAATAATTATAAGGCGCAATTTGAGCAATTTATTGAAGTCCTTGGCCAACAGGTGATTGCAAAAATGCACCCCGCACGCTCCAGCATCAAAAGGACGCACATTCGTGAATTTCCACTACAATTAGCAAGCCTTGGCAAATCCATACAAATATTCATGCAAGCGATCGCACCACAATTATTCCGCTTACAAGCTATCTATTTTACAAGCGGTGCGCAAGGGGGCGTTAGCTTAGATCGCCTCAATAAAAAAATTCAGCACGAGTACGCCCTCACTGTCCAAGATAAATTTCCACAATCAATTAACCATCGCGCCTATTTTATTGAAGGGGCTTTATTGGCATTCCAAGCCATCACTAAACGTGAGGCCTCCCCCAGAACATTACCTCATAAATGGGTTACCGGATTGCTAGCAAGCACGGTCTGTCTATCACTCGTGTGGCTTGGCTCCCATCATATTAAATCAACTCGACTGCTGGATAAGGCGAGTAGAGAGTTGTTAACCTACGATACCATTGCGGGAAAAGAAAATAGTGATGCAGGATCGGCCCTCTATCATTTAACGAAAGCATCATCCACTCTTGAAAAACTAACATCAAGCTCTCTGTTTTTACCGACTATTCAGCAATTGAAAACACAACTCCGTGCTCATACCAAACAGCACCTTCATGGGAGCTTTTTACCCACTATCTTGGCTGAAATTGAACAAACAATCGTTGATTCAAGACAGTCACAAACGGCTCGTTATCAAGCGTTAAAAATTTATTTGATGCTGGGCGAACCCACTAAATTTTCGCAGGTAGACGTTTTAGAGTGGTTCCGCGACCATTGGCAAGGCGCACCAAGTGACATCGTACAAAATAAACTGGCCTTATTAAAGCAGGTTTTACGGCAGCCATTTCAGCCCGTAACCATCAACCGCCAAATCGTAAGTGATGTTAGAAATTACTTGAATGCTTTACCCGTGAGTTATTTATATTACACCCTTGCCAAAAGCAGTTTTCCAAAAGAACGTCAACCCATTGTTGTTGATGGTTTTGAGTTAGCTAATAAAGAATTACCCATTTATTTTACTAAATCAGGTTTTCAACAAATTATCGGCTCATTACCTGCAATAAGCTTGCAGTTACAAACTGATAATTGGGTACTTGCCCGTCAAGATCTCAATAATTTACCTGCGCTACTCCAACAAGCATATTGTTATGAATATGCTGTTTGGTGGCAAAATTTTATGCGTAAATCTAGCCCATTACATTTTCAAGATTACCAGCAAGCGCGACACTTAACACAAGCTATGCACCAAGCAGACACGATAAACAAGTTGGTTGATCTTATACAACAACAAACAAGCCCAGAATTAGGAGAAAATTCGTCTCTCTTTAACCAAGACATTGCGAGCAAGTTTACTGATCTCAGTTTAATGAGTCATACTGCAGTCCGTGACTTGACGATTAATATGAATGAGCTAGAGAAATTTCTTACAACATTGTCCATGGTGAATGATCAGGGGAGAACAGCCTTTACCTTAACCAAATCTAGATTTGATGGCGATACACTATCCAACCCACTCAGCGCACTGTACGCCCATGCACGCCAACTACCCGATCCAGTCTCTGCTTGGGCAAAACAAATAGCCGACGATACGTGGTTTATTTTAATTAACGACAGCAGAAACTACATCAATCACCAGTGGCAGCAAACCGTTCTACGTGACTATCAATATACCATTGCTGGGCGTTACCCCTTTGACGCTACACAAACACAAGAAGTAGCCATCGCTGATTTTGATCGTTTTTTTGCAAATCATGGTGTACTTAACAATTTTATTGAGCAATATTTAAAGCCTTTTTTAGACACTTCGCAGCCGCAATGGCAAATGAAAGAATTAAACAACTATGTATTACCTATTGCGCCTGAAACGATCAACGAGCTCATTCGCGCCAATGTCATCACCAATATGTTCTTCCCTGAACAAAGTGAAACCAGTAAAATTGAATTTAGCCTGCAAAAATTAAATTTAGACCCCGTTGTCTCTAACCTACAATTAGTCATCGGTGATACCAAACTCAACGATACACAAGACAGTGAGTCTCTAACCCATTTCCACTGGCCAGCCGCCAATGCCCGGTTAACACTGAGCTCCATTGAGGGCAATCATTATGAACTAGAGGAGCTCGGGCCCTGGGCCTTCTTTAAGGTACTGCAAAAGGTGAATGTCCTGGTGGATGAGCAAGACAGTGCAAGCCTTCAAATTCTTTTTGAAGTTAACGGCAATTCAGGACGCTATGTGTTAAAAACACAAAATCAGATTAACCCTTTCATTCCAGGAATCTTGAATGGGTTTGTCTTGAATGATTCTATTGCTTGAGGTTAATGCATTCCAAATACTGCATGATGTTCAACATCATGATCAAACTCATTCGCCACGGCCGGCAAGTATTGCAAACGGTTTCTCAAAAAATGGGTGAGCTCATTTAGCTCTTGACTCACACCTGGTTGGTCGTCCTCGCTGGCCACATAATAAGGATGAAAGACATAACGCGTTTCATGATCAATATGATCCTTCCGATAGGGTGTTGGTGCAAGAATTTCATCCCTAGTTAAAGGATGAATAGCATTTCCACGCAGATCATTTGTACCCACTAACCATGTTTTTAAGGCCGTCTTATCAAAAATACTCGCAACACCTGGAACAGGAAACCACTGTGCCCCCATTTTATATTGTTTAACCAATAAAACAGTATCATCTCGTTCTGGACGATCTTGCAGAAAACTACAATGATCCGTTTCTAGCCGTTCTTTCAGGTTTTTATATTCAACGAGCTTCGCGGCGGCACCACCATCAGCCTCAAGTTGTCTCATTTCAACAGGCGTTATCAATGCTGCGCGACTATCCTGTATCGCGTGGAGCTCAATTGGCGATAGTGCGCAAGCATTAAACTGTTCTTCAGTCATAGGTCTGCGCGAAGCCTCTACAGCGTGCTCGCCAAGCTGCTGCAAGAGAGTATTATAATCAACGCCATCAATGCCAAAGAGCTCTTGTGGCGGCAACAACAAGTTAACGCCTGGTGCTATAGGCAAGCGCTCGGATTGCCCCCTCAGCAAACCAAACGAGTTAACCAATAACGTGATAAGTCCAAAGTTCCAACCTACTTTTAGACCTTGAAGTGGTGAAGTAATTAAGGTACGCACGGCAGCAATCGTGAGCAACAATGGTAAAATACCCATTGCAAGGCCAGTTAATGCACCCGCAACAAAAAAACTTCCAACGGTGGAATTTAATAAACTCACATCAAAATAAGTGCTCAAAAAAAACCCAGCACTCACTGCCAATATTGGGATTGTTACGGCTATATTAAGGCTGTATGTAAAAAAAGAGAGCATTAATCTAATCAAGCTGGCTAAAGGATACAGAAAAACACCTAATGTGGCCCCCAGGGCAGAGCTAATAAATGAAAACGTAGCAACGATTGCTCGCTTTATCACATCAAACATGGGCTACCTAATCAAGTAAAAAAAGGTCATAATAGCGTATTTATAAACAAATCGCTAGTGAAGTGGAGATTGCTTGTCGCGGATTAATGACCCGTCCTGGTTTGTATAACCGTTAAGAGACTTGGGTGAATTGATAACAAATTTTCGAAAAAATACCTATTGATGCAACAATGCCGAATTTATAATTTTGAGATTTAGAGAGGTTATGCAAGAGATCGTATTATATTTTTTTTAAACTGCCTCATTTCCTCTCCATTTTATTTTTTTACTAGGTGTGCTGACCGCGTCTTTGTTGTCGAAGTTGTAATTCTATGTAGTAGACCCTCACGGTGAGGGTCTGGTGTACAGAATGATAGGGTCCGTGTGCGCCAACACCCCCAAGATTGACAGGACTATTTTTACGAAAACACCGTACCACTGGGGCCAGCAACTGAACCCGCAGATCCAAACATAGTAAACCCTGCAACACCAAGAATTGTTGGTAAAAACAATAAAGCAGCGGCGATAAACACAAGGGCAATCGGCGTACCGATCGGTATTTGTGTAGGATTATCTTTATGTTGCTTAAATTTCATAATAGCACCGATAGAAAATCCCAATCCAGCAAGATAGGAGCCGGCCGTGATTAATTTGGTCAGGCTCTGAAAGGAACCCGTGATAGATGACGCCATACCACCAACAGTCAACGCCATCGCCTCTCCCGTTATCATCAATAACCCGATACACATTAACCACATCATTTTTGTCGATTTAATTTTCTTCTCTAATAGATCCATGTTCACTCCCTTGTGTTATTAAAAATTGAATGTTAACTCGCCATATAAAATGTATTATTCATGATTTGAGGGGTTTGCACAATGCTTCCAACTACTGTACGTTAACATCCATATTTATTTGTTGAATTTTTATTCTGAGTAACTAAGGAAAACAAGCCCGAGGAGGCTTTGGCTTCCGAAAACCCGCAGAGCGGTGGCACACTAATTGAACATCTACTGCCTGATGACAGGAAGACTTTTACTGTTAGGGTCGTGTGAATAAGCGGCAAGAATTTCGTTTACTAATTGATCTACCACACTCTGATTACCTTCTTCCTCAATCAAGCCGCCCTCTGCTTTCAGTATATTTAGCCGCTCAGCTATTTCCTTAGCGACAGAACCATTAGGGAATAGCGAAGCAAGAAAACGTCTTGCCTCAGCAGGACCAATCTGGCGATACAGCTGATTTCGAACGGCAGCATCTTCTGCCGTCGTACTAAATGCCCATAATTCGATTGGACCCAGTGTCAAGGTGAGTAGTTGCACACTTACCCCCCCTTTAGTGGCAAATTGTGCTAGAAATGTGGCGCCACCCTGTCTCGGACCATGCACTCGGTTTCTTAAGGCAATTTTTGCGGTTTCCGATAATCCAAAAATCTTAGAGGTTTTTTCGATCGCCTGAGAGGGGCCAGCATCCATAATATATATGGATGTAGCAAAATCTATCATCACAGGGTCAAAGTCATCTACCGATTGTGACAGCAATGAAATTTGTACTTTCCATTTACGACCCTCACGCATATCGATGATCACTTGCTCACGTACAGCAGCCGATTTAGAGGTACGGTGAAACTCATCATAAACAATTCGCTTAGGATCTTCTCTGATTTCGCCAATCCGCTCTTTATGGTAAGCCTGGTACTGTAAAGGAATATTATTCATACTCTCTTCTGTTAAATAATAATGACGCGCCAATACGTACCGTCCGAGCATGTACATAACCGATGTTTGTCGATCTGCGGCATCGCCACCACTCTTAGCTACCTCATCCAAATCTAGTGATACGACCCGTGCGTCTCCAATATCAAACGCTGTAACACGAGAAAGGATTGGATATTCACGCACAGCTCCAGATATCATTCTTGAAAACGCATTGATTAATGACTCGCCCGTCGGCGCTGTTACTTTTTCATACAAATCTTCAATAGACGCTGTGCGACAAATGGATGCAGCATCCGCTAGCAATGGCGTAGCATAACGCTGAGCCAACATCGCTTCATGGGCAAAACCTGCAGAATATAATGCATCTGTCACTTCCCACCACGTCGATTTAGAGTCACGTACAAACCCAATCTCTTCTAATATACTATCAATGAACTCCTCAACCCCGGGTGCGTAAGGGGTTGGGTTGAACTCATCTGCAAAGCTCTTATATAACTCGTCCACCACCATACCCGTTAAGTCAGGCATACCATCATATGGTTTTACAGCGCCCAGCGGCGTAGTCAATAAGGTTAAGAAATTAACCAAAAAGGATCGCTCCAACGCGGTTGGGTACCGACAACCCAATTGTGTGTCAAAAGGGTTAATAGCGTATTCTGGGGTCATACGTAACCGAAAATAGGCGACCAAATGTCGCTTTGCGGCAGGTAACGCCTCTTTAAGTAATGAAATTAAACCACTGCTTGAAGGCCCGATATCGATAATAGCAATGCGCGGTAAGCGAGATAACCCAGCGGATAAGCACAACGCTAAATTCTGCGCATTCGATAAAACTGATTTACCCGAGCCTGGGCGCGCATAAACCAAATCGATCCATGTCGTTTGTTGTGTTGATCCCGGTTGAAATGGCCAAGGTTTCCCATCAGGTGAACGAAAAAGCAAAGCCCCTGTTTCCCACGGTGAGGCCGGTCTGGTGATGGGTAACATACTAATAATATCTGATAGTGGGGCCACTGTGGGGACAGCCGGGCTTGCCGTTGTCGTAGCTAACATGCTCGCCGCAAAACCTGCGAAAGGATCGCCACAAATTTCCGAAACATCAGTAGAGCCCCAACCTTGAATAGCTTTCACAAGCTCTGAACTACGACGACGTAACAGGGGTATATCACCTTCCGGCGCCCAGGTCGTCGCTACTACCCGTAATCGGATAATGACTTCATCTGTATTAATATTCAGGTACTTCAACAAATTGACCGCATCACTGAGTAGCCGATTCTGCGCAGAAGAAAAACTTAATATGGAGGCCAACATCCCTTTTAGTTTTACCGTGCTAAGCCCCTCACTTTCCAGTAAAAAAGAAATTCGCCATGGTATATGTGTAGGTAAAATACGCGAAAATAAACTGATAAAGGGCCTAATATCCTTTGGAAATAAATCGATGTATGCCGATGAATACATCTTATTACCAACCAAAACAGTGCGCCGGTCAATGACTTCTCCATCCCGCGGAATCACTTGTTTTGCTAACGAAGGCCATAACAAATCAGACACATCGCCCTCAAAACTGTTTATTTCACGTACAGGTATTTTATCCCCAGGCAAACTGGCACGCCAGTCGTCTGATGTATAATCAGGATCGGCTGTCATTCGTATTGCATGAATAGCATCATGTGCATCTAACAGTTTCGCAAAAATGCTCAGTGAATCAAGATCATTGATGATTGAACGAACAAAAGCACTGTGTGTATCTCTCAGCTCAGGAATTGCAGCATAGACGGTTTGTGAGTTTTTAAATGACGGTGCCTTTTTTTCCTTGATCATTTTTATTTTAGCTTTGTTCGCAATTTTCAGCTGATCAGGCACAATATTAAATGGTCTCGTCATGAGCACGAAGTAAAGGCGCTCCTCAGCACAATATTGGGCTAAAAAATTAACTCGCTCATTGAACAAATCATCTAAGTTCAGTTCTAAACGCCTTTCTGTAGCTTCTGCTTGTGCATAAATATCACGAATGAGTTTTTTGATGTTTTGTTTATCATGACTAAAATAGACTTGTAGACTGTGCCCAGGGCGTCCCATCGCCGGTTGAAAAGCATTCGTGAGCCCCTCGACCAACCGCTCAAACTCTTCGGCGCCAGCAAGTGCTGTCACTCCTTCAATTTTGAGTATAGAAATTAATGTACCGTCGTGGTTAACCAATACAGTGGGACTATCCGCCGTCTCGAGCTCACAATACGACTCGGTCGTTTGCTTCAGCGAGGTGCTTAACCAGGCAAAAAAGGTATCTACGCCCTCAAAAAAAGATTCCGCCCATTTGGCCATGCCTTTCCCCATCTCACTTTATGACACTAGCGTTTGTAATCATTTTCCAATCAATGATAGAGCTAATATGTTAGTTTTCGACTCTGTTTCTTGCTTGCGGCTTTGTATGCCTCAGCGCAGTAGGCGAAAATCAACGGATTAGCCCTCATTCTCTCTTGTCAATTGATAACACACGCTAGAAGTCTAAATCGTCCTTTATGAGCATGTCCATTATAACGTCTCCTTTTAGTACCCACTGTATTGTGGCTTCACCGTTAAACGCTCGAGCGTACGAAACTCGATAGACTACAAATACACTTGCGTTTCTTCGTGTTACTTAGCGCTTAGCGGTAAAGCGCGCCGTGTACATTAAAAAGGTTCGTTACGATCAACTCGCTCCTTATTTTTCTGCAATTTCCTCTAAAGCACTTGCAGCCCACCGCTCTATTTGCTTACGAAATTTTGCTCTTGAGGGCAATAAACGAATATTTTTAAATAGCTTAGCTGAGGTTTCTTCCGATACTGGGCCGGAATCAATCAGTAAATGACCCAAAATTGAGGGGTCACTTGTTCCCTCACCAAATTTTTCTTCAACTATCTGCGAGCGAAATTTAAAGCTTCTATAAATCGTTTGTGCACTGTTTTTGTAGCCTGTATCATTCGTAATTGCACAAAAAAGCACGTGACAAAGACTATTTAATTCAGCTTGAGATAATTCAGGTAAATAAATTAACGTCCCACCACCATATCCTCCCACGCCAACGGATTCTAAAAAGAAGCATTGGGAACAGAAACAGCAAGCCGTCACTAAATTACCCAACCGATTGTTGGTGTAATCGCCATCAAGGTTCACTATGTCTTGGTATAATCGCGCTTGAAACCCACAAAACTGACAAGCGTACCGATCGCGTTGAAAAACCTTCTGTTCAAAAGTGTTAAACCGTGGATCAACCTTCCTGCCAGAATACAAACGCCAGGCCCCTGGACTAGCCATTAGTTTTAACTCATAGGGGCCTTGTTTACCTGCCATTCATCAAGCTCACAATTTACTAGATCATGTTAGACAATGAAAAAATTATCATCCTTGCTAACGTGTCTTTTATGAAAACACAGTACCACTAGGACCAGCAACCGACCCGCCAGCCGTTCCGAACATGGTAAAGCCTGCAACACCGAGAATTGTTGGTAAAAACAATAAAGCGGCTGCAATAAATACCAGCGCAATGGGTGTGCCAATCGGTATTTGTGTAGGATTATCTTTATGTTGTTTAAACTTCATAATGGCACCAATAGAAAACCCTAATCCAGCAAGATAGGAGCCTGCCGTGATTAATTTAGTCAGGCTTTGAAATGAACTCGTTATAGACGACGCCATCCCCCCTACCGTCAAAGCCATCGCATGGCCTGTTATCATCAGTAATCCAGCGCAAGCCAACCATGGCAATATCACTGTATTATTCTTCTTATGTGCATGATCCACGTTTTCCCCCTTGTTATTCAATATAATAATGTTAACTCGTACCATAGAGAGTATTATTAATCACTTGTAACGTTCCTACAATATTCATAGCAAGAATCCCTCCAAATACATGAACCATGCCCTTCCCTGTTCCTCC
>SXGU01068384.1_pt1 | contig 16697 bp, 15 predicted proteins | sample 3174531 | NCBI WGS metagenome assembly SXGU01 (sample SAMN11356863, study PRJNA531348) | freshwater metagenome | isolation source: freshwater sample F1-140 | place: China: Fuxian Lake, Yuxi | collected 2017-12-25 | reverse complement strand
GGTGCACGAGCCCCGGCCGCTCCTTGCCGCCAACGGTCGAGAGCGATCCGCCCGGCCGCTCAAAATGATGGAGCAGCGCGTTGACCAGGGTGCCCGACCAGTGGCCGGGAGCCGGATGCACCACCAGCCCGACCGGTTTGTTCAAGACGACCAGGGCCTCGTCTTCATACAGGATATCCAGGGGGATCGGCTCGCCATGCAGCGTCAGCGGCTCGGCCTTGGGCGTGTCCATGGTGATCCGGTCGCCGGGCTTGATCTTCAGGCTCGGTTTGACCGGGAGGCCGTTCACCAGGATTCGTTGCTTTTCAATGAACCGCTGGATGGCCGATCGGGACAGGTCCGGCTGCCGGTGGGTCAAAAACACGTCCAGGCGTTTGGGTGTTTCCCCGGCCGTGACAATCAGTTCCGTGTGCATCGGCTAAGACTACTCAATCGGCCCGCCGATCCGCAAGAAGGGGGCGATGAGCCGGAGGACCGTCCGGGGTGTACCGAGTCGGGGGTCTTGCGTATCGGGGAGAACAAAACGTAGGATGGACGCGCATCGTCCGGAACCGTTCGCCATCCGTCCTCGCGGGATCACGACACGCGGTTTCGCGCGTGGCGAGCGGCTCGTTCACGTCACCTTCGCTGAGAGGCAGGGTCGATGCCTCCGCATTTCCTGCAACCGCCCGGCGCGCCCCTCGCGACGTTGGGCGGCATAGTCGGACTGCTGCTGGCGGGATTCCTCTGGGATCTCACGACCCCGCTGGGCTACGTGCCCTGGCTGCTCTACCTGCCGGCCCTGCTGCTCACGCTGGCCCTGCCGTACCGCTGGGACGCGCCGGCGCTGGCGGGCCTCTGCACCCTTCTGATTCTGTCGGCACACCTCGTCTCACCCTTGAAGGGGGACGGCACCCCTCAGGCGGCGCTCTTCAACCGCACGCTGGGCATCGCCATACTCTGGCTCATGGCGGGCACCTGCCTGTTCTACAAACGCGCCGAGACCTCGCTGCGGAAGAACGAAGCGCGGTTCCGCGTGATTTTCGAGCAGGCCGCCGTGGGTGTCGCGCAGATCGAAACCGTCACCGGACGCTTCGTCCAGGTCAACCAACGGTACTGCGACATCGTCGGCTTGAGCGCAGAGCAGATGGTCGGATCCACCTTCATGGACCTCACGTACGCCGAGGACCTGCAAGAGAATTTGGACAACATGGCGCGGCTGGCGGCGGGAGAAATTCACACCTTCACGATGGATAAACGCTACGTGCGCCCGGACGGCTCGATCGTCTGGGTCACGCTGACGGTGTCGCCCATGCGGGCGCCGGGCGACCGGCCGGATTACCACATTGCCGTCGTGGAGGACATCACGGCGCGCAAGCTGGCGGAGAGGAGGCTGGACCTCCTGCGCAGGGAGCTCCAGGACATCCTGGACTCGGCTCCAGCTATGATCTGGTACAAGGACAAAGAAAACCGCATCCTGCGGGCGAACAAACCGGCGGCGGAGTCGATCGGCCTGTCGCCCAAAGATCTCGCGGGCCGGTCCACCTACGATCTCTACCCCGAGGAGGCCGCCAAGTATCACGCGGACGATCTGGACGTGATCCGTTCCGGCCAGCCCAAGCTCGGCATCGTCGAGCCATACCAGGTAGGCCGGGACACACGATGGGTGCGCACGGACAAGATCCCGTACAGAAACGAAACGGGCGAGATCGCCGGGGTCGTGGTGTTCGCGCAGGACATCACCGAACGCAAGCGGGCGGAGGAGGCGCTGCGGGACAGCGAAGAACGGTACCGGTCCGCCGTGACCGCTCTGGACGAGGGGATCATCCTGGAGGATGCAGACGGGGTGATCCTGGCTTGCAACCAGAGCGCCGAGCGCATCCTCGGATTGTCGGCCGACCAGATGCGGGGCAAGTCCTCTCTGGACCCCGACTGGGGCACCATTCACGAAGACGGCTCCCCGTTCCCCGGCGACACGCATCCGATCATCGTCACCGTACGGACCGGCAGGCCGTGCAAGAACGTGATCATGGGCGTCCGCAAACCGGACGGAGTCCCGACATGGATTTCGATCAACACCCAGCCCCTCTATCGCGCCGGGGAGGCCAGGCCGTACGCCGCCGTGGCGTCCTTCGTGGACATTACGGAGCGCCGGCGGCTTGAGGCCGAGCTCCGGCTGACCCAGTTCGCCGTGGACCACTCGTCCGAAGGCATGTTCGTCGTCGCCGCCGACGGGCGCATCCTGGCCGCGAACGACACGGTCTGCCGCCGGCTGGAATACTCCCGCGACGAACTCCTCGCCATGACCATTCCCGACATCGACCCGCTGTTCCCGCGCGAACGCTGGCTGTCGCACTGGCAAGAGCTGAAAACCGCCGGCCGCCTCGTCATCGAGACGATCAACCGGACGAAAAGCGGCCGGACGTTCCCGGTCGAGGTGTCGATCGCCTATCTGCCCTGGGCGAACGAAGAATGTTGCTGCTCCATCATTACCGACATCACGGAGCGACACCGCGCGGAGCAGCGTCAGATGAGCCACCGGCTCGTGCTGGAGATGCTCGCCACGGGACAGCCGCTGGCGCTGGTCCTCGAAACCCTCATCCGAAATACCGAGGCGCAGGCCCCCGGGATTCTGGGGTCGGTCCTGCTGCTGGACAAAGAAGGACGGCGTCTCACCCACGGAGCGGCGCCAAGTCTGCCCCCCGACTACTGTCGCGCCGTAGACGGAATTGAGATCGGCTCGGAAGCGGGCTCCTGCGGCACGGCGGCGTACCGGAGGGCGACGGTGATCGTGGAGGACATCGCCACCGACCCCTTGTGGCGTTATGGCCGGGAGCTGGCGCAGCAATACGGCTTGGCCGCCTGCTGGTCGAAACCCATTTGCTCGTCGGACGGCCGCGTGCTCGGCACCTTCGCCATATACTACCGCGAGAGACGCGCGCCGCGTCCCGACGAGCTGGCGCTGCTGGACGCGGCGGTGCAGGTCGCCGCCATCGCCATCGAGCGCAAGCAGGCGGAGGAGCAGCTCACGCAGTCGCACGAACAATTGCAAGCATTGACGGCGCACTTGGAATCCGTGCGCGAAGACGAGCGGGCGCGAATCGCGCGGGAGCTGCACGACGACCTGGGCCAGACCTTGACCGGGTTGAAGATGGATCTCGCGTCGCTGGCCAAAAGCCTGACGCCGCCGTTCACGAATTTTCAAACCTCCCGCGTCCTCGCCAAATTGGACGACATGCAAACCCAGCTGAGCGTCTCCATTCAAGGCATCCGCCGGATGGTCCTGGAACTGCGTCCGCCGGTGCTGGACCACCTGGGACTGGACGGCGCGTTGGAATGGCTGGCGCACGATTTCCAAAAACGGCATGGTATTTTGTGCAAGTTCCATTCGGAGGGATCGTTCGATACCATCGACACCACCGTCGCGACGGCCCTGTTTCGTATCGCGCAGGAGGTCCAGACGAACGTCGCCCTGCATGCCAAAGCCTCCACCATGCTGGTGGAGCTGGCGCATCAGGAGCGGCACCTCCGGTTGACGGTCACGGATGACGGGATCGGACTCAACGAGACCGATGTGACGAAACCGACGTCCTTCGGGCTCATCGGCATCCAGGAGCGGGTGAGGCTCCTGGGCGGAACGATTGCCTTCCAGGGTCACCGCGGCCGGGGCACCCGGGTCATCGTTCGGATTCCATGGGAGGCCGCGTCATGATCCGCATCGTCACCGCCGACGACCATGCCGTCGTTCGACGAGGCATTCGAGAGATCGTCTCGTCCGAGCCGGACATGGAGGTCGTCGCCGAGGCGGCCACGGCCCAGGAACTGCTCGACATCGTTCAGAAGCGCGACTGCGACGCGGTGCTGCTGGACATCACCCTCCCGGGGCGAAGCGGGCTGGAGGTCTTGAAGGAGCTGAAGCAAGGTTCGTCGAAACTGCCGGTGTTGATCCTGACCATGCATGCGGAGGAGCAGTTCGGGATTCGCACGCTCAAGGCCGGGGCCGCCGGCTACCTGAACAAGGAAAGCGCGCCCGACGAACTCGTTAAAGCGATCAGGAAAGTCGTCGCCGGAGGGCGGTACCTCACCCCCGCGTTGGCTGAAGCCCTGGCCGTCGATGTCGTCACGCCCTCGGACCGCCCGCTGCACCACAGACTGTCCAACCGCGAAGACGAGGTCTTCCGGCTGCTGGCGGCGGGGAAAACGGTCACGGACGTGGGACGCCAGTTGGCGCTCAGCGTCAAGACCGTCAGCACGCACCGCACCAGGATCTTGAAAAAACTCCACCTGACCACCACCGCCGAACTGATCCGTTATGCGATTCAGAACCGCTTGGTGGACTAGCCCGCGCCATACCCGCCGTCCGACCAATCGGATTGGCCGGATCTGCCTGTCGGACAAACCCTGACAGAACAATCAGACAATCACACCTGTTCCACCTTCCCGTTTCTCACTATCGTATGGCGCTTCCTGGCTGGTCGCCGCGGCACTTCACCCGTTGCAAGAACCACCTTGGACAAAGCCGACCGTCCCCACAAGACCGAGACCATCCTCTTGGTGGAAGATGACCAGCAAGTACTGACGTTGCTTCGGGAATTACTCACCGGAGCCGGCTATCAAGTATTGACCGCCCTGGACGGCCTGGACGCGCTGGCCATCAGCGTGGCCCATCCGGGACCGATCCATCTCCTCCTCACCGACCTGGTAATGCCAAAAATGAACGGGTATGATCTCGCCCTGCTCATGGCCGACCGAAACCCGAATTTTCAAGTACTGTTCATGTCCGGTTACACGGAAGACCGGCTGAGCAAGACGGCGCTGATCGCCGGCTCCCGGCTCCTGTCGAAGCCCTTCTCTCGGGAGGATCTGCTGCGCAAGGTTCGTGAGGCACTGGACCAGGCTCCTCCGGAATAACGACCGCAGCTTATCCAGAAGCCTTCACGATCCGCCTGTCCGGATGTCCCGCCATACAGGAAACGCCTCTACCCCGGTACAGACCTGCCGCACAAGCCGTTAAAAATACTGGCAAATGCAGTAACTTGTGAAGAGACGTGACCATGCCGGGCCCAACTTCCTCCAGATAGTCGGGACAAATCCCTTAAGAAATGACCGCGAGATACCGTGAACACCACGTAGAGGATGCCCGTGGACCGGCGGCCTCGACGCAGGGGGCGGACTGTGCCCGGCAGAGGCTGTCACGAGGGGGGAGGACGACATGAAAAAACTGATCATTATGGCGTTGCTGATCGGCGGCGCCTACTATTGGTATACCCACAAGGGTCCGGGGCAATCGCTCGGCATCGCGCCCACGGCGCCGCTCGGGCAAGTGCAAGCGCTGGATCAGCACTTGACCAAACTGGGCCTGCAGAAACGGCCGAATGTCACGATTCCCGTTCCCGACCTGAACCAGGAAGTGGTCGGCACCGAATATGTGGATATGGCGCAAGTGGAGAAGTCCGGCGGCTTCAAGGAATCCGTCGCCTTGGTAACGGACGACAAGGGGAATCTGAAGACGGTCGTCGGCATGTACATCCTCCCGCCCGAGATGGGCGCATGGCGCCCGACGACTGTCTCGGCGTTCCTGCTCGGCTATTGGGGCAAGCTGGGAGGAGGGGAACTGCAGTTTACCGCCCGCACGGTCGGCTCCAACGCAACGGTATACGGGATGGCCATTTTCCAACGCCAACAGCAGGTGGCCACCTTTTCGAACGGGCCGGTGAGCGGGATCTGGGTCAAGGAAACACCGATGGGGTACGTGACCTTATCCTTGCAGTAGAGGAGCCAGCCCCAGTGAAGACGTGTCTGTTGAGCGCCCTTGCCGTCAGCCTGCTGCTGGGGGGCTGCGGAGACCGGCTCGATACAGGAGCCATCCACAAGCGGGTGAACGAAACCAACGCGCTGGCGAAACTCCGGCAATATCAAGTCGCGCAGAACGTGCTCCAGAACGAAACGGAGAACTTCGCGCGCCGGCTGCCGGACCTCTTTCAGAAAGAAGGAGGGCCGCCGGGCCGGCCCGGCATGATTCCCCGCGAGCTGGCTGCGGCCTGGGGGCAAGGTCCCAACCCGGTTCCGCTCAGCGGGTATCGGTTCGCCGACGTCACCGAAAACGCCGACGGCAGCCAACTCGATCCCTATTCGCAATTCGGCCTCAGCGCCTATCCGGCCCAGCCGGGTCGTTCGGGCGACCTGCTGATGCTGATCCTGCTCGACCAACGAACCATGACGATCTCCGAGTCCAAGCCCATGAGCCGCGGCGGACACACCATCTGGGCCAGGACCTATAAGCCCGGCGACAAGCCCGTCACCCGCTGGCCGAGCCAGGCGGAACTGGAACGGGACTTCGCGCGGCTGGACCGCTCGGTCGAGGACGCCAAGGCGTTGCTCGACACCATCAACAAGCGCAAGCCCGCCTCCTGACGACCGGCCCCGCGCCGGGGTTCTTGTCGCTCCGCCACCTTCAGCATCGGATTCCGCATCGGCCATCCGCCCGACCCCGAGCCTTTCCCGATCACAGGAATGGGCGTATGATCCAAGAAAGATATGCCGCGCCCGTCACGGCGCGATCGGAGGCCGGCCACACAGGGGAGGGAGATCATGGCAACCCAACGTGTGTTGGTGGCGATGCTGACTCTGACGGTGGCGCTGTGGGGCGGACCCCTCTGGTCCGCGGAGAAAGACTCAGGGGCTTCGATCAAGATCGCGCCCGAGACCGTGGCCGACTATGTCCACGCGGTGATCGAGGCCGACCGGATTTTCTACACCCTGCACGTCGTCGAGCGCATGCAGGCCCACGGCGTGGCGGCGGCCTCCGAAAACTGGCGGGTCTCGCACACGCTGCCGCTGCCGGCCCAGTTCCTCAAGGAGTCCGGCGAACTGGCCGCCATCACGGGGGCCAGGATTCAATACCGGCTCATCGGCCTCTGGCCGATCAATCCGCAGAATGCGGCTTCGTCCGATTTCGAGAAGAAAGGCCTGGAAGAGGTGCGGGTGCATCCCGAACGCCCCTATACCGGCGTGATCACGCTCGGCGGAAACAAATATTTCCAGGCCATTTATGCGGACCGGGCCTTCGCGCAGGCCTGCATCGGCTGCCACAACGCGCACCCGCGCAGCACGAAGCAGGACTTTAAGATCAATGACGTGCTGGGCGGGGTGCTGATCAGCTTTCCGCTGGAATAGACGAGGAGAGCCGATCTTCGGCCATTAGAGCGTCGTGCAACGGCTGTTGAGCAAATGCTCCGTCTTCCTCGGAATGATCACGCAATCGTGGTGGCCGCCGAAGTTGGGCATGTAGCCGACCGGCTCCAACGTGTCCTGCGTGAAGATGAAGACCCCGCTGGACATGCGCTGGAAGCCGCTGAAGATTTGCAGCACATACTTGCCGTCATAGGTCACAGCCATGGTCTGGCAGTCCGGGCCGATGCGCTCGAACTTCTTGACGACCTGCCAGGTCTTCGTGTCCACCACGTAGCAGGCGCTGTCCTGCGGCTTGGGGTAGAGGACGGAGACGAACATCTTGCTCCCGTCCATCGAAAAGCAGAGGTGGAAGGGGCTGGGGAACTTGCCGACCCAGGTGGCGTCCCGCACGAAGGTGATCTTCCGCCATTTTCTCGGATCGGCGTCGGACGTGTCGAAGACGGCCATGTTGTTCTGTTCGATGTTGTTCATCATCGTGAAGAACCGACCGTCCGGGTTGAATCCCGCTTCGTGGGCCACGCACTTGACGTCCTCGAACTTCACTTCCCAGGCATCCGGCCCGGACGCGACCTTCTTGATCGACAGGTTGCCCGGCGACCCTTCCGGCGTGTGCAGACAGGTGACCGGCTCCCAGGTCGTGCGGTCGATGATGATCGCGGCGCCGAGCATCCGGATGATCAGGGCCGACCAGCGGTTGTTGGGATGGTGAATGACCGCGTCCAGCCCTGACAGGGTTTCGGGTGAGGGGCCGGGAATCTGACTGTGCTCCACCAGCATCTCGCCCATCGGGACCATTTCCCAATTGATCTTGTTGCCCTTGACTCCCTCCAGGTCGAACTTCCCCGTCTCCGGCGGCTGCACCAGCCTGGTCAAGCGGAGCGTTCCTCCCTTGAGCCAGGTGTGCGAGAGGGAGGACTTGTCCTTCCCCTCCCAGTCGGTGCGAAAGGCCATCTGCACCCTGGTCTTCTCGTCCCCCTTGGCCCGGTTGAAAAAGGCCGCCACGTCCTTCTGCCCGTCGGCCGCGGCGAAGCCGTTCGCGTCCGGGTAGATCACCGTGTGCACGCCGAGGCCGATGCCGGTGCTTTCGGCAATATCCTCCACCAGCTCCATCTGCATCCCGTCGAACTTGACGCGGTAGATGTGGTTCCCTTCGCCGGTCCGCTCCAGCAGGCCCAGCTTCTTGATGCGCGTCGGCAGCCCGTAGATCATGATGTTGTCGCCGCCCTGGGTCGAGTTCACGAACTCGAACCCCTTGTAGGGATCGTCGGACGGGTAGGCGGCCAGGTGGTGCGAAATCGGACAGGTGTCGCCGTAGTTCCAGTAGGCGATCCAGGCCAGAGTCTTGCCCGATCCGAGGTCCACTGCATGGGTGCCGCCGCCCAGCTTGGTCGGAGCGAGAAAAATCCAGTTGCCGAGCGACTGGTGCACGTCGTGCAGCCTGCCGCCCTTGACGGTCAGCACATCCTGGGCGTTCACCGTCTGCGGCGTCATCGCCTCCAGCGCTTTCGATGCCGCCGCTCCCAGCAACCCGGCCCCGGCCAACTTCAGCAACATCCTGCGTCCGATCGGATTGGTCATGATCCCTCCAATGGTTTTGGAAAAGACTTAGGTAAGAATGGCCATTCGGTTCGTTTTCTCGATCCATACTTGCCACAAGCAGCCGGTCATGTACAATACTCGCACGCATCGTCTGCTTGGACCTGCAATTCTTCGACTTCTGTGCTATCGTGTCCGGCATTACACGCGGACAAGTGAGGAGGGATTGTCATGAAACACATTGCCGCCCATTACGATGGAGAAAAGGTCGTCTTGGATGAACCGGTACGGTTGACGGCAAACACCCCGGTCGAAGTCGTCATTCCGGATTCAGAAGAGGAGGGCAACCTACTCAGAAAGGGAGTGTTCCTGGCTTCGCTGCCGGCCTTGCAGAAGATCTGGGGAAATCCAGGTGACGCAGCCTATGACAACCTATGATCGGGGCGATGTCATTCTCGCAGCCTTACCCTTTTCAGATTTATCTGGAGTCAAAAGACGGCCCGCAGTGGTTGTCGGCGCGCCCCACCCATCGGTAGACCTTCTGCTCCTCCCCATCACTTCACAGACCGAGAGGCTTCAGCCAAGAGAGTTCGTGCTTCAGCACTGGCAAGAGAGCGGCTTGCTATTTCCGAGCGCGATCAAACGTGGTTTGTTTACGCTCGACCAAAGCTGCGTCGTTCGACGCCTCGGGCGCCTCTCAGCTCCTGACATCGCAACACTCGATCGGGCGCTCCGCGCTTGGCTCGGGCTATAAGAAAACCTGAAAATGACGCGGTGGCTCTCTCCTCTTCTAGGACGCTAGGCCTTGACCATGACCAGGAGCATCTTGAACCGCGTCACCGATTTGAGGGCATGGGGCCGACCGGCCGGAAGCCGCAAGAGCTGGCCGGCGGAAACACGATGAGGAACCCCGGCGATTGAGATCTCCACTTCGCCCTCGATCAGGATCACCAGAGCGTCAAAGGGCGCCGTATGCTCGCTGAGGCCTTCGCCCTGATCAAAGGCAAAGGCCGTGACCGTGCCGACAGGCTTCTTGACGATGGTCCGGCTGACAACCGCGCCCGGCTGATACTGGACCAGCTCGGCCAGCGCCACCACGCCTTCAAGTTCGTTCGGTACGTTCGGCTCTGCCGACATAGTGCTTCCTCAACAGTTTGGCTTAAAAGACTCCCATCCCCTTTATTCCCTTCATACTCTCATAAAAGACTTTGACTAAAAAAGTTTTCACCCTATTTATGCCCCTCAAAAGGCGCTTTTCTACGCAGGCGCCTAGAGCGTTTAGTTAGAGTTTTTGTTTTTGGGTTTCCCTTGTCCCGAAACTGCTGGAAAGTAGCCACATGGTCATCTATTCCATAGAAGTACTCCATGATTCCTTCGACGACATATAAAGCTCGATGGACATCTAAGCGATCAGGTGCAACTTGAGAGTGAATCGCTTTGTTACCCATGACTCTGAAGTCATGTAATGTCTTGATAGTCTGCGGCTGGAACAAGCCAGAGAGCGCGTCGATTTTAGATTCAAGATTATGGCTGTACTGCGCCTTATCTAGCTTGTCTGCAACAATGGCTTCGATGAGTGCTCGTAGCCCAACTGTGGACAACAGATGCAGCTCTCTGTCGTGGGCTACGACGGTCTCGTTGTACAAGGTTCGAACTTCTTTCGGCAGTTGAAAGAAGTATCTCTCGCTGCGCTTCTTATGCCTTCGCTCGGGAAATAGTTCTTCTGTTGGCTCATCCTTCTTATCCTGAAATTTAAACGGGTGAGTAACCAGTCGGAATGTCAGAAGATCGCACCCGCAGCAGCGCAGAATTTCTGCCTCAAATTTCTGGGGGTCTCCCCAGAAGGAATCTTCACGTTCTTGGGTATGGGCTGCCACAACTTCATGCGACGTGCTGTTGGAACATGAATTGCAGTAGATACGGCGTTTTTGCATGTGCTTTTTGTGTGGGCTAGGTATTAGTTTTGCAGCCAAGTATTGGAGATAGTGTTCTTTGGAACCAGAAGGATTGCATGATTAAGGCATGATTTCAAATTCATCGCCATTCGGCATTTGGAATTTCTCTGGACCGTAAAAGTCTCGTCTAATTCGGATTCCTTCATAGCGAAAGCCATTATGGATCGCGGAAAAATCAGGTTCCTCAACATCTAACCATTTATCATTCATAAAGTCCGGCTGTGTTAGGCGCGTTCCGCCTGCAGGGATTTCCTGCGTTCCATAATGCTGAGAGTATCGTTCTGCCTGCCTTGCCTGATCAGGATGTGTCATCCTAACAAACCGAAGCCCCCCAAGATCGTCGAATAGCTTCTGCTGAACGCTGGACAAAGCAACTGCAATGTGGTGCTGAATCTTTCGTGTAGAGTCAAGATCGGCCGGATAAGCAATGCATTTATTCCCAACCACTATAGATGTGAGAATGTGATTAGTAGAACCCTCCGGGGTGAACCCAAACGTAAGTAATCGAGGCTCGATTTGATCGAAATCATCGTGTGCAATTAAAGTGTTTCGAACCATTATTAGATGTTCATGAACGTTCATCGAGAAACCCGAGGTCTTTTTTAGCCATTTAATTGGATAGCGTACAACGCCAGTACCGGCCTCTGCGTTAAGAAAAGGCTTAGCATACCTGATGACGCCCATGTGAAAGATGGAAGAAAGAAGGAGAGAGTCGTCCGAGTCAATCAACGTGCAGAGTCGTTCAAATGCCAGAAGTGAAACCCGAATGTTTTGATATGCTTTTACCCCCAACTGGCAGTTGCGCCGGAATCTTAAGAAATCATTCATTTCGCACCTTTTTCTCTATGACCTGAGAACGCCTCAACTATGAGCTTGAAGTATAAGCCCCTATGATATGGCTGGCAAGGAAGTGAAGTACGGTTCCCTGTTTCCTCACTCGCGGAACCTTAAAGAGAGTGCGGCGTGGTTGTGAGCGATTTTGCTAGAGGAGCGGAGACATACACTGAGGCTTTGCCGAGAATGAAAACCCAGGTCTAGGCGGGACAGGTTTGCGAGCGATCTTCCCACTACCCCTCATACTCATATCAATAGCGCAGCCACCGCTAGCGTGTGACAAATCTACAAGCGATTTGTCCATGCCACCCCTTCTTTTAAAAGCGGCTGGAACGGCAGGGCATGGAGCGGATCGGCCTCTGCGGGGCTCTTGATGTCAAAGGCAAATTGGCTAGAGCGGCGCCCTTCCGGTGGTCTTCCGGGCGCGGCGGAGTAAGAGAATGCTCAGGATGGCGGATATGGCTGAAGCCGACATCGAGGCCGGCCGCGGAACTGCCTGCCGTTCGTCAGCCGTTCTGAATTGTCCAAAGCGTGGTAGGTGGTCTATCTTCGATGCGCGCGTTCGGCGATCTTCTTGCGGAGAGGGGACTTTTGAGGTTGATGCGTCCGCTGCATGCCGTTGTTACGCCGTTCCTGATTCACGCGAGGACCCGTTGCGCACGAGCACGATCTTGCCTGTCACGCCTCCCGTCGCGAGCAACTCGTGCGCCTGTCTTGCCTGGGCAAGAGGAAATCGCTGCGCGATCAGCGGCTTGATCTTTTGCTGTTGAAGAAGGTCGAAGAGGGCGATCAAATCCTGTCGAAACAAGGCCGGCTTCAGGCGCATGAGCCACTGGATGCTGTAAGGAACCACCCGTTTCCGGCCCGGGAGAAGCCAGCCGGCGGCGATGTACAACCCGAAGATGGCGATGGCACGAAAGCGATGCCGACCACCGGGACGACCTGAAGCCAATCGCCCCCCACGCAGCGAGCCGGTGAGGCCATAGGCCACGACCCTCCCGCCAGGACGGAGCGCCTTGCGGGACCGCCAGATATGGGTGCCACCGATGCTGTCAAAGACCACGTCTACGCCCTGACCCGTGAGGCGGTGAATTTCTTTCACGAAATCCTGATGCTGGTAATCAATTGGGATGCCGCCCAGGTCGCAAACGACCGGCGCCCCTCGCGATGAACAGGTCCCGTACATCTCCAGCCCGGCGAGGCGCCCAAGCTGCAAGAGCGCCGACCCGACCCCGCCTGCCGCGCCGTGAATCAATACTCGCTGGCCCGGTTTGACCTTGGCGGAGCGATGCAGCATCTGGTACGCGGTGACGTAATTCAGCACGAGGCTGACAGCCTCGGCGGCGTCCAACCCGGATGGCACCGGAACCAGTTCACGTTGCGGCAGACAGACGAACTCCGCGTATGCGCCGCTGATCGGCAGCGCGGCAACGATCTGGCCCGGTTCGATTCCAGAGACCCCGTCGCCCAGCCGATCCACCACACCCACCAGATCCCACCCAGGCGTGAAGGGCAGCCGGGGCGTTTCGGGATGAATGCCTTCGCGCATCATCAGGTCGGGCAGGGAGACACCCGCAGCCAGCACTCTCACCCGCACTTCACCGTCCTTCGGCTCGGGGCACTCTTCCTCAACCACCCGAAGCGCATCGGGCCCGCCGTAATGAGTAACGATGATACGTGTGTGTTTCACGGACCGCTTCCTCGAAAAACACCAGGAGATTCGTCCTTGAAATTACTTCGGCACGCGACCCTTGACTGCGTTAGCCCTGGCACTATAGGTGATACGGCCGGTGGCATCCGTCGGGAGGCGCGCGCGCATCCGCGCTTTGAGAAGCGCGATATCTTCGGATGCCATCGCTGCGAGCTTTGGCCCGACGCTCGGCCCCAGGAGGATTGTCGTCCAGTAGTCGTCGAAATCGGCGAACGTCCGCTGCACGGTGATCTCCCGTGTTTCGACGGCATCCAGACCCGCGTCGGTCCACAAGTCCCGCATGGCGTCCATTCGAGACGCGCCGGGGTTCGGCGGTGCCGGAACGGCAATGCCCATCCCCCGCATTTCAACCAGCAACGCCTCGTAAGGGAAACCGCCGCCAACCATGTCCCACGCATAGGCTGCGACGGTGCCACCCGGGCGGACCACTCGTGCCATTTCGGCAACGCCCTTGGCCGGATCAGGAACGAAGAAAATCACCAGCGGCATGACAGCCGCGTCGAACGCGTCGTCGGGGAACGGCTGTGCCATGGCATCACCCCGACGAAACTGTGCGACACGCGACGCGGGTCGTGTGCGAGCAAAGGCGAGCTGCTCCTCGGACGGGTCTATCCCCTGTACCGAGACCGGTGCGCACCGCTCGACGAGCATCTCGGTAAAGACACCGTTGCCGCAGCCGACGTCGAGCCATCGCAAACCTGATTCTGGAGCAAGCCAGCCGAGGAACGTTACACCCGCAAGCTGGCTCCATTTCCCCATGTATCGTTCGTAGCCAGCCCCGTCGTCGAAGCGGATTTGGTCGGTCACGATTAGTTTTCCCTCCGGTTGGACTACCTGCGAAAAAGCGGCAACGCCCCACGCGCATAGCGTTTGAGTCCCGGCACTGCAAATCACGGGGCAACCTACTGAGAAACCGGAGCGCTGTCAATCCGAGTCTCAGCGGGACAGGTTTGTAGCGACCTGTCCCACTAACCTTCTTTTTCTATTGCTCGGCTGGGCTGGAATGGATGAGGGACATTTTGAGGGTGGCCTGGTTGATCCCCCACTGCGCGCATCGAGCGAGCACATTCTGATCGTGCGGGCTCTGCGAGCACAGGGGATTAACCAGGCCGCCCTTCTGCCCGTTCGTCAGCCGAGGCTTTTTGGCTACTGACGCTCGTCGGCCGTCTCCACGCAGGTGTTGAAGTGGGGGAGGGGCTTGAGCGGCGTTGCGAGCAGCATGTCTTTATAGGTCGCGTCGGCCCGCAATTGCGCGACCAGATCCTCGACCAACAGACGAGCCGCCTCCTTCAGGGCTTGGGCCTGCTCGCATTCGATCCGGAGCGAGGTCGAGATGTTCTTGACTATGTCGTAGGTCGCCTTGGCCTTGGGCTGGCCGGTCATCCCGTTCAGCCTGGTGAATTCGAGGTGGTAGAGATCCCCGTGGAGCTGCTTCAACCTGGTCCTCATCTGCTCGATCTTGCGTTTGCGCAGCTCGGACATCAACGAGTCGTAGGCGTCCAGGAAGTTGGTGTCCACCAGGTAGTCGACGCCCCCGCGCGGGTCCGCTTCCAGTCCGCTCTTACCCTGAGCCGGGACGTAGGCGTCGATCACGACCACGATCTTGCGGGCCTGACCCCATTGCGGATGCCGGGAGGCCGCGTCCAACACCTTGTGGAGTCCGGCCAGGCCCAGGTTGTCCGAAGTGCCTCCGTCGTACAGGTGCAGATAGCGTTTTGACGGCTGGGCATAGTCCCGGAGCGTCAGATAGTTGAAGACGCCGGGAAACGTGGCCGAGGCCATGACGGCCGAGGCGACGGGATACTGGTCCAGGTCGGAATCCAGCCGGTCGAACCGTTCTTGGGTGAACCCGAAATTCGCATCGGCCGGCTCCTCTTCACCCTCCCCTTCGGCCGTGTTGTCGGTCGCGTTGAGGATGACGGAGGGGCGCTGGGGATTCAGGTCGTGGAGGCGAAACCCTTCGCCGCCAAACTGGGAGTTGTCGAACAAGTTGTCCGACAGGGTTTCGGCCATGACGTTCGTGCGGTCGTGGGAGGTGAACGTCGTGAGCGCGAGGTTCTTGGGCCAGAACAGATTCCCGATCCAGCGCAGGAGGAAATCCCGCTCGAGCAGGGGAAAGACGACGTCCGGCGTCCAGAGAAAGCGTGGCGGGCCTTCGACGGTGATCGGGCAATTCGCCGCGTCGTCGCAACTCAAGGCGTAGAAGGCCGCCGCGAACGATCCGCCGGACACGGACGACAGCACGTCTGCCTGCTGCGCCAGCCCGTACCGCTGCAGTTCGAACAGGACGGCCGCCGAGAAGACGGCGGCGCGGCTGCCCCCGCCGGACATGGCCAGGCCGACGAACTCGCGGTTGATGCGGGGACAGGCCAGGGCCGGAGGCTGAACCGGCGGCGCTTGCGGAGGCGCCAGGGTCACTGTGACTTGGTTCCGGCAGGTCGGGTCCAGATCCCAGGGCACGTCGTAGGAGGCGAGGTAGGAAGCGGAGGCGACCTCTTGCACCTGATACTGGGTGGTCAGTCTGCCGCCCGGCTGTTTGGTGTTAACGTGGCTGTACGCAGGAATGATCGCGCAACCGGCCAGGCCCGTGAGGCAGGCCGTCCACCCAAGGAGGAGGAGAGTTCCCTGCTTCATCTCGACCCCACCCTGTTTGCAGAACGGATGAGCCGCAAACGATCGGCTGGGCTTCAACCTCTTCCGTCCGGCCCCATAGCCTGACACAGGACCGCAAGAAGCACAAGCGGGGAGAGATCGGCGTGCGGAGGATCGTCGAAGGGCTAGGACTTCCGGTGCGCCCGTTCGGCGATCTTCTTGCGGAGACGGGCTTTTTCGAGGCTGATTTCCGCTTCTTTGACTTCGGACGGCAGGCCGCCGACTTTCAGCCGAGTCTCGGCTTCCGCCACCTTGGCCGCGGCTCGCTCGACGTCGATGTCTTCGGCCTTTTCGGCGATCTCCGCCATGACCGTGACCCTGGTCGGCGTCACCTCGGCGTAGCCCCAGAGGACCGCCATGTGGTTGGTCTGGTCCCCGACGCGATAGCGGAGCTCTCCGATGCTCAAGGTGGAGAGGAAATGACAGTGGCCGGGCAGCACGCCGAACTCGCCCTCCGCGCCTGGGGCAATGACTTCGTCCACCTGCTGGCTCAGCAGCAGCTTCTCCGGCGTCACGACCTCGAGTAACAATTTGCCTGCCATAATCGTGGGCTCTCAGCGCTCAGCTATCAGCCGCCAGCTTGGGGCTGAGAGCTGAAGGCTGAATGCTTCTCCTTCTAGACTTTTACTCCCATTTTCTCGGCTTTCGCGATCACTTCTTCGATCGGCCCGACCATGTAGAAAGCCTGTTCCGGCAGGTGGTCGTACTTGCCGTCGAGGATTTCCTTGAAGCTCCGGACCGTGTCCTTGAGCTTCACGTACTTGCCCGGCGCGCCAGTGAAGGCTTCCGCGACGTGGAAGGGCTGCGAGAGGAACCGCTGAATCTTCCTGGCGCGG
>SXGU01377454.1_pt1 | contig 16703 bp, 21 predicted proteins | sample 3174531 | NCBI WGS metagenome assembly SXGU01 (sample SAMN11356863, study PRJNA531348) | freshwater metagenome | isolation source: freshwater sample F1-140 | place: China: Fuxian Lake, Yuxi | collected 2017-12-25 | reverse complement strand
GTCTCGGCGGAGATATGTGGTTTCAAAGAATCTTTCGGGTAGGGGAGTTCGGGTAGTACGTGTTCCATGTTGGGCCTCCTTTGATTTCCACTCTAGGCTAGGCGTGTGCCCAGAATCACGTCAATAAAATAGCCCCGTGTCATGGTTGACATTAATCCGACTGGAGGTGACACTTTTTTGAAATGAAATACCTAATCATCCTGGCGCTCCTGAGCGCCTGCGCGACTCGGAAGAATGAAGCCGAGCTCTCCGACACCGCCAAGGGCGTTCCCGAGTGGGTCTACTCTCCCTACGACTTTTGTAAGGAATCCGCCGAGCTCTGTGCCACCGGCGAAGCGCGGAACTACTCCGCCGCCGACGCCGAGGCCAAAGGAAACTTAGCGAGCATCTTCGAGGTCAAGATCAAGTCGGACCTGAAGATCAACTCCAAGTCAAACGCCGCCTACCCGTGGGCTTCGAAGGTGAACCAGGAGGTCGACCAGTCCATCGCCCAGAGCGTGGACCAGATCCTCGAGACCGTGCAGATCCGGAAGCGCTTCAAGGACAAGAGCCTCTCCTATTCCCTCGCGTCCCTGGACCGGGTGAAGGCGGCCGAGCTCCTCGGGGAGCGGATCCGGAAGCTCGACCGGGAGCTCGAGGTCCTCTGGCAGCGGCGCCAGCGCTCGAACCTGCGGAAGGTCTTCAAGAAGTACCTCGAGCGCGAACGGCTCAACGAGCGCTACTCCATCGTTGAAGGAAACGGTCTGGTATCGAAGCTCACCTTCAAGGACATCCTCGCCTGGCGGGACGAGCGGCGGGCCCCGGAGCCCGTGAGCCTCCAGGTGGGCCAGGCCCCGGACTGGCTGGTGGAGAAGCTCAAAGAGCTACTCACGGAGTCCGGTTTTAAAATTGTGAAGACAGACGCTACGAAAATCCTCACTCTCAATGTAGAATCGATTAAGGAATTCCTAAACGTCGAAGGCTTCGAGAAGTACACCTTCACCCTCCACCTGGGCAGCCAGCTCGGGAAGGAGAAGTACAAGGTGATCTCGGTCTCCGAAACCGTGAGCGGCCGGACCCAGGCCGACGCGCTGGCGAAAGTGAAGAGCTATTTCAATGACTACATCGAAGACCACCTATCAGACCTCCACCTGGATTAAAAAAGGGGCTCCTATGCTGCGACTCATGTCCTTCGTCCTCCTTCTTTCCTTCGGCGTCTCGTGCGCGAGCAAGAAGAAGCTCACCGAGATCGACAACTCGAAGACCATCGCCCGCGACTTCGAAGTCCGCGACGCCTCCTCCACCATCCGCCCGGGCTGGATCGAAGACGCCCAACAGTGGGCCGAGCAGGAGAAGATGGACACGGACAAGTACCGCTACTTCTCCTACGAGACCGAGGCCAAGGTGAACCGCGAGATCGCCTGCAACCTGGCCAAGGCCAACGCCCGCACCGACATCGCCGCCGAGATCACCACCTTCATCCAGAAGTCCCTCGGAGCCTCCGAGGAGGGCCGGGCCGCCATCGACGCCAACAACCCGAAGACCCAGCCGCTGCGGGAGTTCGTCCAGAACACCCTCGCCGAGCGGGTCCAGTCGCTCATCAACGGCGCCGCCGTGATCAAGACCTACTGGGAGAAGCGGAACTACCTCGTCCGCATGGGCGCGAAGAAGGACTACATCGGCTTCACCTGCGCCTCCCTCATCCGCCTGGAGAACACCCGGCTCAAGGCCGCGGTGGACAAGGCCACGGAGGAGGTCGAGAAGAAGGCCGACGACGAGTCGACGAAAGACAACGTGAAGAAAGCACTAGATAACCTCGGCGAGGACTTCGTGAAGGCCCGCCAGGGTGAAGTTTAAGGAGAACCTATGAAATTTTTGGTAACCGTCCTCACCGCCTCCCTCCTCGCCACGTCCTGCGGGAGCTTCAAGGCCAAGCGCGTGGACTCCCGGGAGTCCGACGAGAAGGGCCTGTCGATCACGGACAACTGGATGAGCGCGGACACCACCCAGGCCGTCTCGGACATCCTCAAGCAGATGAAGAAGCACCCGGGCTACGCCAAGATGAAGGCTCGCCACGGGACGCCGAAGATCTTCATCGCCGAGGTCCAGAACGAGACCTCCGAAGCCTACTTCCCGATCGGGGACATGAACGACGAACTCCTGAACGAACTCTCCCTCTCCGGCGAGTTCGAGCTCGTCGACAACAAGGCCCGGGAAGCGATCCTGAAGGAGATCACCTACCAGAACGACGGGATGGTCGACCCGGCCACGGCCAAGAAGATCGGCAAGCAGACCGGCGCGGACGTCCTGATCTTCGGGAACGTCTACATGAAGCCGGAGAAGCGGGACGGGAAGACCATCAAGGAGTACTCCGTCAACATCCGCATGACCGATCTCGAGAAGGCCACCGAGCTCCTCCGAACCAGAACGAAGGTCTTCAAGTACTCTGAGAAGTCTTCGATCGGATGGTAAGACCCCGGCTCCTCATACTACCTCTGTTGTTCATCCTGGGGGCCTGCGCCTCCAAGATGAACAATCAGATGAAGGCCTACCGGGACGCCTACGGCGCCGGTGACATCCGGAAGGCCGAGGAGCTCCTCGAGAAGAGTGGCTTAAAGAAGGAAAAGAACAGCACCCTCCTCTGGCACCTGGAGAAGGGGACCCTCGCCCTCGCGAAGAAAGACGAGGACGACGCCATCAAGCACCTCCAGACGGCCATCGACCTCATCGACCAGCTCTACACCACGAAGCTCGGCTCGAAGGCCGCGACCCTCCTCATCAACGACGCCTCCGACGAGTTCTACGGCGCCAACTACGAGCGCTCCTACGCCCACTACTTCCTGGCGAAGGCCTACTACCAGCGCTACGAGAAGCACCTGAACAAGCTCGACCTCCAGGGCGCGCGGGGGACCATCCTCGCCTGGGACTCGTACTTCGCCGACCTCCAGCGGTCCGCACCCAAGTCCCTCTACCAGACCGACCTCATGCTCAAGGTCTTCGGGGGCGCGGTCCACGAGGTGAGCGAGATCAAGAACGACAAGCAGATCGCCCTCCAGCTCTACAAGGACGCGCTGAAGATCCTGGACCAGCAGGGCGGGATCTTCTCCCTCTTCAACCGGAGGCACGTCGACTACATCAAGGCCTACGAGGCCGCGCTCAAAGACGGCAGGGCCCCGCCCGCCGAGCTCTACGAGAAGACCGGCGCGTACGCGGACCTCCGGAACCATCTCCACTACAAGATCCTCGCCCTCACCAAGGAGATCCGGACCTCGGACTTCAAGACCATGGTGAAGTTCCTCAAGGCCCCTGACGCCATCGTGAAGAAGGCCTCCGCCGATCGCACCAACGTCGTCGTGGTCCTCGAGGAGGGCCTCATCCCATCCAAGGTGGGCAAGCCCTTCAACTTCGGCCTCAGGGGCGCCGCCAACGCGGTCAAGAACCCGGCCGCGAAGGCCTTCATCGCGACCGTGGGCGCGGAGCTCGTCACGGCTTTCGCCATGAACACCCTCGGGATGATGCCGACGCAGACCGCGAACCCCGGGAGCTTCTTCTTCGCCCACGACGTCACCCGCCTCGCGGTCCAGGAAGCCGCCATCGAGTTCGAGCTCCCGATGATCGAAGCGGTCCCGGTGGTGCAGCGGCAGGAGCTCTTCGTCCTGAACGACAAGGGTGTGGTGGTCGACCACGGGCCCCTCCCGGTGGTCTCCGAGAACGGCGACATCGCCCGGGTGGTCCTCGAGGAGGACGTGGTTTCGAAGTACGTGAAGACCGGAACCCGGGTCGCCGTCCGGCACCTCGTCGCCATCGTCGGGGCCATGCAACTCTACCAGAGCCTCAACCGCTCCAACCAGAACGACTTCCTCGCCAAGACCGCGGCCATGGCAACCTACGTGGGGGCCTCCAAGGGCCTCGCGGCCCTGGAGAAGGCGGACACCCGGCACTGGAGGACGCTTCCGCAGGCCCTGCGCATGACCGAGCTCAAGCTCGCTCCCGGGAAGTACCAGCTCGCCATCGCGGCCTACGACGGGGAGAAGGTGCCCCAGGCGCCGTCGAAGATCCTCGGGCACATCGAGGTGAAGACCACCGGCAAGTCCCTCCATACACTCCAGCTGATCCGGAACTAGGATACCGCACGCTTTCCGTCGGGTACCACTAGCTCAGCTTCCGTCCTAAAAATCCCCAGCAAATTACCCTCAGAACTTTCTTAAGGTTTCCGAGAAGTACTCCAATGAAGTACCTACTCACCATCGTCCTGTCCACCATCTCGTTTAACCTCTCGGCCGTGGAAGAAAAGCACATCCACACCGAAGGCCAGACCACCACCGCCCGCACCTGGATGGACTACACGTCGAACGAAGAACTGAACCTGAAGCGGCTCTTCGAGCTCCTGGGCCGCTCCACCACCGGCGAGAAGCTCATCAGGGAAGCGACCTACAAGGCCTCCCGGGTCGGCCAGACCATCTTCGACGTGGTGAAGGTCGGCGAGGGGTCTCTCACGGACACGACCCTCGTTCGGAAGTTCAGCCCGCACTCTCCCGAGCACGTGATCTACGAGTCCCGCTCGGTGGTGTACCTGAGCCGGCACCTCACCTGGGACGACGCGCTCCTGGACCTCGCCCACGAGCTCACCCACTTCGTCTACCGGGAGGGCTTCAACCCGTACGCGGAAACCTTCAACGCCAAGGACTTCATCAAGAGCACCATCGAGGGCCAGGGCGGAGAAGTGCAGGCCTTCCTCACCGAATGCCGAGTACTCAAGGAACTCTTCTCCAGCAAGGTCCAGTCGCGCTCGAACTGCCAGAAGATTGTGGACGACCTCGGTCAGCCATCCTACAGAAAAGCAGTGGAATTATTTTATCATGTAGGCTCATACTACAATTCCTTCCACGGCCAGCTTAGCAAGCGCAGCATCGCTAGCTCATTTTCAGACCTAAAACCTGAAAAAATAAATTTTGTTTCCTCGGCTTACGGAGTTCCTTATCCACTAGCTGCGTTAATGGAATTCGACTTGGTCATGTCAAAGGTATGTGAGAACGATAAGAAGCGCTTAGCCTATATGCAGCAAGGACCTAAGCGAGGTAGCAATGACCGGGCCCCCGCTTCGGTCAATCCACAGACCCGGATCATGGAATCTTTCTCCTCCCGTTGTAGCGGAAAATAGCCTCATTTTATTCCCCAGAACATCTCCTGAAATGATTGAAATTCCACACTCTAAAGAGTAAAACTAGGGTTGTCATTTTATCTCAATGTAACTGGAGTCTCCCATGCAAGATGGTGTTGTTCTAACGACCCTGGATGATTTTTTAAACTGGGGAAGAAAAAACTCTCTTTGGCCCATGACCTTCGGCCTCGCCTGCTGTGCGATCGAGATGATGGCCACGGGTGCTTCGAAGTACGATCTTGAGCGATTCGGTTGCGGAGCCTTCATGGCGACACCGCGGAGATCCGACCTCATGATCGTCGCCGGAACGGTGACCCTCAAGATGGCATCGCGGGTGAAAGTTCTCTACGAACAGATGGCCGAGCCGAAGTACGTGATCTCCATGGGCTCCTGTGCGAACAAGGGCGGGCCCTACTGGCAGTGGGGCTACCACGTGCTCAACGGGGTCGACGAAGTGGTTCCCGTGGACGTCTACGTTCCGGGCTGTCCGCCGCGGCCCGAGTCTCTCATCGAAGGGGTGATGACTCTGCAGAAGAAGATCGCCAACGAACGACTCCTCAGAAACAAATGGGTGAAGCATGCATAACGAACTCGTCGACCTCATCAATAAGAACGTCCCGGGTGCTTCGGCGACCTTGAACGCGGCCCCGGACGCGAAGTCCGACTCCACCATCAGCGTGGACGCGAACTCGATCTTCAAGGTGGTCCAGTTCCTCCGAGACAACACCACCATGCCGTTCAACGCCCTCCAGTGCATCAGCGGCGTCGACTACCTCGACTACATGGAGGTCTGCTACGTCCTCGGGCACTTCGACGTGAACGCTCCGCGGGACCTCATCCTCAAGGTGAAGGTCACCGACCGAGTCAACGGGAACCTCGACTCCGTGGTCTCCGTCTACCCGGCGGCGAACTTCCAGGAGCGCGAGGTCTTCGACATGTTCGGGATCCGCTTCAACAACCACCCGGACCTGCGCCGGATCCTCTGCCCGGACGACTGGCAGGGCTGGCCCCTGCGCAAGGACTACGTGGCGCAGAAGTACTACGCCGACATGGAAGTCTACCCGGACGGGAAGATGAACTTCGAGGACCGCGAGTTCATCGTCCGCCAGGACATGATCAAGAAAGCACAACTAGCAGCAGCTAAGAATTAAGGAACTCCTCTATGCAAAGCCGTTGGGACATCGGTGAACCAGAAGCGCCGACCATTAATAAAGAAACTGAACAGCTAAAGTCAGAGCTCCTGACGTTGAACATGGGCCCGCAGCACCCGGCGACCCATGGAGTTCTCCGCATCGAGATCTGGACCGACTCGGAGATCGTGGCCCACGCGATCCCGCACCTCGGGTACCTCCACCGCTGCATGGAGAAGCACTCCGAGAACATGGACTACCGGGGAGTCATTCCGTACGTCGACCGCCTCGACTACCTCGCCGCCATGAACATGGAGTGGGGCTACGTCATGGCCGTGGAGAAGATGCTCGGCACGGAGGTCCCGCGCCGCGCGGAGCTCCTCCGGATCGTCACGGCCGAGCTCCAGCGGATCGCCTCCCACCTCATGGCCTTCGGAACCTACGCCATCGACCTCGGGGCCTTCTCTCCGTTCCTCTACGCCTTCGACATGCGGGAGAAGATCCTGCGGATCTTCGAAGAGGTCTCCGGCGCCCGGCTCCTCTACAACTACATCTGGATCGGGGGCCTCTGGAACGACTACACCGACGACCAGATCACCCGGGTCAGCGCCTTCTGCGACGAGATGCTCGTCGAGGCTCAGAAGTACCACGAACTCCTTTCCATGAACAAGATCTTCATCGAGCGAACCGCCAACGTCGGGGTCTTCAGTCTCCAGGACTGCTTCGACTACGGCGCCACGGGCCCGATCCTTCGCGGCTCAGGGTACAAGTGGGACCTCCGGAAGAACAAGCCGTACTCCCTCTACTCGGAGTTCGACTTCGACGTTCCGGTGGGAACCGGAGAGATCGGCCAGCCGGGTGACTGCTGGAACCGCTACATCGTCCGGATGCGGGAGGTGGTGGAGTCCGTGAAGATCATCCGCCAGGCCATCGCCAAGCTCGAGCCGGGGTCGGTGATGGGCAAGGTTCCGAAGATCATCAAGCTCCCGAAGGGCGAGGTCTACGTCCGGTCCGAGTGTCCGCGCGGCGAGCTGGGGATCCACCTCGTCTCCCAGGGCGAGTCCAAGGTTCCGTACAGACTGAAAGTTAAGTCCCCATGTTTCACCCACGTCTCGATGCTCCCTCGGGTTGCGCCGGGACAGATGATCGCCGACTTCGTCGCGACTGTCGGGTCAATCGATATCGTACTAGGAGAGGTAGACCGATGAGCACAGCCACCACGGAAAGCGTGAGAGAATATTTCGCAGACATGATCAACGGCGTGGTCACCACCCTCAAGGGGATGTGGATCACGTCGAAGTACGTCTGGGGCGTGACCCCGGTTTCCATCGAGTACCCCGAGGTGCGAGAAGTCCTTCCGGAGCGCTCGCGGATGCGACTTTTCAACGACGTCCAGAACTGCATCAGCTGCACCCAGTGTGCCATGGCCTGTCCGGTGGACTGCATCTACATCGCCTCGGAGAAGATGCCCGAGGGCTCGGAGATCAAGAAGACCAGCAATGGCCAGCCGATCCGCTTGCTCCTGACCCAGTTCGTGATCGACACCGCTCTCTGCTGCTACTGCGGTCTCTGCACCACCGTCTGTCCGACCGAGTGCCTCACGCACTCCCACGACTACGAGTTCTCCCAGTACACCATCGACGGGATGAAGTACGACTACCTCGCCCCGGACGTGATCGCCTGGCGGGACCGGATCGTTAAGACCTAGGCAGGGGTTACCGGACTTCGATAACCTTGAGGAGCATCTCGCTCCCCATGACGTCGCCGTTGAAGCGCACGGTGAGGGTCGTTCCCCGCGGCGCCTTGGCCACGGAGTCGAGCGCCTGCTTCGAGCTGTACTTGCTGATGGGGTAGCTCGTGCCCTGGTAGCCGATGGTGTCCGCGGTGGTGCTGCGGAGGAGGGTGCCGTCCTTGTCCACCTTGGTGGAATCCGAGACGGTGATGTTGGAGAAGGATTCGAGCTTATTGTTGGCCAGGGTCTGGTCCTGCCCGCAGGCGCCGCAGAGGCCGAGGAGGAAGAGGAGGAGGAAGTGTCTATTCCCCATCGCTGAGGGTTCCGTCGATCTTGAGCTTCCCGTCTTCCTCCACCACGATGAACTCCGGAGCGTGGCTGTCCTTGGCCACAGCCTTCTGGGCGGAAGCCGCGTGGCCCCGCTTGGCGAGGAAGAACTTGTTGTCCTGGCCCTTCTTCCAGCTCAGGCTCCGCTCGGGGATCTTGAACTTCTGGTCCACGGTCGGGAGGCTCCGCACCTTCTGGGCGAACCCGGTCTTCCCGCCGCTTTCCTTCAGGAACTTCTTCGAAAAGACCTCTTCGATCAGGGCCTCGTCCTTCAGGACCATCACCTGGTCGTACTTCGAGAAGAGGCTCCTCATGGACTTGTCGTCGGTGGCGCGGGCCCCGAAGCTCGCGCAGAGGATGAACCCTAGTAGAAATTGCATCCGTACTCCTTGATCTTCGCTTTGATACCGTCGAGGTAGTTCTTGATGTTCCCCGGACAGAGGGTCGAGTTGCCCGCGTCCTTGAAGGAACTGTGGACGCCGATCTTCTTCATCCGTGGGTGCTTCTTCTGCAGCTGGCAGGAGAGGCGGGCGATGGCGTTGATGGTCATGGCGGAAGGGTAGTGGGCCTTCCCGCTCACGTACCCGGTGGGGTTGTCGCGGGAGAAGGGAGAGAAGTTCCCGATCACCACCACGCCGATGGAGGTGGCGTTCACCTTGATCTTCTTGCCCGAGAGGAGCTGCTTCTCATCGACCTTGAAGTCCTCTCCGTCCTTCCCGCACTTGATCTTCCCCTGGTCCCAGAGCTTGGTCTGCAGGTTATCCATGGCGGTGAAGGCGGTCGATCCGGCGTGGGCGCCGACGATGGTGAGCGGGCGGCCCTCGCTCACGAGGGTCGGTCCGCTCTGGCCCTGGTAGGGAGAGTTGATGACGTACGAATAGCCGATCATCGCCCACGGGTCCTCGGCGTTCCCGCGGCTCAGGTGGATGGTGTTGATCGTCTCCGCGGAGGTCGTGGTGGTGGAGGCCGAGTGGTGGAGGACGATGGTGTCGATCATCTCCACGGGTCTGGTGCAGTACTTCGCCTTCGGGTTCCTCCGGTGTTCGACCTTCCGGACGTGGATGAGTTCGGTGGGGAGCTTCGGGAGGGCCACCCGCGGTTGCGCGAGGGCCTGGTTGTCTTTGAGACAGTTCACGCAGTCCTGGGCCCAGAGGGTGCCCGGGAGAGCGAGGGAGAGGAGCGGGAGGAGTTTTAAAACGTGCATGATTCCTTATCGGAATCCTCGGATAAAACTAAACCCCTCTTTTCCTACCTACTCTCCATCACTTAGCGTGCCGTCGACCTTGAGCTTGCCGGCTTCTTCCACCACGATGAACTCCGTCCCGTGCTGCTCCTTCTTGGCCTTGTTCCGGGGATTCAGGTCCCGGAGGCGAGCGAGGAAGAGCTTATCGCTCTCGCCCTTCTTCCAGCGGACCTTGGGCACCGGCAGGAGGCTCTTGTTGGTCACCGGGGGAAGGCCCTTGACCTTGGAGACGAACTCCGCCTTCCCGCCGTTCTCCTTGAGGAACTTCTGGGAGAAGACCTCGTCCACCAGTTCCACTTTCTTGTGGAGCATGACCTGGTCGTACTTGTGGAAGAGCTCGGCCATCGACCGGTCGGTGCTCCCGAAGGCCCCGGTGAGGGTGAAGACGAAACCGAAGAGGGCTAGTTGAACTCGCATCCGTACTCCTTTGACTTCGCCCGGATCTTCCCGATGAAGTCCTTGATGTTCCCCGGACAGGTCGTCGCGTGGTAGTAGCTGTGCCACTTGATGTACCTCATTCTCGGGTATTTCCTCTGCAGCTGGCAAGACATCCGCGCCAGCATGTCGATGGTGTTCGCGGTCGGGTAGCGGGGATTGCTCGGAGAGTACCCGTTCGGGTTCTCCCGGGAGAAGGGCGCGTAGTTCCCGACGACCACCAGTCCGATGGAGGTCACGTTGGCCTTGATCTTCCCGTCCCGGAGCTGGGCCGGGTCCACCTTGAAGAGTCCGCCTTCCTTCCCGCAGACGATCTTCCCTTCGTCCCAGAGCCGCAGCTGGACCTCGTCCATGGGAACGAACGCAGACGACCCGGCGTGGGCGCCGACGATCTCGAGGGGTCTTCCCTCCGTCATCCTCGCGCGGGGGCCGGTCTCCCCGGGGTAGGGCGCGTTCAGCACGTAGGAGTAGCCGATCATGTACCACGGGTCTGCCGGGGTCCCGCGCACCAGGTGGAGCTGGTTGATGAACTCCGGCGTTGAGGTGCTGGGAGTTTCCGAGTGGTGGAGGACGATGGTGTCCACCATCTCTACGGGTCTGGTGCAGAAGCTCGTGTCGTTCCGCTTGTACTCTACTCTTTCCACCTGGATGAGGTCTTGGGCGAAGGCCGAGAATGAAGAAAGTGCGAGCAGAGATGAGATTAAAAGTTTCAAAGGGTACCTCTGTTTAAAACAAAAATCCTTGAGAATGTATCCTTATAGGGCATAATGTAATAATGGATAAGGACTTTAAAACGTTCAGCGAGTTTTACACTTTCTACCTAGGTCAGCATAGTAATTTATTGTGCAGAAGGTTCCACTTTCTAGGGACTTGCGGTGTGATCGCCCTCCTCGTTTTGTTTTTCTTCACAGGGCAGTTAATCATTTTAGCGCTCGTTCCCATTTCACTCTACGGCATCTCCTGGGTGGGCCATTGGATCTTCGAGCAGCGCTCTCCCATCTTCTACCGTCACCCCTTCTTGAGTCTCCTGAGCGACTTCCGGATGTTCTGGGAGATCCTCATCGGGAAGGTTAAGGCCTTCTAGCTACTGGCGCTGGAATAGTTCGCCAGGCCCTTCTTCCACACGTACGAAACGAGAACCCAGAAGACCGCGGTCACTCCCAGCAGGTGGAGGAAGGTTCCCCAGTCCAGGTGCTCGAGGAAGATCCGCGCCGGGAAGGACGCGATGAGGGCGAAGGGGAGGAGGACGGTGAAGAGGATCCGGAGCCACCCGCGGTAGATCCGGTCCGGTCGCTCCATGGCCATGCCGAGCGAGTAGAACAGGTCGATGAAGCCCTTCGCACTGTGGGTCCAGAAGGTCGGGAGGATCATGAGCATCTGGATGCAGTAGTAGATGAGGGAGCCGTTGACGATGAGGACCACGAAGAGCAGGAGGTCCAGGCCGCCGAAGGGCGCCGAGTAGGTCGCGAGCGTGTAGGCGAAGAAGCCCAGGGCGATGAGGAGGTTGACGAACGACGACGCCGAGAACTCCCGCAGGGACAGGAAGAAGAGCGGGGAGACGGGACGGATGAGGTAGTAGTCCAGGTCGCCCTTGTTGATGTAGAACGGGAGCCACCACATGTTGGTGGAGAAGACCGTCATGTTGATGGCGTCGATCAAGAGGTACGTCGCCACGAAGACCAGCATCTGCTCCTCGGTCCAGCCGCCGAGCAGGGGTGTGTGCAGGTAGATCACCTTGAAGAAGAGGATGTTCACCAGGTAGTAGATGATGTCCATGAGGATCCGGAAGGTGAGGTCCAGGCGGAACTCCATCGCCTTGGAGAAGGAGAAGCGGAGGAAGTTCAGGTACAAGAGGAAGTACCGCTTCATACTCCGGCCCCCGTGTAGCCGAGCTGGCCGCGCTTCCAAAGGAGCGAGACCGTCACCCGGAAGGCCACCGTCCAGCCGATGAGCACGACGGCTCCGAGGAGGATCTTCTCCGGGCTCAGCAGTCCCATGATGGTCTTGGCCGGGAGGTTCACCATGTACGGGAAGGGCGTGTACTGCAGAAGGCCCAGGGCCCAGGCGGGGAAGAAGTCCAGCGGGATGAAGGAGCCGCCGAAGAAGAACACGAAGAACCGCAGCATCACCATGAGGGACCAGATGTTCTCCACCCAGAGGGCCAGGAGCTCGATGGCGGTGGCCATCATCACGTAGGCCAGGGCCGCGAGGAGGTAGACGCCGACGCCGAGGAAGAGGTTCGAGAAGGCCGCCGGGCCCAGGGCCCCCGGGTCGAAGACCAGGTGGTAGACGGTGAAGATGAACACCAGGTGGAGGCCGTAGAACAGGCTGTGGGTGAGGTAGGTGAGGGTCTTGTACTCGAGGAACGAGAGCGGGTAGATGAGGTAGCGGGTGAAGGTCCCGTCGTAGATCTCCCGGGAGATGAAGCCGACGTTCTCTCCGGTGAGGATCTTCGAGCCGACGGGGACGATGAGGTAGTAGAGGGTCATGGTGCCGAGGGTGAAGCCGTTCAGGGTGGATTCCCCGCGGGCCTCGAAGACGTCCTGCCACAGGGCCCTCGCGATCAGGAGCTGGATGAACGTCTGCCCGAGGAACGTGATCCAGAAGTCCGAGCGGTAGGCGAGGATCTTCCGGAACTCCATGGCCATGATGAAGCGCCAGAGCTTCACCGGGTGCTCACGCCGGTTCGCATGATGGACTCGATGATGTCTTCGATGGACGGGTCGTGGATGTTGAGGTCCTGGATGTCGTTGCCGCTGAAGAGCTCGGTGGTCTTCCGGGCGAGGTCCGCTCTCGGGACGGTGACCTTGAAGGTCTTCTCCCCGGTGGTGACGCTCAGGACCTTGTTGTCTCCCAGCAGGCGCTGGACCTTCGAGAGGGAACCGTCGTAGACGAACTCGCCCTCCTTGATGATGACGATCCGGGGACAGAGTTCCTTGATGTCCTCCATGTAGTGGGAGGTGAGGATGGTGATGGGCTTGAACTCGACCTGGTAGTTCCGGAGGAACTCGCGCACGGCCTTCTGGGCGGAGATGTCCAGGCCGATGGTGGGTTCGTCGAGGAAGATGACCCGCGGCTGGTGCAGGAGGGCCGCCATGAGCTCCACCTTCATCCGCTCTCCCAGGGAGAGCTTCCGCACGGGCGTCTTGAGCTGGTCCTTGATCATCAGCGTGTCGGCGAGGAACTCGAGGTTCTTCTTATAGAGGCGGTCGTCGATCTGGTAGATCTCTTTCAGGAGGAGGAAGCTGTCCAGGGCCGGGAGGTCCCACCACACCTGGGCCTTCTGGCCCATGATGAGGCACATCTGCTTCCGGTAGTCGTTGGAGCGCTCCCAGGGCTTGAACCCCATGACGGTGGCCGTGCCGGAGGTGGGGTGGACGATCCCCGCGAGGATCTTCACCAGCGTGGTCTTCCCCGCGCCGTTGGCGCCGATGAGGCCCACGATCTCGCCCGGGTTGATCTCGAGGTCGATGGACTTGAGCGCGGCCTTGGTGACCTCCCGCCGGTGGAAGAGGCCCTGCAGCGACCCGAGGAGGCCCGGCTCTTTCACGTAGGAGGTGAAGGTCTTCCGAAGCTCCGTGACCTTGATCATTGCTTCTCCAGCACCAGGCCCTTGAGGTAGCTTCCTTCCGGAAAACCCCTGAGGGTCGGGCAGTCCTCATCGAGGCCAAGCCGCTTGTGGAGCTTGTAGCTGAGCTCGAGCTCGCCCAGGGAGTCCTGGATGACCCGGTCGAACTTCTGCGAGGTGACCTGGTGGGTGTTGAGGAAGATCACGAGCTTCCCGGACCTCCGCAGGACCAGGTCCATTCTCCGGAGGAGGTCCCGGTAGGTCTTGATCGCCGAGGTCCGCTTGTCTCCGTCCGAAGACGAGGAGGGCGGGTCGCAGATGATGACGTCGAAGGCTTCGCCCCGGGACTTCAGAAGGCCCAGGGCCTCGTCCGAACTCATCACCAGACTCTCGTGCCGCTTGTGATCGAGGTCGTCGTTCAACCCGAGGTTCTGCTGGAGCCACTCCATGTACTTCGGCGAGAGGTCCACGGAGACGACCTTCTCCGCTCCCTGCTTCAGGGCCCAGAGGGAGAAGGCCCCGGTGTAGCAGAAGAGGTTCAGGACCCGCTGCCCGGGGGCCACCACCGACCGGAGCTGGCTTCTGATGGAGCTCATGTCCGTGTAAATGCCGTGGTCGTAGGAGCTCCCGAGCCGGATGTGGTACTGGATCCCGAACTCCTGCAGGTGGAACTCGTCCCGCCGGTTCGGGTCCACGAGGTTCACCGGAAGCTTCTGCAGCTCCTTGGTCTCGCCGCGGAGCTGGATCCAGGTGTGCTCTTCCTTGATCTCCGGGTAGACCTCCGCCAGGGTCGTGAGGATGGTGGACTTGTAGCGGTTCCAGAACGAGGTGTAGAACTGGATCAGGACCCGGTCCCCGAGGCGAAGGATGAAGAGCCCCGGGAGCTGGTCGGCCTCGCCGAAGACCAGGTAGTAGTTCTCGCGCTCCCTGCTCTTCCGCAGCGGCTCTCGCTTCTCGAAGGCCTGGTCGATGCGCGCCTGGAGGCCCGCGGTGAAGTGCTGGACCTCGCGGTCGAAGGGGAACTTCGTGCTCCACACCCGGGCCTTGATGTTCCGGTGGCCCGGGTCGTGGAGGAGGAGGGCGAGGGCCCGCTTCCGCTCGTCCAGAGCGATGACGAACTCCGCCTGCCGGGGGAAGCGGTTGGAGAAGGTGTCCGGAGTCACCCACGGGTGGCCCGCACGGATCAGCTTGATCGACACCGGGTGGATCGGGAATTCGGGGATTCTGTCCATCTACTGCTTGAGCTTGGTTAGGTGCTCTTCCGTCTTATCGAGAAGGCTTAAGAGGATGTTGGTCGCGAGGTACGGGTTCTTCAGGTGCTCGGTGAGGCCCAGGTCCCCCATGATCTGCTCGCACTCACTGGAGAGCTCGGTGGCGAAGGGATCGAAGTTCAGTCCCAGGAACTGCAGCTTCTTCATCAGAAGCTCCACATCGGAAACGTCCTTCATCGAAAGGAGGTTTCTTTCGAAGGAGCTGACAAACGTCTGATGGGAAGCTTCCGTTTTCGGGGAAGTCTGTTTCTGAAGTGAATTCATAGACTTGAAAGTATGATAAGCGGTTGCTGGTGTCAACGAAAGCGGCGATTGTAAGGAGATTTTGACGTAAGGGGGATCATGCTTTTAGTTACCGCCTATCTGCTACTCATTGGGCTTCTTGTTTTGTGGATCGAATCTCCCTTTCAGGTCATTTCTAACCCATTGATAATTCAAAAAGATAAGGGCGAAGTTCTCGAGGGCTGGCTCAGGAGTTTCCACTGGGGAAATAAGAATGAGCTGGGCCAAAACTTTTCCCTGCCTCGGTATAAATTCTACACCGAAGTGATCGAGATCCTTCTGGGACTGGGAAGGAAGATCGGCGGGAACTACCAGGAGTCGCTCCTCTTTTTAAGAGAAGGGCTCCAGAGCGACCGGCAGTTTGAGAAGAAGCTCAGGGAGGCGGTCCTCGGCACCTGGCTTCAGATGGGGATGATCATGGCCCTCACCTGGCTCTTCATCGGCGGCGCCCTGACCTTCGTCGAAGTGAAGGTGCCAACCACAAAGCTCGGGGTGATCTTCTGCTGGCAGGCGCTGGGCCTGACCCTGCTACCGGTGTTGATGAAGAAACTTCGCCACAGGTACTTCCACGAGATCGGAAAGCTCTGGAAGATGCTCTACGTGCTGCGCTCCCTCTGCCGGGTACCGCTCTCCCGGTCAGAGGTCTTGAACCTCGCGGGCGTCGGAGAACTCGAAGGGATCAAGCAGGAAACCCTCAGGAGCCTGGTGGGGAAACTCAAGGAAACCTGCCACAAGGCCTTGAAGTTCGGAGGAAGCTACGAGGAGGAGGTGAAGTATCTGATGGAAGAACTTCGCTTCCAGGAGAAGTGGCACTTCGACCTCTTCGAGAAAAGACTCGCAGTGATAAAGCTGGGTTTGCTTTCCCTTTTCTTCCTCCCGTCCTACCTCGCCTTCGTTTTCCTTCTTTTAAGCGACTTAATGACCCTGATGTAGGGCGACAATCTTTTACAGAGCGATGATTTTTTGCTTAAATGTGGAATTCAAAAAAGCAAAGGATTTCTCATGTCTCAAAAGATCATCTTTGGTATGCACAAGGTTGGGAAAGTCTACCCGCCGAAGAAGCAAGTTCTGCGTGATATCTCTCTTTCGTTTTTCTACGGCGCCAAGATCGGCGTCCTGGGGTTAAACGGCTCCGGGAAGTCCTCCCTCCTGCGGATCATCGCCGGCGTGGACAAGGACTACCTCGGCGAAGTCAACGCCTCCAAGGGGGTGAGCTTCGGCTACCTCGAGCAGGATCCGAAGCTCGACCCGGACCGGACGGTGAAGGAAGTGGTCCAGGAAGGCCTCAAGGAGATCGTCGCCATCGCCCAGAGGTACGAGGAAGTGAACATGAAGCTCGGCGAGGAGATGTCCGACGACGAGATGACCAAGCTCCTCGACGAGCAGGCCTCGCTCCAGGACAAGATGGACGCCGCCAACGCCTGGGACCTGGACTCGCGCCTCGAGCTCGCCATGGAAGCCCTCCGCTGTCCTCCGTCGGAGCAGAAGTGCGGCACCCTCTCCGGCGGGGAGAAGCGACGGGTGGCCCTCTGCCGGCTCCTCCTCTCCGAGCCCGACGTCCTCCTCCTGGACGAG
>SXGU01336140.1_pt1 | contig 16703 bp, 15 predicted proteins | sample 3174531 | NCBI WGS metagenome assembly SXGU01 (sample SAMN11356863, study PRJNA531348) | freshwater metagenome | isolation source: freshwater sample F1-140 | place: China: Fuxian Lake, Yuxi | collected 2017-12-25 | reverse complement strand
GTGGTGCCTGTTGGGAGAGTGGAATTTCCCTGTGTCGTCAGCGTGACACGGACTGGCCGGTATTGATCAAGGCCATCTTGCGAGCGAATGTAGTGCCTGCTAATGCTCCGGGCACATGGCACTGCGAGACCGAGGTTTTGTTGGAAACATTGTGTAACGTGCCAATGATCCTGTGGCTCAAGAAAGCGCAGGGGGTGAAGTTATCAATTCGCGAGAATTGGAAATCCCCGACGCCATCTCGTTGGGACTTTCAAAATTGATGAGGCGCCACTTCGGAACTCCGGACCAGGCTGTCGAGAACAGTGTGGCACGCATCACTCGCAACATGCGGGTGACTGATCGTACCGAGGCGGTCGTGATTGCGATGCCACTCCGATGCCTTGGTGTTGCAGCGTTCGGCTCCTGAGAAGGTCTGCATCAAGTCGCAGATCTCAAGACCGTGAGTTCGTCCGTTAGAAAGGAGTTCGTACCGTCCGATCAGACCCAGTTACGGTTTGGGAGGCGGTGCGCCAGGTGCGCGCGCCGCACCGCCTTGGACATTTGTCGTGGCGCTGTCGCCCGTTTCGCCGCATGCGGACGCCAACAGAAGCGCTACCGGTGCAAATATCCCGGCCAAACTGGCTCTTCGTGGACGCTTCATGGTCCAACGTGCTTTTGCGTCGACCTGTTTGGTGGTCACCTCGGCCCTCCTTCAATGTGGTTGCTTGTATGGCAATGCGTGTCCTAGACGGTATCCGCGGCCTGCACCGCAGACGGATTCAACCTGACTGGGTGGGCCTGTCCATTGCCGGAAACAAACGGGTCCTGGTTCGTGGTTCGCCTTCATGAAACAACAGGAATTATGATTCGGGACGACAGCCAAATCGCTACGACGGCCATGACCATGCCGAGAAGCATCGCACCAAATACTATGGCCCAAAGGTATGTGCGAGTGGTTTTTCGGTCCCTCCAGTTTCCTGGACGGTCATACCAGTTCCAAATGGGGCACCTCCCGCTTCAGCTTGTCTTCACTCGCTTTGCAGATCGGGATAGTCACTTCAGAGGGCCTATGCCAGCCCGAACCTAGTCAGGCGTAGCGGCAAGACGCCGTTGATGATTCGGTGGATTGTCGCAGCGGTGATCGCGCGGGCGTTCGGGTCGGGAGTTGGATTGTGATGATCCAGCAGGCACCCGAATGGGTGGTTCCACGCATCGGTCTCGCCGATTGCATCGAGTATGGCCTTACTCGTTGCGCGTGGTGATGGCGCATCCAAGAAACTTGCCGGCGAAAGACTAGGGACCCCGGACAATTGCCCGGTGAGTGTGGCGAGTAGCACCGACCAGCACCGCGACACGACACCGGGGTCGTAGCCGCCACTACCCGTCACGATCATTCGACCGTCGGCCACCTCGTGTGCCAGTGCATGGCACGCGATGGCAAGAAATCGGTAGGTCCTCATTCCGAGACGCAATTTGACTAGTGGATCATCGTGATGGCCGTCGACACCGAAGTTGAGCAGGATGATTTGTGGTGAATACGCGCGGATTGCGGTTGGGACTATTGACCTGAAGGCATCCAGATAGGCCTCGTCACCAGTGTGACGCGGAAGTGGGATGTTCAGCGTGAGGCCGTGGCCTGCACCCCACCCGACCTCGTCAACCGAACCCGTACCCGGGAAAAACCGGCCATCGTATTGGTGCAAGCTGATATGCAATGCACCTTGGTCATAAAGGATTTCCTGCGTCCCGTCCCCGTGATGTCCATCAACGTCAATAATGGCCACTCTCTCAAGCCCTGCCTGCGCAAGTGCGCGGACGGCGATCGCAAGGTCGTTGAAAATGCAGAAGCCGCGCGCCCGTTCAGCAAATGCGTGGTGCAAGCCACCGCCCGGGTTGAAGACATGACTTGCTACGCCATTCGTGACAAGGCGGACCGCCTCCATGGTTGCTCCGACAGCTGCGCGGGCACGGTCAAACACTCCGGGCCATGCGACCGTGTCGGGAGTATCGAAGACCCCTGTTCCGACCGCATCGAGGCCGCGGATGCGTTCAACAAACCGAAGCGGGTGGGCAAGTGTCAACTCGTCGATCGTTGCAAGCGGTGGTTCAATTGTTGTGATCGACTGGTCAATCCCGAGTTTCGAAAAGAGTTCTCGCGCTTCGCGGTACCGCCCCCAAGAACGTGTCACTGGAGAAAAGCCCCGGCCATCATAAAGCGGGTGGTAGACCAGAGACACTGCCCCGCTCATCGTTGGCCTTTCGTCTTGGCGGGCCATCGGGAGGGCAACCGCCGGTTTTGATCCGGACGGCACCCGGTCTCGACGAACGACGAGGGGCTAACCCTGAGTCTCGAAGATCCTTGACCAAGCCGGCGACCTCCGGCAGACCCTGTTGTGACGATTGTCATCCGCCTCAATCATAGGCAACAGATCAAAAGTACGGTACGGTTCAACCGCTGAGGCATGGTTGCTTCCCAAACCGGCGACTGAAATGGGTACCCGACGTCATGCAATCCGCGCGATCACACGTGGCCGGTCTGGAACCGATATCAGTATCGCGGCTGCTCGAACAAGTGAACCGTGTTCTGGACGGTACTCCGGGGCTTGCTTCGGCACTCGTCGTGGGCGAAGTGACATCAATTCAGGAGGTCCGAGGCCACCGGTACTTCACCTTGAAGGATGAGGATGGAGGCCAGTTGCGGTGTGTCCTCTTCAAGACCCAACTGGTGTGGCCAAAGATCGAGCCGGGAAGGTTGTATGTCGTCGGAGGACGACTGAAAGTTTATCCCGCGCAGGGTCAACTCCAGTTGTACGTTCGCGACGTCCGCCCAATGGATGTTGGCGAATTGCAGCGCAAATTCGAGTTTCTCAAGGCCAAACTCCAATCTGAAGGGCTGTTCGAACAGTCGCGGAAACTAACCTTGCCGCCTTGGCCTAATCGAATTGGTATCGCGACATCGGCCACGGGCAGCGTAATCCACGACTTGCAATCAGTGATCGGACGCAGATTTCCAATGGCGGAACTGGTCCTTGCGCCGTGTTCCGTCCAAGGAACGGAAGCGCCAAATTCGATCGTTCGCAGTCTTCGTGCGCTGTGCAGGCTCGGGGTGGACGTGATCGTTGTGGCACGAGGAGGCGGGGCGCCGGAGGATCTCGCCTGGTTCAACGATGAGAAGGTTGTTCGTGAAGTTCGGCGGGTGTCTGAGGTTTCAGGCATTCCGGTGATTTCCGCAGTTGGTCATGAGACTGACTTCACCTTGTGCGACTTTGCGGCGGATGTACGTGCGCCAACGCCGTCGGTGGCTGGCGAATTGGTCGTCCGCGATGGGGCAGAGGTGATGGCCCACCTTTTCCACATCGAACGACGAGTTTCTGCAGCCACGGCGAAAGTTGTGGGAACACTAGAACGGCGTATGACTGAGGCTTCGGGGCGCCTCGTGCGCCGTGCCCAGGCGATCCTAGACCTATCCGACGTGCAAATCCATGCGTTGGATCGGCTCCTTGGTTCGCGGATCGGGGCACGCGTCGGCCAAGAGGCGGCGCGGTTGGATGCTCAGGAAAGCCAGTTGAGGCATTTAGTTCGTCGGCGACTTGAGACCGCGGATGCCCGCCTCGAAACGGCAGCGGGGAACTTGCGGCTACTTGGTCCCGTCCAGGTACTCGCACGTGGCTACGCGATTGTCGAGGATCGGAACAGTGGTAACGTTGTTAGTACCGTCCAGAATACATATCATGGACAATCGATTCGATTGCGGATGCAAGATGGAACCATGGATGCTACCGTGACGACAATCTCAGTACTTGAAAGCTCAAACGGGACGGGTGTTTACTCTGGTCCCCGAGATGAGCTACCCGGCGAGAAAGTGAGCAAGTAGATGGTTCAAGTGCAACCCATCAAAGACGAAACAGGGTCTCCCTCGGCGTTTGGTTCGAACCTCGATGAACTCGAACGGATCGTGCGACGCCTTGAGACGGAAACTCAACTTCCATTGGAGGACGCACTTGATCTGTACGAGCGAGGCCTCCATTTGAGCAAGCAATGCCGAGAGCGACTGACGTCTGCCAGACAACGTCTCACCGAAATTGATGCGTCTCAAGAAGTCGCGCATAATTTGAACGACGAAATAGGCGAGGAAGCTCTCTAATACGTTCTGGTAGGCTTGCCAAATCTGTGTCACAAAATCTTTTTGAAACCCGCGTATTCGGTAGTGTTCAGTGAGCTTCTTTTCTGAGACCCTCAGGGCTGCTGGAATTGAGTTAGCAACAATTCCTTGGGGACGGATTGGTCTGTCCGTCTTCCTCGTAATCGTGACAATCACTGTCGGCAGACTTGTCACGAGTGCGGTGAGGCATGGATCGGTTCGGACGCGGACTGACCCTAGTCTCGTGATCCTGCTTGAACGCGGGTCTCAAGCCCTCATCACCTTCCTAGGACTGTCATGGGTCCTAGATGTCTTTGGAATGCAGGTGAGTTCCATCGTCACGCTTCTCGGGGTGTCTGGAGTTGCCATCGGTTTGGCAATTCAGGACGTCCTGAAGCAACTTGTGGCGGGTACCTACCTGATTTTCGGCAGACCCTTCGTGGTTGGCGATTTTGTCCAGATACCTGGCGCATCCGGAACAGTGATACGCGTGGACCTGCTGTTCACCGTCCTGGGAAAAAGGTCCGGTGAGACAATCATTGTCCCAAATGCCATGTTCGTCGGAAACCCCGTGATCAATGGAGGTGTGGCGAACCGTTCTCGTTTGCGTGCGCGTGTGACTGTCCCACTCAGGGGCGAGACATTGGTACAAAGTGATTTGCCCGCGGTCCGTGCGAGATTTGAGGAACTAGCCCGGAGTTGTCCGGCAGTGGATGCCTCACATCCAATCACGATTGAGACAGAGGGGGTCACGAGTGAGGCGATTGTCCTTGTGGTCTCGATGCGTCCGGTGCACATGTCTGACGCTTGTGAACAGTTGGCGTGGGCGGTCGCCCGGACGATGCCGGGTTTTACGTTGACGATTGTCGATGGGTGACATTTGTGGGTGGGGAGAAGGTCGCGGCCCGGACACGCCACCACGACGCTTCGGGATATACGGGGGCACGTTCGATCCGATACACCGGGGGCACCTATTCGTTGCCGATGATGTGCGCGTGTCGTTCGCACTTGATCGCGTCGTGCTTGTTCCGGCAAACCGATCTCCGTTCAAGGCCGACGCGGGCGCGTCCGGCGCTCAACGGTTCGAAATGGTCCGGTTGGCGATCGACGGATTGCCGTGGGCAGATGCATCAAGCGTGGAACTAGGTCGTCCTGCCCCGTCGTACACAGTCGACACGCTTCGGCACTTCAGGGCGTGCCTTCCAGACACGCAACTTTTCCTGATCGTCGGCGCGGATGCCCTGAGAGATTTCGCAGGATGGCGAGAACCTGATGGCATCTTGGAGCTGGCAACCGTGATTGCGGTTGCTCGGCCCGGTTCCGCGCTTGGCGTTCCACGATCTCTGTCGCACCTCATCGAAGAGCGCCAGAACAGGATTGTCCTCTACCAGACGGCATCACTCGATACGTCGTCAAGAGAAGTCAGAGCAAGGCTTAGGGACGGGTTGCCAGTTGGTGACGATGTGCCCGAACAGGTCGTCCAATACATTCTGGGGCGCGGTCTTTACCGTAAGCCACAGGGTGAATGACGAGACACCTAGGCCGACCGTCCCTTTCGATGCCGTACAGTTCGTGAGGGACATGGCTTGTAGATGACTGAACGTGAACGTAAGCCCGACGATGGGATGGTGCCCGGCGCGCCCGGCAAGGGCGGTGATGACGTAGAGACTTCCCAACTCTCTGAAGTGTTCGTTGACCCCCGAGATATCGGCGATGACCCCGACAGTTCGCCACAGCTTTTCGTTCCCCGGCAGACAGACGCTGATGCACTGTCATTGGCCAAGGATCTTGTTCAAGCCGCTTCCGACAAGGGTGCTTCTGACGTTCTGCTCATGGATATCCGCAAGCTTTCTATAGTCGCGGACTATTTCGTGATCTGCACGGGGGATAACGAACGGCAAGTCCGGGCCATTGCACGGGCGATCCTTGACGTGGCTGATGAGGAATATGGGGCCGATCCCATTCACAAGCCGTCATCTGATGCCGAGGCAAGCGGCTGGGTTCTCATTGACTTTGGCCCAGTGATTGCCCATGTGTTTTCACAGACAATGCGCGAGTACTACCGGCTTGAGCGTCTCTGGAGCGAGGCAGCGACACTGCTACGCATGCAGTGATCCGATTCGGGATCGTTTCCGTTGGTAGAGGCAAATGCGGCCGAACGCCGGGGAGCCAATCAGGGAGGCTATGCTGGTTTGCCATCTAATCGGCTCGATCAGACTGAAAGCAGGCGCGCGGAACAGGGTATGCTGGCCGTGAGCAAGCGATGTGCGGCCGCGTGAATGCGAGGCACGGGTATGTCAGGTAAGTGGGCTCCGGGCGATCAAGGGTCGCGTGGTGGTAGCGTGTTTTTTGTTGCTGGCATGTTGCTTGGAAGCGCCTGCGGTCTTGTGATCGGATCTGCGTTAGGCTTCGAACTCCGCCCTGACCGTGTCCGGGCAATCAAGAGGGCAGTGCGGCGCGTATTTGGCGGGCGCGATGACGAACCTCGGTTTGACCTAATGGTATGAGGGATGCAATCTGCAAATCGCCTGCAGGAGACAGCGTCAACCTGATGGCACCTGTTTTCTGATAACGGCAGACTATCAATTGTTCAGATGAACGATTGTCGCTCCTTCGCCTCCATCACTCGGGCTTGCGGCCTCTACCTGACGGATCATTGGGTTGCCGGCCAAGTGTTGCCTGATTATCTGGCGCAGAACTCCAGTTCCCTTTCCGTGGATGATCCTCACCCATGGCATGCCTCCCATGAACGCATCTGAAAGATAGCGATCGACATGGGGAACGACGTCATCGGCGCGCGACCCTCGTACGTCCAGTTGTAGTCCCACTGGTGGCGCGTTTGCCGGTCGATTTGCTGGCGTGGTCCCGCGGGAGTACGTCATTTTCCGCTCAGGGACCGCTCCGGGAGAGAGTGCGTCAGCTTCGCGGCGAGTAACGCGCGTTACTTCGGAGACGTTCACCTTGGTGCGTAAAGTTCCCAGTTGGACCTCGACCGATCCGCTCGCATCTGGAGAAGTCACGAGTACCCCGGTGGCGCCGAGACGGGTGACGTGGACGCGTTCCCCTGCCCGAAGTGGCGCCTCGGCGGGACCGGGCTCACGACGCGCCGGTCGGACGGGTCTCGCAAGGACCTGGCGCGCCGTTGCGTCGAGATCCTTGAGTGCCTGCGTGCCAACCCATGGGTTGGCGTCTGGAACAAGTGTTGCTGACTGAGCACGTCGGATCCGGCTCCTTGCCTCATCGACAAGGCCGATGGCCTCTTCGCTAGCACGCCGCAGGATCGCTTCGCGTTCCTCGTCCAGAAGCGCAAGACGGTGCTCAAGGTGAGCCAGTCGGACGCGGACTTCTGATTCGATCCTCGCCGCGTTAGTGCGTGCATCCAGGGCGCGGGCACGTTCTTCGAGGATGCCGGCGAGCATGTCGTCAATCCTGCGTTCTTCAGGGTTGATCAGGGAGTGTGCGTCTGAAAGGATTGCCTCGGGCAGGCCAAGACGTTCCGCTATGGCGAGCGCGTTGCTGCGACCCGGGACGCCGATCTGGAGGCGGTAGGTTGGCCGGAGTGTCTGCAGGTTGAACTCAACACTGGCGTTCTGGACACCAGGCGTCTCGTACGCGAATGCCTTGAGGTCCGAGTAGTGGGTCGTCGCGATCGTGAGGATCCCGCGCGAGACCAAATGGCTGATCATCGCCCTCGCCAGGGCTGAACCTTCGACAGGATCGGTCCCCGCTCCAAGCTCGTCGAGAAGGACCAAGTCGGCCGAGGTGGCGACCTTGAGGATCCGCACAATATTCGTCAGGTGCGATGAAAATGTGGAGAGCGACTGTTCGATGCTCTGTTCATCACCGATGTCCGCGTAAATGTTTTCGAACACCGCAATGCTTGCCCCGGGCAGGGCGGGTATGTGCATGCCAGACTGGGCCATGAGGTGAAGGAGGCCGGCAGTCTTCAGAGCTACGGTCTTGCCACCGGTGTTCGGTCCCGTGATGAGAAGGGAAGTCACTGGCTGCAATGCGACGGACTTCCTTGGAGATGCCGTTCCGGGAACAGGTGGTTGAACGTCGGAACCCGGGATCAGTCCGAGGTGTATGTCGATCGGGACTACCCCGTCGCGAAGAAGGGGATGGCGCGCGCCGGGCAAGTTGAAGGCGCGATCAGTGCGTACATCCGGGTGGACCGCATCAAGCGTCCGCGCATATCGTCCGCGTGCGATCGCGAGGTCAATTGACGCAACGGTGTTGACCGACGCAATGATGGGTTCGGAAACCGTTGCTACCAGTGCCGAGAGTGAGGCGAGGACGCGTTCAACTTCCTTGGCCTCAAGGATTTGGGCGTGTCGCCAGTCGTTATTGAGGGCTACCGCTGCGATCGGTTCCATGAACACAGTCGCGCCGCTAGCAGACTCATCGTGGACGATCCCTCTGAACACGTTTCGCAAGGTTGCACGAATTGGCACGACGTACCGGCCCGAACGCATTGTGATCAGCGGTTCCTGCGCGAGGCCACGCTGCACTGCGGTGTCAAGGATGCGTCGGAGCGTATCCATGAGCCGGTTGTAGGTGCTGCGCACTTGGGTGCGAGCGCGCCCAAGTTCTGGCGAGGCGCGATCGAGCACCTCGGCATCGTCGGATATGGCGTCACGCAAGGCGCGAACGAGCGGAGAGCACGGGTCGAGCGTTGACGCACGGTTTGCAAGATTTGGCAAGTCGCCACTCAGGCGCAACACTGCATTCCGGATGGATGCCACGCTTTCAAGGTGGTCCCGAAGGTCAACCAACACCCGAGGGTCGAGGGTTGCGCCAATTCGGGCGGTTGTCGCGGCCTCACGCACGTCGCGGACGCTTCGAATGGTGAAATCTGGTGCAAGTTCGAGAAGACGCCGGGCTTCAGAGGTTTCGGTGAGCGCGTGGTTGATGGTTAACGGTGACGCGACTGGCTGGGACGCAAGAGCCAATTCACGGCTTGCGCTGAATGCGGCAAAGTCGGCAAGTCGCGTGCGGACCGTGTCGAACTCGAGCGTAGTGAGGGCGCGTGGGTCCATGTCGCCAAGTGTAAGGAATAATTGGTACCGGATTACGAGCAATGGATCGTTCATCAAGGCGACCAATGAGTACTCTCGTCCAACGCGGGACCGCGTCCAATCGCGTCTTGCCGTGTGCCAGGCCCTTGGGGTTCCTCACGCCGACGGCGCGTCAACGGTTATTCCTACGCCTCGATCGACACTTCGATCACAGTTGCGTCCGCATCATCGTTCTGGTGCATCACCACAGATGATGCCCGGGTGACACCTGCGAGGTCGCTTGTCGCGCTTGTCAAGTCGGCATAGAGTGAAGTAGGAGCAGTGATGATGACTTTAGCGATGGGAACCGCCACGCTGACCTTTCGCTCGGACTTCCACCTACGCACGGCTTCGGTCGCTTCGACGATTGCCTGCCCAGACGCGAGCGATTGCTCGACATTGGCAATCCACGCTGGATGATTGGCGGGCCATGAGGAGACATGGACCGACTTGGCTCCGTCAGTGTGGGCGAAGGCTCCCAGGTAGACTGCCTCGGTCACATGGGGAAGGTACGGTGCCAGCATCTTCGTGACGGATAGCAAGGAGTGGTGCAAGGCGTACCGGGCGCCATCGGCTGACCCGGAGTACAGGCGCGCTTTTACGAGTTCCAGATAGTTGTCACACAGGTCTGTCCAGAAGAACCGTTCAATCTCGGTGCGTCCGGCGGCAAACTCGTAGTCGTTCAGCGCGTTCGTAGCCCGGTTCGTGACGTCAGCGAGGCGTGCCAGTATCCACCGATCCGTGGCTGTGAACTCGGTTACCGGGGGTTCCGACGGCGGAATGTATCCACCGAGGAACCCTTGGCTGAACCGAACGGCATTCCATAGCTTAGTGACCAAGCGAGACCCGTTCTTGAACACCTCCTCAGAAAGTTGAGTGTCGCCGCCGGTCCTGACGGATGCTGTCCAGTAGCGCACCGCGTCTGCGGAGAACTGTTCGAGCATGGCAGTTGGATCTTCGGCGGCCTTGAGCTTGCTCTTCGATATCTTCTTGCCAGATGGGTCGAGCGCATGGCCCGAGATCAAGACATTCGTCCAAGGGATGTCACCTGTGAGGTAGATGCTTCGCACAATCGTGTAGAAGTCCCAGGTCCGGATGATGTCGTGAGCGTTCGGACGCAGCGTCATCGGCCGGAAGCGAGCCTCGAACGCGTCGGCGTCAACGCCGTAGGGCGCAGCCAACGTCGCGCAGATTTGCGGACTGACCGACGAAGTCGCCCACGTGTCCATCACGTCGGGATCAGGCGCGTACCAGTCAGGCCCAGTCGCGTTGCATGAAGGGCACGCGTCATAGGGTGGAGCGGTGTCCTGGGGATCGACAGGCAACATCTCGTCTGTTGCCGTGACGATGTGCTTGCACGCCTTGCAGTACCACACTGGGAACGTGACGCCGTAATAGCGTTGACGCGTGATATTCCAGTCCCAGTTGAGACCCTCGACCCACGTTTCATACCGCGTACGCATGTGTTCAGGGTGCCACTTGATCTGCCGCCCGGCATCAATCCAGACCTGCTTCTTGTCAAGCAGGCGGATGAACCATTGTCCGGCCAGCAGGTATTCGATGTCCGTACCGCACCGTTCGTGAACGCCGACAGTGTGTTCAATTGGCTTTTGCGCGAGGATAAACCCACCAGATCCAAGGTCTTCCAAGATGCGTGCGCGAGCTTGCTTCAGCGTCAAACCCTCATACGGTCCGGCGACCGCATTCATCCTGCCATCCGGAGTGATTGCCATCTTCAATGGCAATCCGTGGTCTCGCCACCAGCCAACGTCCGCAACATCCCCGAAGGTGCAACACATGACTGCGCCAGTGCCCTTATCGGGGTCGGCGTGCGTATCGGCAAGGATGGGCACCTCCACACCAAAAATCGGTGTCCGCGCGGTCTTGCCGACCAGATGACGGTAGCGATCATCCGAGGGGTTGACGAAAACGGCGACGCACGCGGCAAGGAGTTCCGGTCGTGTCGTGGCAATCTGGACTGTTCCAGAGCCGTCGCCATGGGGCTCTGAAGTGTCCATCCCGACTAATGCAAATGGAATCGTGGTGAATTGCGAGGCAACGCCCGGCTTGTCGTCGATTTCCGCTTGGGCAACACCGGTTCGGCACGTCGGGCACCAGAGGGTGGGAGCCTCCTGACGGTAGGCATCCCCCTGTCCGAACAACTTGAGGAACGCGGTCTGAGACACCTTCCGGGACCGCGCATCAATGGTCGAGTAGCGCAAGCGCCAGTCAACCGACAGCCCCAAACGTGACCAAAAGCGTTCGAACTGGACCTCCACTTGATGGGAAAGGGACAGGCACTCCTCGATGAAGGCCCGGCGGCCGATGTCCCGGGCACGAACCCCGCTGCTGTTCTCGGTGAATACTTCAGTTGGCAAACCGTTGTCATCGAAACCAAAGGGATAAAAGACACTGCGTCCGCGCATCCGGTGGTACCGGGTCATGATGTCGGCGTGGGAGTAGGAGAAGACGTGTCCGACGTGGATCCGTCCCGATACCGTCGGTGGGGGAGTGTCGACCAGATACGGATCGCCGGGGTGTGAGGGGTCAAACTGGTATACGCCGGTTGACGCCCAGGCGTCTTGGATCTGAGGTTCGGCGGTTCGGAAGTCGTACTTCGCAGGCAACTCAGGCATGTTGATGTCAGTATAGGGAAGCGCCCACAAGGATTGTCCGTTGATGGTCTGCATTCGACGCGACCGGGGCATCCGGGGCTACGATTGGCCTCATGACAGCCAGAAATGATCACCCGGCGGCAATTCCCGTTGGAGACGGCATCTATCGAATAGCGTGCCAGTTTGCTGCCGATGGCATAGTCCATCTCTATTACATCGATGCCCCTGAACCGGTCCTGATTGACACTGGGGTTAGCGCGACGCCGGGGCGAGACCTGTTGCCCGCACTTGCCGATGCGGGCCTTGATTTGCGTGCGGTCCGGCACGTTCTCACGACGCACGGGCATTGGGACCATATGGGTGGGCACGGGTCAATGCGAGCGATTGCGCCGCGGGCACGGGTCTACATTCAGCCGGCCGACGCGTATTTGCTCGACCGTCTTGAGGCCCACACCTTTGGATACATCTCGTACATGCCCCGGGCCCTTGGTGATGCGACGGAACTAGAGACCGTCATGGCTCAAATGGCTTCAAATATCGTGTGCCCCGTGCGCGCTGACGTACTGATCCTCGATGGACACCGAATTGACATCGGCAACGGGCGCACCATCCGTGCAGTTCACACGCCGGGTCACTCGCGCGGTTCAATGAGCTATTTCCTGGAGGATGCGAAGACCCTTTTCACGGGTGACGCGATCCAGGGACTTGGCGGTGGGGTGGGTCGCCTGCCTCTCGTGTTTGACGACTCACGTGCATACCGGGGGACTATCGCGCGGGTTGCGGGGCTCTCACCAGACCGCCTGTGCCTTGGTCACGCCTTCGCAGGCCTCCCGGGTGGGACCGAAGCGAGCCCGGTTCGGGAGGGCGCAGTTGCGCGCCAGTTTCTCGGGGAAAGCGGCCAAGCTGCCAAGGCCGTTGAGGAGACGATGCGCCGGGTCATTGCCAGTGGTGACGGCGGGTTCGTGGCCGTTGCCCGGACGGTCCTTGAACGACTGGCTGCTGACCTAGGGGTGACGATTGATGACGAGGGACTGAACCGCCGAGCAATTGCGACGCTGCATGCCTTCTACCGAGAGTTAACCGGGTCCCCACCGCCCGTCTGACAGCGCAGGTTCAAACGGTGGCGGAATGGAAGTGCAACTTCTTTGCGCAGGGTCGTGGCATGGACTGCGGATGACTGACTAGGCGTGTCCGTGGTCGTGGGCATCGTCGGCGCCGTGACGATGGCCCCCATACAGCCACTCATCCTTGACGCGCGGTCGCATGAGACCCCGCAATTCATCTTCAAGCCGCCTGTATTGCGCTTGAACGTTGGCGATTTCATCCTGCAGTTCGGGGGCTACTTCATCGCCCGATGCGACGAGGCGATCAAGTTCCTCCCGGAGCGGAAACAGGGTTCGTCCGACGGTCGCGAGCGCCTTGACCACGGCAGTCCGTCGTTCACGAGGCGTCATGGGGGCCCCGGTTTCTGGATTGATCGGTGGTGACTGATTGTCGTGCTCGTCAAATTCGGATGGCTTTGCCATTGGTGAATCCCTAGTTGTCCGACGGGCCGGCAAGGTACGACTGGGCAGTTTGAACAAGGACATTGACACCGATTGGGAGGCAATCCTCGTCGATGTCAAACCGGGGTGAATGTCCTGGTCCGTCGATTCCACGGGCGGCATTAGCGCTGCCCAGCCTCATGTAGCACCCGGGAACGGCCTCCAGAAAGTAGGCCATGTCGTCGCCACCAAGGCTTGGCTCGTGAGTTACGACGTTCGAAGGCCCGACCACGGTGCCAGCGACGTCACGGACAAGGGCGGTGATTGCCTCGTCATTGACGCATGGCGGGTATGCACCACCGTCCCACTCGAGGCTGGCCGTAGCGCGGAAAGTGTGCGCGGTTCCCTCAACGACTTCGACAACCCGGCGACGCAGGTCAGTCCGGAGGGCGGGGTCATACGTGCGCAGGGTTCCGCGAAGTTCACACGTGTCGGCGATGATGTTCCCGGCTGTCCCACCGTGTATCGCACCGATTGTCAGCACGCCGGGTTGCGCCGGAGACTTTTCCCGCGTCATGAGAGTGTGCAGCGCGGTAATCATTTGGCCGGCTACCGCAATTGGGTCTACCGAAAGGTGAGGACGGGCGGCGTGGCCGCCCTTGCCTCGGATGACGATCACGAACCCGTCAGTGGCAGCCGACACTGGTCCGGGCTGGGCTGCAATCTGTCCTACCTGAATTGTGTTTGCCACATGGATGGCAATTGCAGCATCGACTCGCGGTTCCAGCAGCGCACCAGCCGCGATCATGGGCGCTGCGCCACCGTCCGTTTCCTCGGCAGGCTGGAACGCGAACACGACATTTCCCGGAAGGGTGTCGCGGTGTCTGGCGAGAACTTTGGCCGCGGTGATCGCCATGGCGGTGTGCGCATCATGCCCGCAGGCGTGCATCTTGCCTGGCACCGTTGACCCATAAGGACGGCCAAGGGTCTCCTGCAGAGGCAGGGCGTCCATGTCCGCCCGGATCAGGATTGTGCGTCGCACACCGTCCCTTGGCGTGGCCCCTGAGCCACGGAGTACTGCCACGACCCCGGTTCCAGCTACGCCTACACGGACCTCGAGTCCGGTTTCACGCGCGGCCTCGGCAACCTTTGCCGCAGTCCGGTGCTCTTCCCACGCAAGTTCCGGGTGCATGTGGAGGTCTCGTCGGAAGTCCGTCAGGAATGATGCTTCGGCATCCGTCAGATTTGCACGTAGGTTCAGATCCATTGGTGTGAGTGTATCCCCGTGGCGCCTCGATCCAATGTCGGCTTTTGGAGGTGGTTGGGACTTGGAGGCACCTCCGGACGAACCTGACAGCACCGGTATTTTTGGAATGTTGCCATTACTTGCCGTCATCCTTCGCCAGCCATCGTGCAGATGGAGCGCTGACGAGAACCGTCCTTCCGTCCATGGTGGCGACAATTGGTGTCATTCCGGTCAAGGTTCCATCGATATGGACTGGCTGCGGCTCGTCTGAGGTGGTGACTGTCACGCGGCGACCTTGGTGGAGGTGGAATTGTGGATGTCCGACATGTGTTCCTCGGTATACCCTCGGGAAGACCCTGATCGCCTCCAATCGGTGGATATCGCCGATGATCGCGAGATCGATCAACCCGTCCATCGGATCCGCGTGTGGGACGATCCTCATACCGCCGCCGTAGACGCCGATGTTTGCGAGGGTTACGGCGTAGGCTCGCGCATTCCATACAACGCTTCCATCGACGGTGACCTCCATGAGCGCTGGGCGATAGGTGAGTATCCCCCGGACAGTGCCGACCCCGTATGCAAGTTGGGCCGGGCGGATCCTCGATCTGGCGCGAAGGTTGGCGACGTATGCGTCGAGACCCGTACCTCCGACTTGAATGCACGCCCGCTGGTTTATCGTGGCGACATCAAGCCTGATCCTCGGTGCGCTGGAGAGTAGACGGAGCGTTCTCGCAATTGCGAGAGGGCCAGCGCTGAGGCGTGGAACTCCGAGTTCCCCGGCGAGGTCATTTCCGCCCCCGCCGGGTAGCACCATGAGGCAGGTGTCGGTACCAACCAACCCTTCAGCAACCTCACTGACGGTTCCATCACCACCAATCACGGCGATGACATTTGCACCATCTGCGACTGCCGCTCTTGCCAACTCAGTGGCGTGACCGGGGCCGGATGTCTCACGTACCGGACCACTGAACCCGACGGCGCCACCGGCGAGAGCAACGTCCTTGCCGATGGCAAACGCTCGCCCGTTACCCGCGACGGGATTGACGATGTACGCCCATCGGTCAGGTCCGGATGGGCGGGATGGGCTTGGGTCAACCATGGATGTACTTGTGTCACAGTATCGGAGTGACCGATAACTTTGCTTGATGCCCTATTTGAACTCGACCGCTCCGGAGGCAGTCACATTGGTGACGTGTCCGAGACCATTCGCGGGCAGGTTAAACAGCGTGAAGGTGAAGTCAACCGTTTCCGAGGCCTCTGGGTCCAACCAGCGGGCGGTTCCTGCCTCGATTGCACCAAGCAATCCATGACCGGGCCATGATGAGTGTGGTTCGACGCCCATCACGTACGACCGTCCGTACCATGGATAGCCCTGACCACCGTTGAACTCCTGCCAAACCCAGACCGATGGCATGATTGCCAAAGGCCAGGTCACGGCAACCCCGATTCCCGTTGCTGGGCTTTCAAGGGCATACCAACCTGCCGATAGATCTAATGCATAACCCATGTTGGCGTAGCCGGCACCCGGTCCGGGTATGACGCTCACATCGACGGTGCCTCCGTCCGAGGCGATTGCGTGTGGCCAGGTTCCCCGTGCGTTTGGCGCAATCTTGGTTCGACCCGGAGCGTTTGCAACGTCACCGAGGTACGTCTTGGCCGGAATAGTCAATCGGGCACCCTCACAGAGGAACGGCGCCCCGTATGCCGGGTGGTGCCCCCACATGTAGGGCATGCGCTCGTTTCCAGTGTTCGTGATTGTCTCGGTGAAACGAAGTACGGGTGCGACGGGATCAACCGACATGCGCCGTGAGATCCTGAACGGCGACCTCATCAGATCAGCCGAAAGTTCAACCCCTGGCCCATTCGTGGTTTCGACAATCGCGCACGCCCAAGGTGCGAGGGATGCTTCCCCGTGGAAACTCAGTTCCGCGCCCATGTACGTGCACGGATCACCCGCGTTCGGAAAGAGCACTTGCCACCCGCCGGCGTAATGGTCCATCCAGACACCCTGGGAGCCGCTGGCCGTCGACGAACTCAGCCCTTGTGGTCGAAGTGCCCATGGAGCTGACCATAGAACATTGATCGGAGACCCGCCCGACAGGTCCTCGATTGAGAGGATTTCCGCTCCCTTGCCCGGGAGAACCACAACACGGATGCGGTCATTCTCTAGAGCGACGGTGT
>SXGU01045887.1_pt1 | contig 16705 bp, 15 predicted proteins | sample 3174531 | NCBI WGS metagenome assembly SXGU01 (sample SAMN11356863, study PRJNA531348) | freshwater metagenome | isolation source: freshwater sample F1-140 | place: China: Fuxian Lake, Yuxi | collected 2017-12-25 | reverse complement strand
CGCAGGACATGGTCCCGACGGCGCACACGCGAAACGATGTTCGTTTTCGCAGCTGTGTGCTTGGCTCGAATCTGTTTGCGTCTTCGGCCGTTGGAAAGTCCTCTCGGGCGAGTTCCGCAGGCGGCCCGACGGCGCACACGCGAAACGATGTTCGTTTTCGCAGCTGTGTGCTTGGCTCGAATCTGTTTGCGTCTTCGGCCGTTGGAAAGTCCTCTCGGGCGAGTTCCGCAGGCGGCCGACTGAACTTGCAACAAAATTTTCGCAAATCAGATCGTGTCGGTCGCCGAGGACTGTTTGAGCCCCGAGAGGACTTTTCACGGCTGATCACTTATGCATTTCCGTGGCTGTGTCCGTGGCTCGTAGTTTGCAGACATATATATGTTGATCGGGCTGAATCTGTCGTTACTATTCGTGAAGATTGACGATTAAGCCAATACTCTCTGCAAGCGAAGCTGACGCAAAGATGGCGGACATTCAGTTGCCGATGCGCCAAATAGAAGCGCGCGTCGAAGCGAATCGCTGCTTGTACTGCTTTGACGCTCCTTGCATTCACGCTTGCCCCACTGGGATTGATGTGCCCGCATTCATTCGCAAGATCTCTAGCGGAAACGAAATTGGCGCGGCGAAAACAATCCTTGAAGCAAACATCTTGGGCGCATCTTGCGCGCGAATTTGTCCGACGAAAGTTCTTTGCGAAGGAGCGTGCGTCTTGCATGATCGAGACGAAAAGCCAATCGAAATTGGCCGCCTGCAGCGCCACGCAACCGACTTCGTGAATGATCGGGGCATTCATGTGCTCAAGCCGCCTATGAAAAAGAATGGCAAGCGAGTCGCAGTTGTGGGATCGGGACCCGCGGGGCTTGGATGCGCGGCAGAACTTGCGCAACTTGGATATGAAGTGACCGTCTTTGAAAAGTCAAAGTTGCCAGGCGGATTAAATACATACGGAATCGCGTATTACAAGTTGAAACCGCAATTGAGTTTGGATGAGGCAGAACTTGTGAAAGACCTCGGTGTTGAAATTCGCTGCGGCGTCGAAGTTGGACGCGATATATCTGGCGAAGAATTACAACGGGATTTCCAAGCCATTTTCTTGGGACTTGGACTTGGTGACGGCAATCGACTTGGGATCGATGGAGAGAATCTTCCTGAGTGTCTTGATGCTTTGGATTTCATCAAGCAGATTCACACAGATGTGTTGCATGAAATTCCCGTCGGTCATCAAGTTGTGGTTATTGGTGGTGGGAACACTGCAATTGATGCTGCGACACAGTCGGCTCGTTTGGGAGCGAAACGAGTGACCATGGTCTATCGCCGAGGCGAGTCGCAGATGTCCGCATACGAATTCGAATACGACAAAGCGAAGCATGACGGCGTTCACTTCCTCTTTGATTCGATGCCGATGGGAGTTGTGGAAGTTGCAGGTCATGTTGCTGGGATTCGACTTGCACGAACGCGAATGAGTACGGCGGGAAAACTGGAAATGATTCCAGGTTCAGAATTTACGCAAGAATGCGACATGATTCTCAAAGCAGTTGGCCAAGAAAAGCAAACAGAGATGGTGCGCGGGATTTTTCCCTCGCTTGCAATCGAAGCAAACGGCGTTGTCACAAGAGATCAACTGACTGGGGCAACGAATATTCCCCATGTCTTTGTCGGTGGCGACTGCGCAAATGGTGGTCGTGAGGTGGTGAATGCTGTCGGCGAGGGTAAAAAAGCCGCGCATGGAATCCACACATTTCTTCTCGGCGAAAGCGCGAAACTGCCGAAGCAGGCTTCGCGCATTGGAGTGGACGCAAGCGCGTCGGGCTGCGGATTGCACCATCCAATTCGAGCGCATGAATTAGAAGCGCAATGGAAAGCAAATCGAACGACAAAAATTTCTGGAGCGCACCGTGGCTGATCTTTCTGTAAATTTCGCGGGGATTCGCTCGCCAAATCCATTCTGGGTTGCGTCGGGTCCTCCATCCAACACCGCGTATCAGACTCACCGCGCTTTTGAGGCTGGCTGGGGCGGCTTGGTTTGGAAAACAATTGGCACCCCGATTGTGAATGTCTCTTCGCGATATTCCGCGCTCGATATCGGCGGCCAGCGAATGGTTGGATTTAATAATATTGAACTTATTTCAGACCGCTCTCCCGAGGTGAACTTTCAAGAGATCGCCGAAGTGAAGAAGCGTTGGCCAAATCACGCTGTCATTGCATCGCTGATGTGTGAATCGCGCGAGGAGTGGCATGAATTCGTGCGTCGATCGCAAGATGCGGGCGCGGATGGCATCGAATTGAATTATGGCTGTCCACACGGCATGTGCGAACGCGGCATGGGATCTGCGGTCGGTCAACAACCCCTTGTCGCCGAGCGCATCACGGGCTGGGTGATGGAAGTTGCCAAGATTCCAGTCATCGTGAAGTTGACGCCAAACATCACCGACATCACGGCTGCTGCGCGCGCTGCGAAGCGAGCAGGCGCAAATGCAATCTCGCTGATCAACACGATCAACTCGATCACCAATGTCAATTTGGACACATTCGTATCAGAACCTTCCGTGCGTGGAATGAGTTCGCATGCGGGATATTGCGGGCCAGCGGTCAAGCCAATCGCTTTGAATATGGTGCAGAGTTGCGCCGCCGATCCTGAAGTTCGGATGCCGATTTCTGGGATTGGAGGAATTTCCAACTGGCGCGACGCAGCTGAATTTATGGCGTTTGGCGCTGGAAGTGTGCAGGTTTGTACGGCGATCATGCATCATGGATTTCGGATCGTTGATGAGATGATCGAAGGTTTGAATGCCTATCTTGACGAAAAGAAAATGCTCCGCGTCGAAGATCTCTGTGGACGCGCAGTCGCCAATGTGACAACGTGGGAAAAGCTCGATCTGAATTTCAGGCAAGTGGCTCGGATCAATCACGACACATGCATTGGTTGCAATCTCTGCTATATCGCTTGCGAAGATGGTGCGCACCAATGCATTGATCTCTTGCATCCTGATTCGCTTGGGCTTGATCTGGGACCTGGTCGTGTTCCACACAAGCACGTTCCGAAAGTGCGCGAAGATGATTGCGTCGGTTGCAATCTCTGCACACTGGTTTGCCCAGTCGATCAATGCATCACGATGGTGGAGGTTCCAACTGGAAAACCTCCGATGTCGTGGGTCGAATATCAATCCAAAGTTGCCAGCGGAGAGATGAAGCCCCTGCCTCCGCATCACTAAAAACATTCGCGCCGGCCTGTGGAAAAATCACACCACCAGAGAAGCGTTCGCCCGCAATCGTTCGATTGAAAGCCCGCCAACGACGACGCAAGTCACTGCGGAATGAGCCAAAATCCAAGGGATTGATGCAGCTGGATCGAGTCTTCCACTTGCCAGTGGTTTCTTGACAAAGATCGCCTTGCCGCATTTTTCCGCTGCAACAAGAATTGCGCGCATCTCTTGCGCATTGGGATGAAACTCGATCATCAAGGCATCGACGCAAGGATCGAGCAACGCCACCGCGGCACCTTCGGGAGACTTGGGAGAAAAACCGATCGCACCAATCTTGCCCGTTGACTTGAGAGAATCAAGCGCTGCGATCGCACCGCCATCGCGCAGAATTGCGATGTCGGATCCATCAGAGTGAATCCAAACCACATTGACTGATTCGCTTTGCAGACGAGCGAGGCTTTCGTGAACGCTCTTGAAGATTGCATCATGCGCGAAGTCGTAGCGTGAAACGCCATCTGAAAATTGTTCCCCTGCTTTGGTCGACAGAAAAACTTGCTGGCGCACTGCTGGATTGAGACCTGCCAACGCAAGTCCCACACGGTGCTCGCTCAATCCATAAGCCGGCGCGGTGTCAATAGCGTGAACACCAAGTGCGATCACCTTGCGCACAAGTGCCACGGAGTCTGATTCGCTGGGAAGTTCATAAGCCTGGGGATATTTTGTCCCTTGATTGCGGCCAATTTTGAATGCGCCCCAGCCGATTGCGGTGACTGATCTGCCCAAGCGAGTCGAAGTTCGCAGTGGAATGTTCAAAGAACTCATGGGATTGGATTCCAAGAAAGTGTCGCAACTTCCCAAGGTCTTTGCGCAAATTCGGGCGCAGGCATATCGCTTGGCCAGTGCGCTGAGGGATAATCGCTCGCAGCTGTGGATGCTGTGATTTCAGCCGCGATGACTGGTGCCAAGACAAGTTTGATCGGCCATACAGTTGTCACTGAGCCAGTTGTTCGCGCGAATGCGCGCGGTGGTCGACGACCATCTGCGGTGCGAGGCTCTGCACGATCGACGTCATAACTTTCGAATGAACATCCTTGTAAATCAATTTTTGGAATCGCGCTGCGAAGTTCCGCGATTGCATGCGCACGAAAGTTTTCCAGCGTCATCCGAGGTCCATCCTCTGCGACTTGACCTCCAATATGCCACACGACTTCATCCTTGGATATCCGGTCGCTTGTGATGGTGACGCGGGTCTTTGCGCCATCAATGCAGTGACCGAAAACCATTTCCAGTGGACCACGAATCATCGCTTGTCGAAGCGGTCTTCGCTGCATTTCGCAAGCATTGCCCGCCAACTTGGAAAGCGCTTCATTTCCAGCACCTGCAGTCAAGAATATTTGACGGGCTCGAATGATCGCTGGACGAGTGCTCTCAATTTCAACGCGCTGCACCCTATTTTCTTCAACGATGCTGCGCACATTGCCCAGGGCGATTCGTCCGACATGACGCTGTGCGAGAACACTCAAGAGCGAACGAGGATCGATCACCGTTTCCGCAAGTGTGAGCACTTCGCCACCAACATCTTTCAGCCATAAGGGTCGCGCATCTTTCGTGACTGGCTCTGGCCGAGTGCGCAGCGCGACCTTTGCACCAAGCATTCCCGCCGCACCTGCGAGTCCCGCCGTTCGCCAGAGATAGCAGCGATCCGCAAGTTTGCGAACTGCGCGCAAATCTGTTGCATCTCCCGAAAGCATTTTCGACCAGAGCGATGCCGCCGCTGCTGCCTCGGTGGCATCATCACCAGCAAGACCGCCGAGCGAATACTTCACTCCGGCATGCAGAATGCCTTGGCTTGATGTCGTTTGTCCTAAACCAAACGCTTTGGACTCGATCAACAACGCAGAAATACCCTTGCGAACAAGCGAATCCAGCAGAAAAAGTCCCGCGCAACCTGCGCCGACAATCAACACGTCCACAGTAGGAATTTCCTGGCTCATATGCGTTCGAGTTGGGATAGTAACACTCGCTGAACCTTCTTCGCACACTTGCACTTCGATAGACTCTTATTCGAATTCGAGAACCACTATGCAAACCACCGCAACTCTTTCACCGTGCCCGCTTTTTATCGGCGGCGAATGGATCAACCCCAACATTGCAACAACACCAGTGTTCAATCCTTCAACAGGAGAATTGATTGCCAACTGTCCTGTTGGCGGAAAAGCCGAAGTCAACGCAGCGGTCGAAGCGGCTTCTGATGCATTTCCTGCGTGGGCCCAGACACCGGCGATCGAGCGCGCGCGAATCTTTTTTCGATATCGACAACTGATCGAAGCAAATTTCGATCGGCTTTGTGTCGCGGTTTCGCGCGAGCATGGAAAGACATTGGCCGAGGCGCGTGGAAGTGTTTATAGAGGACTGGAGAACATTGAGTATGCCTGCGGAATTCCATCGCTGTTGATGGGCGATACTTTGGAGATCGCTCGCGGAGTGGACTGCGAAACATCGCATCAACCACTTGGAGTCTGCGTCGGAATCACCCCGTTCAACTTTCCCGTGATGGTGCCGCTGTGGATGTTTCCAGTTGCAATTGCGTGCGGGAATACATATGTCTTGAAGCCGAGTGAAAAAGTTCCGCTTGGCGCGGTAATGCTCGCTGAATTACTTATCGAAGCAGGACTGCCCAAGGGAGTTTTTAATCTTGTGCACGGCGGCCGCGAAAGCGTTGATGCGCTCTTGACGCATCCTAAAGTGAAGGCGATTTCATTCGTTGGATCGACGCCGATTGCGAAGTACATCTATGAAACTGGCACAAAGCATGGCAAGCGTGTGCAAGCAAATGGTGGCGCGAAGAATTACATCGTCATTATGCCTGACGCGGATGTTCCAAAGACTGTCGAAGCGCTTGCAACTGCGGCATTCGGATGCGCGGGCGAAAGGTGCATGGCGGGATCAACGGCGTTGACTGTCGGCGCCGCGGCAGATCGACTTCTGCCCTCATTGGTCGAAGCCGCGAAAAATATTCGTGTGGGTCCGACTGACCGAACGAGCCAGCCAGATATGGGGCCGGTCATCACTGCGCAACACCGAGATCGAGTCGTCGAACTTGTTTCCAAGGGTGAACAAGAAGGCGCGAAAATTCTTTGTGATGGACGCGGAGTAAAAGTTGCCGATGCACCCAAAGGTTTTTATGTCGGAGCAACCATTGTTGATCAAGTCGCGGCAGAAATGACGATTGCGCGCGAAGAAGTTTTCGGCCCAGTGCTGAATGTGATGCGTATGGACGATCTTGATCATGCGATTGAATTGGCGAACAAATCCAGCTTTGGAAATGGCGCTGCGATCTTCACCAATTCCGGCTTCGCAGCGCGAGAATTTCGGCATCGCGTGAAGGCTGGAATGGTGGGAATAAATGTTGGAGTTCCCGCAACAATGGCGATGTTTCCATTCACAGGGTGGGACGATTCGTTTTATGGCGACTTGCACATTCAAGGACGCGAAGGCGTGCAGTTCTTCACGCAACAGAAGGTCGTCTCGACGCGTTGGTTCGGAGGAAACGCGGCGGATGTTTGGCGCAAATGACAACCTTGCTTCTCCAAGGCGGCGAGATCGTCACCGACACGAAACGCTTTCGCGCAGATGTCCTGTGCGAAGGTGATGTGATCGCGAAAATTGGCGAAAAACTTTCAGCACCTGCTGGAGCAACAATCGTCAACGCAAATGGAAAGTTTATCTTCCCTGGATTCATCGATCCCCACGTGCATATCTATTTGCCGTTCATGGGGACATATGCGAAAGACACATACGAAAGTGCCAGCCGCGCTGCATTGATTGGAGGGACGACCACGATGATCGAGATGTGTTGTCCAGCGCGTGGCGATGATCCAATCGAGGCGTTTGACCTGTGGATGTCCAAGGCCGTGGGAAAATCCGCGTGTGACTTTTCGTTTCATATGGGTGTCACAAAGTTTGATGACGCGACAGAAGCGAAGCTGACCGAAATCGTTCGGCGTGGCATTGCCTCATTCAAGATTTTTCTTGCATACAAAGGCGCATTTGGCATCGACGACGGCGAGCTTTATCGCACGCTGCGATTGGCAAAGAAACTTGGTGTGATCGTCACGGCGCACTGCGAGAACGAAACGCTTGTCGCCGAACGCTCGCGCGAACTTCTTTCCGCTGGAAAAACGGATCCTTCTCAACATCATGAGAGCCGTCCTCCTCAGGTTGAAGCGGATGGAGTTCATCACTTGATGTCCTTTGCGCAATTGACTGGCGCTGCGACATACATCGTGCATCTCAGTTGCGCCGAGGCACTTGAGCGAGCGCTTGCCGCGAGGGCGCGCGGCGTGCGAGTCAACATCGAAACGCTCATTCAATACCTCACACTTTCCAAGAGCGATGCCGAGCGGCCGAACTTCGAAGGCGCGAAATTTGTCATGTCTCCCCCGCTGCGCGATGCTCGCAATCAGGCGGTCTTGTGGAAGGCGCTTCAGGATGGGGAGATCGACGCGGTCGCCACGGACCATGCGCCATTTGATTTCGCGACTCAGAAGCAAATGGGCCGTGATGACTTCACTCGAATCCCAAATGGCATTCCTTCGCTCGAGGATCGAATCAAGTTGCTATACACATATGGAGTCTGCAAAGGCAAATTGGATCTCTGCACGATGGTGCGTGTCGCAAGTACGAATGCCGCGAAATGCTTCGGCTTGTATCCCCGCAAAGGATCGATTGAAGTTGGCGCCGACGCGGATCTTGTTGTGTTCGATCCCCAATATCGCGGAACTATTTCAGCCGCGACCCACTCGATGAATGTGGATTACAGCGCGTTTGAGGGTTGGGCCGTTCAAGGATGCGCGACAGAAGTTGCGGTCCGTGGACAACTCGCGGTCCGCGGTGGAAAATTCGTCGGCGAAATCGGCCGAGGTCAGTTTCTCAAGCGCAAACCAAGTCATTTTTAGCCTCGCAGCGGACTTTGCATTCATCGGGGTGGATCGACCGATACAAACAGACCCATGATGACACAACACCCCCTCGATCTACAAACTGGTATCGAAGATTCGCACCTCTACAGCGTTGATCTTGCGCCAGTTTCGAAGGCCGATCGTAAATGGGGCATCTGGAGCATGGCGGCTCTGTGGATTTCGATGGCGGCGTGCGTGCCGACATACATGCTGGCATCTTCACTCATTGAAGGCGGGATGAATTGGTGGCAAGCGATCTTGACTGTCTTTCTTGGCAATGCAATCGTCTTGGTGCCGATGGTGCTGAATGCCCACGCGGGAACAAAATATGGAATCCCCTTTCCTGTTTTCTGCCGCGCATCATTTGGAATAAATGGCGCGAACATTCCCGCGTTGATGCGGGCAGTGGTCGCTTGTGGATGGTTTGGAATCCAAACCTGGATTGGTGGGATGGCGATTTTTAAAATTACCGCAGTCTTTTTCCCGTCCATCAATGATCCTTCGGCACATCATTTTCTGGGGATTTCATCAGCTCAATTCGGTTGCTTCATCCTCTTCTGGATCATCAACATGATCGTTGTCATTCGCGGCATCGATTCCATTCGCGTCTTGCTGCAAATCAAAGCACCTCTGCTGATTGTGCTTGGCCTCCTGCTTCTTGCGTGGGCATATCGCGCGGCAGGCGGATTCGGTCCGATTCTTTCTCAGCCTTCGCTCTTTGATGTCGGCCAGCAAAAAGCAGGTCAATTCTGGGTGTTTTTCTTCCCATCTTTGACTGGCATGATCGGATTCTGGGCGACACTTTCGCTGAATATCCCAGACTTTTCGCGTTATGCCCACACTCAAAAAGATCAAGTGGTTGGGCAAGTGCTTGGCTTACCATTGACGATGGCGTTATATGCATTCATCGGTGTCGCAGTGACTTCAGCGACCACCATTATTTACGGGACAACGATTTGGGATCCTGTCGATGTGCTGACAAAGTTCACCAATCCCGCGCTGTTGATCATCGCAATGTTCGCGCTCTGCATCGCAACGCTTGCGACGAATCTTGCAGCGAATGTTGTCAGCCCAGCAAACGATTTCGCCAACCTTGCGCCGAAGCATATTTCATTTCGAACTGGTGGGATCATCACCGGCATCATTGGGATTCTGATCATGCCTTGGAAGTTGATCGCCGATCCGACGGGATATATCTTTGTATGGCTCGTGGGCTATAGCGCGCTGCTTGGGCCCATCGGCGGGATTCTGATTTGCGATTATTTTGCTGTTCGGCATAAAACGCTGAACCTGCGTGACCTCTATCGATCCAACGGCGAGTATCGATATCACGGCGGATTCAGTCTTGTTGCAATCACCGCGCTTCTTGCGGGAATTGCGCCAAATGTGCCGGGGTTCTTGGTTGCGATCAAACTTGTTCCAGCAGAATCGGTTGGCGACTTTTGGCGACACCTCTATGACTATTCCTGGTTTGTTGGATTTGGAATTTCATTCGTGGTGTATCTTCTTGGACGCAAAATCGCACCAACACGAAAATGACAAACCAAGTTTCACTACCGCCATTCGCGTACACGCCCAAGCCATACTCAGGCCCTTCGCCTGCCGAGGTGCTTGCAATGCGCAAGGAGCATCTCTCGCCAGCGATTTATCACTTTTACAAGAATCCAATCATGATCGTTGAGGGGAAGGGACAGTATCTCTTCGATGAAACTGGGCGACGCTATCTCGATGGCATCGGCGGAATCGTGACTGTCAGTGTTGGACACTGCCATCCTGAAGTGACTGCGGCTGCCAATGCACAGAACGAAACGATTGTGCACACCACAACGCTCTATCTGAATCCTCAAGTCGCGCTCTTTGCAAAAGAACTTGCCGCGAAAATGCCGGGTGATCTGAAGGTGTGCTATTTCGTCAATTCAGGCTCGGAAGCCAGTGATTTGGCGATCACCATGGCTCGAGCGGCGACTGGAAATTATGACGTGATCGCTCTGCGCAACGCATATCACGGTGGAAGTCCAGGCGCGATGGCGCTGACATCACATCACACTTGGAAATTCAATGTCCCGCATTCATTCGGCGTGCAACACGCATTGATGCCCGATTTGTACCGCGGCATCTATGGCGCAGATGACGCGAATGCAGGAAGCAAGTACGCGGCGGATGTCAAAAGTTTGATCCAGTATGGAACCTCTGGACAAGTTGCGGCATTTATCGCAGAGACGATCCAAGGAGTTGGCGGTGCAGTCGTGATGCCCGAAAATTATTTGCGTCACACATATGAGCATGTGCGCGCTGCTGGCGGATTGTGTATTGCCGACGAAGTGCAATCAGGATTCGGCCGCACTGGAACGCATTTCTGGGGATTCGAAACTCAAGGCGTCATTCCAGACATCGTGACGATGGCCAAGGGAATCGGCAACGGCTGTCCTCTTGCGGCCGTCGTCACCACGCCAGCAATCGCGAAGTCGATTGCGAATCGAATTCACTTCAACACATTCGGCGGAAATCCAGTTTCGTGCGCGCAAGGTCGTGCGGTGTTGCGAGTCATCGAGAAAGAGAAACTGCAAGCGAATTCACTGAAAATTGGCGCACAATTGAAGGCGGGATTTGCCGCGCTGGCCAAGAAGCACAAACTCATCGGCGATATCCGCGGGCTTGGATTGATGCTCGGCGTAGAACTTGTGAAGGATCGAACCACGAAAGAACCGGCGAGCGCCGAGTGTCTTGCGGTCTTCGAAAAATGCAGAGAGCTTGGGCTCTTGATTGGCAAAGGCGGACTTGCTGGAAACACCCTGCGGATCAAGCCACCGATGTGCATCACATCGGCTGATGCGGAATTCCTCTTGGCGGTTCTTGATCGTGCGCTTGAATCTGTTGCCTCGTCATGAAGCCGACACTTGAAGTTCCGGTTGATTCGATTGCGGGGGCGATCATGGCTGCGCCATTTGCGGATCGACTGGAACTTTGCGACGACCTTTCAAGCGAAGGATGGACGCCAAAGATGCATTTGGTACGCGAGGCGCGTGCAGAGACCAAAACCTCGCTCGTTGTGATGATTCGTCCTCATCTGCAAGGATCGATCACCGCTATGACCGTGGCTGGTTTTACCGCAACGCCTCGAGTTGTCGACGCGTCGATTCGGGAAATCGAATTGGCGGCCGCGGCGGGCGCTCACTCTGTTGCGATCGGTCTGCTGACTTCGGATGGATTCGTTGACATGGATGCATGCGGAAAACTTGCAGCACTCGCTCGCGGCGCGGGACTTGATGTCGCATTCTTGCGAACTTTCGACTTGCTGACTGACCGAACGCGTGGCATGCGTGATATTTCCGCCCTCGAAATGAAGCGAGTCGTGACTGCGGGAGTACTCGGATGGGACGCGTCAGTCGCGACACTGGAACAAAGAATTGCTGTACTCGCAGATGATGCGCGAAACGCGGAAAACTTTGCCACCGCGGGCAAGAGTGCTGTCGAGATTATCCCTGGCGGCGGCGTGCGTTCAACAAATGCGCGGGAGTTTATGCAGGTCTCGCCGCATTTGCATTCGTCCTGTCGTCGAGGCGGAGTGATCAACCGCGACGAACTTGAAGAATTGAAAATTCAAATGACTCTCGCAACTGCAAGCCCAATGAACTGACAGTTGAAACTATTTTCCCCAAGCTGTCATGCAATAATCCAAACCAACTGGCGTGCAATTTAGATTTTCAACACGTGCCTGTGGCGATGCGCTTCCCTGCAATCCCATCAAACAAAGCGACATATCAAGCGCTTGCTGATCGTTCTTGGGCATCGCAGATGCGGGACCTGAAAGGCCAAGCACGACAACACGCTTGGGATCTGTGACGCAAGCGTGCATCATCGAATCATCGACAAGTTCGTGATCTTGCAACTCATTCACAGAACGACCTTCGCCCCAATCAGCATTCCATTGAGCAACGCACCAACATTCAGGACATGTCGGCGAAGTATCACTGCGATAAAGCGCAACGACAACTTGGACATTTGGAAGTGCAGGAACAATTGGAACGGCTTGGTCTTCGGTGGGAGTTTCTGTTGGCTTGACAGCGACAATTTCTGACTGAGGTGCGATGGGAGTCGTTGGCGCGGACTGCATCTTCGCAATGACTGCGATCACAATGCACGCGGCGATTGCCATGGAAGCCCATCTCATGCGAGCAGCAGATTTTGCGCGCGCCGCGGCAAGGCTCGTCAACAAATTTGCCGTGCGATCATCGCTGGCCACAACGCTTGGATCGCAGTCACGTTCGAACTGTTCGAGTTCGCGGGACATTTTCAGAAGTTGTTCTATTTGCCGTTCGTTCATTTGCCGTTCGTTCATTTGCCGTTCGTTCGTAATGAAAAACTCAATATCGTGCGCTCACTGATTGTTCGCCTTTAGGGCGTTCTCCGCTCGGCGATTCTGCGATAAAACGATGCCTTTTCCACGCAGATAATCAGCCAATCGTGACAAAATTGCTCTCTTTCGCTCATGCGCTGTGCTTGGCGAAACGCCAAGTTGGGTGGCAATGTCCCGCTCAGAACAATCGTTCGCGACTGCGCAAAGGATGACTCGGTCGTCATCGGCAAATGGAGCTGTCGGCTCGGTCCCTGCGACCACTCGCCGAATCACCTCGATGGCACTTGCCAAATCGGCAGCGTGCGATGGATCGTCGGCATCGTTTGCGGGAAGCCATTCGTCACCATCGGGAAGGACGCCAATTCGCGCGTTGCGCCCTTGCTCTCGCACGCTTCGAAGCCAAATGATCGAAGCAACACCATACAAAAAAGTTGAGTGCTTCGCGCGAGCGGGGTCGTAACTGCCAGACTGAAGCGCTTTCCAGAATTCGATCCATGTTCGCTGAGCGAGTTCCTCCGCACGGTCGCCGGGCGGGTGGTTCGATGGACCACCCCCACTCACTTTACGCTGAAAAAAACGCAATAATCCTGGCGAAAATCTCGCGTGCAATTCTTCAAGCGCACTTTCATTCGCGGGATCTTGTTGATTCTGCTTCATTGGAGACTCGCCAAGAATACGCATCCGCTGGGTCCACTTAAAGTTAGCAACTGAGAATGGAGATTTCGAGCGAGCGTAAAATTCACTCCCAAAAACGAAAAGCCCATCCGGCGTTGGACCGTCTGGGCTTTGAGTGAGCTCCCCCGACTGGACTTGAACCAGTGACCTGGCGGTTAACAGCCGCCCGCTCTACCAATTGAGCTACGAGGGATCGTGAGACTCAAAGATAGCATTGCGGTGGGATCCGTCAACTTACAGCTGACAATATCTCGTCCAAGTCTTGCCAATGACACAGTGAAACCTTGCCACTTGCGCCAAAATGATTTGTGCGTAGAATGTTCGACTCGATCTGGAGACAACACTATGAAGCCTGATATCCATCCAAAGTATTACCCCGAGTGCAAAGTCAACTTCCGTGGTGCTGTCGTTATGACAGTCGGAGCAACTGTTCCCGAGTTGAACGTCGAAGTCTGGTCGGGTTCACATCCGTTTTACACGGGTCAAAAGACCTTCGTGGACACCGCAGGTCGAGTCGAACGCTTCCAGCGCAAATTCGCTGGCGGATATTTCGCAAAGGGCAAAGATGGTGCCGACGCGAAAGCTCCAGAAACAAAGAAGTAGCAACTTCCAATCTGAATTTTTCGACACCGTGCTTTTTCAGGCACGGTGTCTTCTTTGTATGCCCTCATAAAATGTTTGCCGACACAAAATGTCAATGCCTCCCGACAATCTCATTCGCAAGCTGCTCGAAATCGACAACGAGTTCGAATCGCTGACTTCCGCGATGCTCGATCCCACCGTGATGGCGGATCATCGACGGTTGCGCGGGATTGTGATTCGCAGATCGGCGATGAATGAAATGGTGATGCGTTGGCGGAGGTGGAATGCAGCGGGAACCGAACTTGCTTGCGCGAGCGAACTCGCCGGCGATTCAGACGCGTCGATGGCGGCGATGGCACGGGCGGAATGCGCACAACTGGAAACCGAGCGACAAGAGATCATCGAATCACTGATTCGCGATTTAGTGACCGCCGACGACCGCGCCGTTGGTGAAATCATCTTGGAAGTTCGCTCTGGAGTCGGCGGCGATGAAGCGAGTTTATGGGCTGGTGATCTCGTTGCGATGTATCAGCGATATTGCCAGAATCGCGGCTGGAAATGGGAAGAACTGGAGCTGAAAGCTGGCGATGTTGGCGGTATCAGTCACGGAGTCTTTGAAATTTCTGGCGTTGGCGTTTGGAGTTCTCTGGGATATGAAGGTGGAACGCATCAGGTGAAGCGCGTGCCGACGACGGAAGCGCAAGGTCGAGTGCACACATCGACCGCAACGGTCGCGGTTTTGGCCGAACCAGAAGAAGTCGCCAATGCGGTTGATCCAGAAGAGGTGAAAGAAATCATGACCACCGCGCAAGGACCTGGTGGACAGAATGTCAATAAAGTTGCCACGGCAGTGCACTTGATCCATCTTCCAACTGGCATCGAAGTGCGGATGCAAGAGACGCGCAGTCAATTGCAGAATCGAGAGAAGGCGTGGCGACTGCTGCGCGCTCGAGTCTATGAACGCCGTCAAGCAGAAGCAGCTGCGCGCCGTGCAGATCAGCGAAGCGCGATGATCGGATCTGGAAGCCGTGCGGAAAAAATCCGCACATATCGAGCGAAAGAAAATATCGCGGTCGACCACCGAATCGACGAGAGTTTCAATCTGACTGAAATACTTGCAGGCCGCTTGCAACCCCTAGTTGATGCGCTTGCGCTGAAGGATGTCGCGGATCGCATCCAGCAACTCTGAATGCGGCTCTGATCGCAGGCAATCGATTCAAATTTGCATTGCTGCGGACGAGGATTCGATCCATTGCGCGAGGAACTTCTTCACAAAGACATCGACTGCATCCGCTGTGGATTTACCGTCAATTCCGCGCAGACAGACTCGGTGATCCCCCGCCGTGCGGTCCAAGAGAATCTCGAATCCGCCATCGACAACCATCGCCTGCGGCAATCGCAGTGCAAAGTGAGCGACGGCTGCATTTGTGCTCGCTGTGCCCAGAGCAATGGCGGGAGATGCGACAAGCGAAGCATCGTTCATAAACCAGAGATCGGTGAGAATCTGCGTTCGCAGCGGCGGGCCAAGGTACTCCTGCTGGGTGACGAGTTTTTTGATCGCTCGATCAATTTCTGTTTGCAGTCGATAGATCGTCGGTCGATCATCCCGCTCTGCGCTTGGATGAGAACCAACAACAAGAGAGAATGTGATTGACGAATCGGTTTTTGCTGGATTGATTTTTTTTTGCGCGTCTTTGTTCATTGTGAAATTTGTTCTGGCCGCACACTTGCGATCACTTCGAAATCAGCTGATAGCGTTGCAGTCTTGAAAGTGACTGGCAATAGAAGAATGCCGGTGAATCCATCACGAGGCGTGATGGTGACGAATGCATTTGTGTCGCCTCCCTTTGCAGGTTCTGTTCGTGCCAGCGCGACCGTTGCATCGGTGCTAGTTGTGGTGACGGATTCCAAAACGATTCCAGGATTGGTCAATATGAAGAGCGCCTCCTTCGAAGTTCCTGATGGAATCAATCCGACATTGCAACGAACATCAATCACAGAGATCATCGACCTTTTTGGTACTTTTGCTTGGCGAACGCGCACATCAACAACACCCGCTTCGGGCACATCGGTCTCGAAGAAAATATACGACGGCAGGTCCGTGCTGAATGCAGTCAAGTCATAACCAACAACATATGAACTTCGCGGCTGATCCTTTGCGCCATCGAATCCTTGAATTGAAATGGGACCTCCCAAAGAAGACAAGATGCGAAATGGTTTCTTGTTGGTGGTTTCAAGGATGACACGACCCGTCATATTTTTCTGTTCGATCGCATTGATATATGGCGGCACGATGCGCACCGGAAGACTGACCTCCCCCTTCACCGCCACATCGAGCGCGCGACCATATCCATCAACCATCACTTTGACAGAAGAACGTCGAACGCCCATCGCAGGCGCACCATCGAGTTTGATCTGAAGCTCCACAGTTCCACCTGGCGGAATTTGCTTGCCGACGAGATCAGATGTTGTCGTGCATTTGCAAGATGGCTGAACCAAATTGATCGTGAGTGGTTTATCGCTGGTGTTGCGAAGCAGAACAATGCCTTCGCCTGCCGTATTGGGCGGAAGAAACCCAAAGTCAACGCTCTCGGGCTCGGACACCAAGGGAGGTGCATCCGCAATCGCACGTGACGGTGCAACCTGTGGACGCTCCGGCGGGACTGGACGCCTTGTTGGAACGGCCTTGGTGTTCGGGCTGGCGGCCGGCGCAGGCGCTGGGTCGGCCGGCACAGGCGCTGGTGCTTGTGCGAATGCGTAATTTGCCAAATGAAGCATTAAAACAGCGGATAACAATGCAAAAAATGGCTTTGCCTTGGCATTGAATATATTCCGATAACTCGTTTGGATTTGCATAATTGACCTTTGGGATACTTGAGATTCTATAACTACTCGGCGCAATCACATCCACCTCCTTCAAAAAAATT
>SXGU01226976.1_pt1 | contig 16708 bp, 14 predicted proteins | sample 3174531 | NCBI WGS metagenome assembly SXGU01 (sample SAMN11356863, study PRJNA531348) | freshwater metagenome | isolation source: freshwater sample F1-140 | place: China: Fuxian Lake, Yuxi | collected 2017-12-25 | reverse complement strand
CCAATGCGGTGCTGTTCTCTTTCCTGATGACCAGCGAGCATATCCCGCAGAACATGGCCGACTGGATGCTCGGGCAGGGGCTTGGTGTCATTACCTTTCTGCTGGTCTCAAATATCCTGCTGTTGCTGGCGGGGAATTTTATGGAGCCGTCTTCCATCGTCCTGATCCTGGCACCGATCTTGTTTCCGATTGCCATGCAATTGGGGATTGATCCAGTCCACTTTGGTATCATTATGGTCGTCAACATGGAGGTGGGTATGTGTCACCCGCCGGTGGGGCTCAACCTTTATGTGGCCAGTGGCATTGCCAAGATGGGGATTACCGAACTGACCGTCGCCGTCTGGCCGTGGCTCCTGACCATGCTGGTCTTCTTGGGCTTGGTGACCTACTGGCCGAACCTCTCCCTCTGGCTGCCACGCATGTTGGGGATGCTTTCTTGATCTTGCTGAATTTTATCCATGACTGACCTTAAATCCCGCGCCTTGGCCTATCACGAGTTCCCTACTCCAGGGAAGATATCGGTGGAATCGTCCAAACCCTGTGCCACGCAGGCGGACCTTTCCTTGGCCTATACGCCGGGAGTGGCCGAGCCGGTGCGCGCAATCGCCGAGGATCCCGCTAATGCTTACCGTTATACCAATAAGGGTAATCTGGTCGCGGTGATTACCGACGGAACGGCCATTCTCGGTTTGGGTAATCTGGGGCCGCTAGCCTCTAAGCCGGTGATGGAGGGCAAGGGTATCTTGTTCAAACGCTTTGCTGGTATCGATGTATTCGACATTGAGGTGGCTGCGCCGTCGGTGGAATCTTTTATTGAGACGGTGGTGAATATCGCGCCGACCTTCGGGGGTATCAATTTAGAGGATATCGCCGCACCTCATTGTTTTGAGATCGAGGCGGCCTTGAAAGCGCGCCTCGATATTCCGGTGTTCCATGACGATCAGCACGGCACGGCGGTGGTGATGTGTGCGGGCTTGCTCAATGCCCTGGAGGTGCAGGACAAACGGCTCGATGAGATCCGTTTGGTCTGCCTGGGAGCGGGCGCAGCGGGGCTGGCGTGTATGCGGTTGTTGATTGCGATGGGCGGCAACAAGGCGAACATGACCCTGGTAGATTCCAAGGGCGTCATCCACAGCGGTCGCAGTGACCTTAACACCCACAAACAGGAATTTGCCCGGACAACCGAGCAACGCACGCTGGCCGAGGCCATGATGGATGCGGATGTGTTCATCGGCGTGTCCGGCCCCAATCTGGTGACGCAGGCTATGGTGAAAAGTATGGCGGCGAGGCCGATCCTGTTTGCCATGGCGAATCCCGATCCCGAAATCAACCCGGCCGAGGTCCATGCGGCACGCGATGACGCGTTGATGGCGACGGGGCGGTCGGACTATCCCAACCAGGTCAACAATGTGTTGGGCTTCCCCTATATCTTTCGGGGCACCTTTGAGGCCCGCGCCAGGGCGATTACCCAACCCATGATGATTGCGGCGGCAAAGGCGCTGGCCGCTCTTGCGCGTGAGCCGGTACCGGCAGAGGTGTTGGTGGCATACAACCTTGACAGCTTGGCGTTCGGCCGCGACTACATCATCCCAAAGCCGTTTGACCCGCGCCTCATTGAGCGCATTCCGAACGCGGTGGCAGCAGCGGCTCGGGCATCGACTTGAGTGGATTGAGAGACTGCTTCATGCCATCAAAACGTCCTTTTTATCTCAATCTAATGCAGATCTGGTTGCCGGTCGGTGGGTATGTTTCCATCCTGCATCGGGCCAGCGGGGTGTTGCTGAGTCTGGCTATCCCGGGTCTGCTCTGGGCCTGGTCGGTCTCGTTGAGTTCGGCCGATGGCTTCGCCTTCGTGCAGGGAGCGTTGCGTGGCGGGCCGGGCCTGTTGATGGGCTGTGTGCTGTTATGGGCCTTTTTGCATCACCTGTTGGCCGGGCTGCGCCACCTTGGGTTCGATCTTGGTTGGGGCGAATCCCGACTGGTCGCGCGCCGTTCGGCCTGGCTGACCCTGCTCCTTTCTTTTGTGATCCTTCTTGGATTGACCCTGCTATGAGTGGCGTCAAATGAGACATGCCGGCGGTGCGCGCAGTGGGTTGACGATCTGGTTGTTACAGCGAGTCAGCGCCGTGTGGATGGTGTTGGTAACGCCTTTTTTCGCTTGGATTTTTCTGGCGGGTCCGTTGGAATATCTGGCTTGGGTGGCCTTGTTTCAACCGCTTTATGCCAAGCTTATCACGCTCCTGACGGTGGCGGCTTTGCTGCTCCATGCATGGATCGGTTTGCGTGAGGTGATGATGGACTATGTCCAGATCATGGCCTTGCGCCTGCCCTTGCTTTTTGTCTTTCTGATGGGAGCCCTGCTGTGTTTTGGCTGGGCCGCACACATCCTCTGGAACATCGTATGAGCCATGCTTATGCCAAGCGGTCCTTTGATGCTGTGATCGTCGGTGGCGGTGGGGCGGGCCTGCGTGCGGCGCTGACCTTGGCCGAGGCGAATCTCAAGGTGGCGCTGATCTCCAAGGTGTTTCCTACTCGTTCGCATACCGTTTCGGCACAGGGTGGGATTACCGCCGCGCTGGGCAATGTCGATGACGACAACTGGCACTGGCACATGTACGACACGGTCAAAGGCTCGGACTATCTGGGCGACCAGGATGCCATTGAATTCATGTGCCGCAATGCGCCCTCGGCGGTGTACGAGCTGGAGCATATGGTCTTGCCGTTCTCGCGTCTCGAAACGGGCAAGAACGCGGGCAAGATCTATCAGCGTCCTTTTGGTGGTCAGTCCAAAAATTTCGGTGGTGAGCAGGCCATTCGCACTTGTGCGGCGGCCGATCGTACCGGTCACGCCTTGTTGCACACCCTGTACCAGCGCAACATTGCGGCGCGTACGCAGTTTTTTGACGAGTTTTTTGCCCTTGATTTGATTCGCAACGACGAGGGTACGGTGACCGGTGTGATGGCGCTGGAGATCGAGACAGGCGAGCCGTGGTTGTTCGAGGCGCGCACCACGCTCCTGGCTACTGGTGGGGCCTGTCGCATCTTCCGTCATTCGACCAATGCGCACATCAATACCGGCGATGGCCTTGGCATGGTGCTGCGCGCCGGCTTGCCACTGGAGGATATGGAGTTCTGGCAGTTCCATCCGACCGGCATCCCCGAGGTTGGCAGTCTGATTACTGAGGGGGTGCGCGGCGAGGGCGGCTACCTGATCAACAAGGATGGCGAACGCTTCATGCCGCGCTATGCCCCGAACGCCCAGGATTTGGCCTCGCGTGATGTCGTCTCGCGGGCCATTGCCCAAGAGATCCTAGCTGGTCGCGGTTGCGGTGAGCATGGCGATTATGTGTTACTGAAGATCGACCATATTGGCGCGGACACGATCAAGGAACGACTGCCGGGAATCCGAGAGTTATCGATGCAGTTTGCTGGCGTTGACCCCTGTGTGGCCCCCATGCCGGTGACGCCGACCGCGCATTACATGATGGGTGGTATCCCCACCAATTTGCACGGCCAGGTGGTCGCTCCGGTGCGGCATGGCCCTGAGGAACCCGTGCCAGGCCTCTATGCGGTGGGTGAATGCGCGTGTGTATCCGTGCATGGGGCCAACCGGTTGGGCGGAAATTCGTTGCTCGATCTCGTGGTGTTCGGCCGTGCCGCCGGGCAAAACATGCTCGAATATCTGCGCGAGAACCCGATCCCGCAGGCGACGTCACAGGAACGGGTTGATGCCGCACTGGCCCGTCTCGTGCGCTGGGATGCCCCGCGCGGCAGTGAGCGGGTTGCCACCCTGCGGGCGGACATGCAGCATATCTTGCAGTCTCACTGTGGTGTGTATCGGCGCGATGATTTGATTCGCGCAGGGATTGAAAAATTGACTAAGGTGGAGGTGCGGCTGTCCGAGGCCTACATTGAAGACCGGAGCCGCTGTTTCAATACGGCGCGTCTGGAAGCGCTGGAACTTGAAAACTTGCTGCCTATTGCTCGAGCCACCCTGGTGGCAGCTTTGGCCCGCACCGAGAGTCGTGGTGCCCATGCTCGTGAGGATTTTCCGGAGCGCGATGACGATCACTGGTTGCGTCACTCACTTTACACTCGCGAGGGTGACGGGCTGGACTACAAGCCGGTTCGCCTGAAGCCGCTGACCGTGGCGACCTTTCAACCCAAGGCGAGGACTTATTGATGCGTTTCTCGATCTATCGCTACAACCCGGAATCGGGCGAGAAGCCATTCATGCAGGCGTACGAAATCGCCTTCGATCCGTGCGGCAAGAAGGTGCTCGATGCCTTGATTGCGCTGAAAGAGATGGATGAAAGCCTTTCCTTTCGTCGATCTTGCCGTGAAGGGGTGTGTGGTTCCGATGGTGTCAATGTCAACGGCCGCAATGTGCTGGCGTGCATCACGGATCTGGAAGGCTTGAAAGAGCCGGTTACGATCCGTCCATTGCCCCGTCTTGCCGTGATTCGCGACCTGATCGTGGACAGGGAGCAGTTTTATCAGCACTACCGTGCGGTCAAGCCCTATCTCATCAATCTGGATCCTGAACCGGAAAACGAGCGCCTGCAGACGGCGACCGAACGAGCCATGCTTAACGGGCTGTGGGAGTGCATCTTGTGTGGTTGCTGCACAACCTCATGTCCGTCCTTCTGGTGGAATCCAGATCGATTCCTCGGGCCATCGGCCTTGCTGCAGTCAGCCCGTTTCCTGCTTGATAGCCGCGATCAGGCCACTGATACCCGGCTCGATTTTCTCGAAGACCCGTATCGGCTGTTCCGCTGTCACGGCATCATGAGTTGCGTCGAGTCCTGCCCCAAGGGTCTTAATCCGACGGCAGCCATTGGCCGTATCAAGCAACTTCTGGTGGATCGTAACCTCTGACCCAAGGGCCGATGTCCATGCCTTGTGATCGTGCCCGATTACGCTGGCGTTGTCGGCGCGGCATGTTGGAACTGGATGCCTGGCTGACGGGGTTTCTGGATCGCAATGCGCCTCTGAATGAGCTAGACTGCGCACGCCTGTTGCGATTGCTGGACGCCGAGGATGATCAGATCTATGACTGGTTACTGGGTCGAAGTGCAGCACCCGCAGAGTGGGCCGATTTAGTAGTGCGGATACGAAAGATTTTATGATGAGTGATAGCAAACCGACGGCCTTTATTACCTTTAGCGATTGTGATCAGCGTATTGAGTTGCCCCTGCTGGAGGGTAGCCTGGGACCGCGTTGTATCGATATCCGCCAGTTGGGCAGCCAGGGCTATTTCAGTTTTGACCCGGGTTTTTTGTCAACGGCGAGTTGCCATTCGGACATTACCTACATTGATGGTGACCTGGGGTTGCTCTATTACCGGGGCTATCCGATCGAGCAGTTGGCGGAATCCGCCGATTTTCTGGAGGTGGCCTATCTGCTGCGCCATGGTGAGTTGCCTATAGAGTCCGAGCGGACAGGGTTCGACTCTGTGATTCGGCATCACACCATGATTCATGACCAGATGAATTATTTCTTTCGGGCCTTCCGTCGCGATGCCCATCCGATTGCGGTGATGGTGTCGGCGGTGGGGGCCTTGTCGGCGTTCTATCAGGATTCAGCCGAGGTAACGGATCCACTTCAGCGTGAGATCTCGATGGATCGCCTGCTGGCCAAGATTCCCACCATCGCGGCCTGGAGCTACAAGTACAACCGGGGCGAGCCGTTTATCTATCCGCAGAACCGACTTTCTTATGCGGCCAACTTCCTGCACATGTTGCATGCGACCCCGTGTGAGCCGTATGAGCCAAACCCAGTGGCTGTGCGGGCGCTGGACCGGATCTTTATTCTTCATGCTGACCATGAGCAGAATGCCTCGACCTCGACGGTGCGCACGGCCGGTTCCAGCTATGCCAATCCGTTTGCCTGTGTCGCAGCCGGCATCGCCAGCCTGTGGGGGCCTCTGCATGGTGGTGCCAACGAGGCAGTGTTGCGGATGCTGGAGGAGATTGGTGATGTCTCCCGTATTGGTGAGTTCATTCAGCGGGCCAAGGACAAGTCGAGCGGTTTCCGCCTGATGGGTTTTGGTCATCGCATCTACAAAAACATGGATCCGCGTGCGGCCATCATGCGCCGTACCTGTCATGAGGTGCTCGATGAGCTGGGTTTGCATGACGATCCTTTGTTTAAGATTGCCCTCAAACTGGAGGAGATCGCTTTAGAGGATGAGTATTTCATCAAGAAGAAGCTTTATCCCAATGTTGATTTCTACTCTGGCATCGTCTTGCGCGCGTTGGGGATTCCAACCTCGATGTTCACCGCGATCTTCGCCTTGGCCCGTACCGCCGGCTGGACTGCGCAGTGGAACGAGATGGTGTCGGCCAAGGATCATAAGATTACCCGTCCGCGCCAGATTTATACGGGTTCGCCACGCCGCGACTTTGTGCCTGGTGAACAACGGCGTTCGCGGCGCAAATAAATCTAGCCGATGAATGCCCCCACGGAACTGAAGACGGCCTATTTTTCCGGTAGCCTTGCCTATTTGGAGGCGCTGGAGTCACCCTATACAACGTTGTCGCAGACAGTTCCGACAACCGACGACGGAGCGATTTGCAAGCCCATGCAGTCTCAGGTTGGGGTGTTGCATCTGATCGAGGCTTGGCGTGCCCATGGTTTTTGCAGTGCGGATCTCGATCCACTGCGTTTGCATGAACCTCAGCATCTCGCCGAACTCGACCCCACGCAGCACGGCCTGACTGCCGACGATCTGGATCTGGAATTTGAAACGGGGAATCTGGGTGGTCCCGCGCGCGACAGCCTGCGAGGCATTTTGGGGCGCCTCCAGGCGGCTTATGGCGGTCGTCTGTCGGCTGAATTGGGGCATGTGTCCGACCCTCGGCGGCGAACCTGGCTACAACAACGCCTCGAAGGCCCTTGTCCAGTGCCGCTGACGGCAGATGAACAGCGCGGCTTGTTGGCGCAACTGACGGCGGCTGAGACCTTGGAGCGTTTGATCCATACGCGCTATGTGGGACAGAAGCGATTCTCACTGGAAGGTGGCGAATCCCTCCTGCCGTTGTTGCATGAAATCGTGGCCTGGGCACCACGGTTCGGCGTGGCAGAGGTCGGTTTGGGGATGAGTCATCGTGGCCGTCTCAATGTCCTGCAGAACTTGCTCGGCCGGTCGGTCTTTGACCTGTTCCGCAGCACCCATGACGACATTCCAGAAGACGGCCGCGGCGGTGATGTGAAATATCACCAGGGATTTACTGCTCAGGTGGAAGGGTTGCACGGTTCGGTACGCGTAGCGTTGTCCTTTAACCCGTCGCATTTGGAGATTGTTTCGCCGGTGGTCGAAGGCTGGGTGCGCGCGCGTCAGGATGTACTGGAAGACACGCAACGCAATCATGTCATGGCGATTGTGGTGCACGGTGACGCGGCCTTTGCCGGCCAGGGGGTGGTAATGGAGACCCTGAACATGGCCGCCACGCGGGGTTTTACGACCGGCGGGACGATCCATATCGTCCTCAATAACCAGATTGGTTTTACCACTTCGGATCCCCGCGATACCCGCTCCAGCCTCTATTGCACCGATGTGGTCAAGATGGTTGAAGCACCCATCTTGCATGTCAACGGCGATGACCCTGAGGCCGTGGTGCGGGCGGCACGTATTGCCCTGGAATATCGCATGGCCCTTCATGCCGATATTGCTATTAATCTGGTCTGCTATCGTCGCCTGGGACATAACGAGCAAGACGAGCCGATGGTGACGCAGCCCCTGATGTACCGGGCGATCAAGGCCTTGCCGTCAACCCGAGAACGTTATGCACAGCACCTGATCGAACAAGGCATCTTGCGCGATAAGGTCGAGGCCGAGGCCTTGATTGAGGTTTATCGGCAGGGTCTGGATGCCGCGCCGATCATTCCTCCTTCGCCGGCTCACAGTCAGTGGGATGCGTTCAGGCATAAAACCTGGCGTGCGCCGGGCGAGACCACTGTGTCGCGGGAGCGTTTGGAGGCCCTGGGCCAAGCATTGGCACAGATCCCCGCCGCGCCCTTTACGCTGCATTCGCGCGTTGCGGCGGTCCAGGCGGCTCGCCGGAAGATGGCATTAGGAGAACAGGCCCTCGATTGGGGTATGGCCGAATTGCTGGCCTATGCGAGCCTGCTTGACGATGGGTACAGCGTACGGCTGACGGGTCAGGACAGTGAGCGGGGCACCTTCTCCCACCGCCATGCCGTACTGCATGACCAGAATCGTACCGAGCGTGATCGTGGGGTGCTTGTTCCGTTGCAGGCCTTAGGCCAGAGACATGCCCGCTTCAATGTCGTCAATTCTTTGTTGTCTGAAGAGGCTGTGCTGGCCTTTGAATACGGTTACGCGGGCGTGGCCTCGGCTGATACGCTGGTGCTCTGGGAGGCGCTGTTCGGCGATTTCGTCAACGGTGCGCAGGTGGTCATTGACCAATTCATTGCGGCTGGCGAGACGAAGTGGGGGCGTCTTAATGGCCTTACCCTGCTCCTTCCTCATGGCTATGATGGGCCGGGGCCGGAGCACTCCTCGGCGCGTATCGAGCGCTTCCTGCAACTTGCGGCCGAGGATAATATGCAGATCGTGCAGCCTAGCCTGCCGGCGCAGTTCTTTCATATTCTGCGCCGCCAGATCGTGCGCCCCTATCGCAAGCCGCTCATCGTTTTTACCCCCAAGAGCCTGTTGCGTCACCCTGATGCAATCTCTCCTCTTGACGACTTGGCCAGCGGGGTGTTTCAGCCGGTCCTTGGTGATACCGGTCCTCTCCATCCTGACCGGGTGCGTCGCCTTGTTTTTTGTAGTGGCCGGCTTTATTTTGATCTTGCCGCTGCGCGTCGGGAACGGGGCCTTGAGTCTGAGATCGCTCTCCTGCGGATTGAACAGTTCTATCCCTTTCCGGATGAAGAATTTCTCTCCGTTATTGAACATTACCCGGAGGGAGTGGAGATTGTCTGGGCGCAGGACGAACCCAAGAATCAGGGGGCTTGGCCGTATATGCTGCGCCAGTTCTTACGCTTTGGTTTGACCTGGCGTTATGCCGGGCGACCGCACTCGGCCTCGCCAGCGACCGGTTATGCGGCGGAACACAAGCGCCAGTTGCAGCGGCTGCTTGAGGCGGTATTTGGCTAGTGTGGACTAGTTCGGTTTGAATTCCAGCAGATGCCAGGCCAGGTCACCACGGGCGATGATTTGCTCGCGCCAGAGTAGGGCGTGGGTCTCGAGATCCCTGAGTTGTTGGACAGACGGGAGTGTGAAAGCCTCTTCACGGTTGAAGGCGTGGTGCAGGGTGTGGATTGCTTGGATCAGCGCTTCGGGTAGTCCGTTCGTGTAGTGTTCGAGGAAGGCATCCAGCTTGGCAAGATGGGCCGCTTCGCGTTGGACATAGGGCTGCCAGAGCATCGGCTTGCCGGCGAGTTGGGCGCGGACAAAGGAGTCTTCCCCCCGCACAATGTTGAAGTCGCTACTCCACAGCAGACGGTCATAGTCGTCTTGGGTTAACCAGGGCAGGATGCGAAGTTCGAGCCCCCCCAGTTGTATTGTTTCGCCTGGAGCAAGGTGGGTGCGCCCCAGACGACGGGCGAGGCGCGGCAGGGCCGGGGTGTCGAACGAGAGGATGCGCCAGCCTGGAGTGCCGTCTTTGCTGCAGGTGTTGATCAGGCTGTCGAGCGCTGCGCTGTCATAACTGAACAGACTCATTAAGCGCTTCTCATCCTGAGGGATGCCTAGCCGGGCAAGGAAGGCGGCGCGATCAAAATGCGCCCACTCCTGGCTCAGGCCGGGTTCAATGACCACCCCGCCGGTACCAGGCGTGATGCCGGGAAAGAAGAAGTATTCAGTGAGCGGCAGACGGGGGTGGGGCGAGGCTAGGCCGTGACAGGTCGTTGCCCAGGGCTCGGCGGTCAGATATTCGAGATTGATCCAGACGGGTGGGGTGGGCTGGTGGGTCATGGCCTCGATATAGGTATCGGGGAGGCGGGCACCAAACAGGGCAATGACACGGTGGGCCGGTGTGATGGCCGGGAAGGGATCGGGCCAGAGACGGATGGCAAAGTGTTGTGCATCGTCAGATTGTCCCAAGGGCGGGATCCGGTCCATCCACAGACGCACGGACTGGCCCAGAGTGGCTAGCCGTCGTGCTAACCGCAATGCCACCCCGGCATCACCGAAGTTGTCGATGACGCGGCAAAACAGGTCGATTGAGGGGCTGCGCTCAGTTTGGATATCAGGCCGGATTGATGGCGGCTGGCAGGGCAATTTTCTCGTCGCGACTGTAGCGATAGTCGTTGAAGATATGCTCGGCAGTCAGCAATTGATACTCGTTGTTCGCATTCTTCAGACTGGTGTCCTTTAGGCGATAGGTGTAGTGGCCGCAGGTCCAGATGTCGAAGTTGCGCATGTGGGTGCACAGGCAGGTCTTATCCTGAACTGTGAACTTTTTACCCGGATGGGTGGCTAGTTCGCGGAAGTAGGCGTCGATATAGGCACAGTGGCCGTTGCTGTCGAGAATGTAGCCGTAGGCCTCACAGTTTGGACGGATACCAGAGCCGATGCCGGGACTATTTTTCAGCATGCGCATCGGGTAGCCCGTGGGTGAAATTTGGTTGACCTCGATGTTTTCTTCGCTGGTTTTGAAGTATTCCTGTTTAACATCGTCGGGCAGACCGCATTCCACGCTGACAGTGAACCGCGTGGCGACCTGTACGGCGGCGCTGCCACTCTCCAGAAAACGGGTGGCGTCCGTCCCGGTGAAGATGCCGCCAGCGGCGATCAGCGGGATGTCGATCTGTTCGCTGGTCATCCAGGTGCGGATCTCAGCGATGATGGTGGCCAGGTTGTACTGCGCCCAGTCCATGCCAAAGCCGAGATGGCCGCCAGCCAGAGGGCCTTCGACGACGACATAGTCGGGCAGGCGACCGGTGCGTGCCGACTTGCGCAGGAAAAGCTGCAGGGCGCGTAGCGAGGAGACGATGATGCCCAATTTGGCATCGCGGAAGCGGGGGTGATCTTCGATTAGTGCGAACGATCCCAAGTGCAAGCCGGCGGCCAGGGTGATGCCATCGATGCCAGCGTCGAGCGCGGCGGTCAGACGCACCTTGAGCGTCTCCCGCGGTGCGTTCATGGTCAATTTTTCCATGCAGTTGATGAACACCATGCCGTCACCGCGCTTGGCGGTCATGGTGCGGCCTACATGCCAGCGGGTCGCTTCGGCCAGCATGCCAAGATCGAACTGGACGACGGACTTGTCGTTGCTCTCGACATTGAACTTGTAATGCTTGAGTTTGTCCTTGATATAGCGGGTCTTGATGTGACGATCCGAAACGGTCGGCACCATCGCGTCCGATATGTGGCCAATACCCCCTAGGCGGGCCGTTTCGAGGGCGAGTTCGGTGGTGGAGATATCCACACCCATACCGCCGACCACAATGGGCACTAGATCCTGGTTTCCCAGTCGTAGGCGGAAATCATCCACACATTTCATCAGCACATTCCATTTCTTAAGGGGGTGGCGAGTTAAACTAGACCCACACCAAACACAGGCGATGCAAGGCCAAAATGATAATATTTCATCGCGGTTACGGCCAGTGACGATTTTAGCGCGAAATGACGGCGCTTTGATCAGTATCAATGCCGTTCACGGGCGGAAGTACTAGCGTAGCATCCCTTGAACGCTCCGGGGATACGCTCGGTGTCCTGTCGGCAATTTACCTTGGCCGTTTACCCTGGATAATTACCCTCCCATGTTGATTGCCTTGCTGGTTTTTTCCTTACTGGTGTTGCTTTTGGCGACGAGCCTTTCGCCGTTGCCTTGGCTACCCCCGGTTTTCTGGGCGCATGGGGTGTTGGCGATGGCGGCCTTGCCCCTGATCGTGGCGGCCATGCAGCACTTTGTTCCGGTCTTGACGCGTAGCCGGGCGGCGGGAGTGGTCTTGAGCAGGCTACCCCTCGGGCTGGTCCTTGTGGGGGGTGGAGTGTTGTTGGTATTTGTGGGCGCCTTGGCCTGGAACTGGATTGTGCTGTGGGCGGCCATGGTTCTTCTAGCGGCGGGCTGGATGTTGGTTTGGATGCGGCAGCGGTCGCACAATGCCTTGGGTGGCGCTCACCCGGGTCTGGCCTGGTATGGAGTGGCATTATCTTGTCTATTGCTGGGCATGTCCGCTGCCGTCCTGATTCCGCTATTCCCACAATGGCAAGCTCCGTTGCGGGAATTTCATCTGCACATCAATTTGTACGGTTTTATCGGCCTGACGGCGGTCGGGACCTTGCAGGTCTTATTCCCGACCGCGACGGGGCACGCGGATCCAGGAGTGAGTCGGCGCCTGCGTCAGGATCTTAAATGGGCCTTTGCTGGGGCCGTTCTACTGGCCCTTGGACGGATGCTGGAAACCCCTTGGTTGGTTATTCCAGGCATTTTATTCTGGCTTTTGCCTCTGGGTCGGATGGCTTCGGCTTGGCTGCGGACGGAGGGTTTGCGGATCTTTGCCTGGCACGGAGCCGCACCGGCGTTGGCGGCCGCCACGCTGGGCTTGGTCTCGGCGCTGGTCGGCGTGATGGTGCCCGGCGTGGCGAGCCTGGACATCTTTTTGGCGGGTTTCATGTTCCCGCTGGTGAGCGGGGCGGCGAGCCAGTTGCTACCGGTCTGGGTACGCCCTGGCCGACAGACGGCCTGGCATGCAACAGCGCGGGCGGCTATCGGTCGTTACAACGGTGTGCGTGCCTTGTTCTACATTACCTCGGCCATCCTGCCCCTGTTGGGCTATCGCTGTGGTGCCATGGCCGGCCTTTTGGCATTGCTCTGGTTTGTCGCGGGCCTGGCCTACTGGGGATTGAACGATTGGTTGCAGGGATCGGGGCGCGCTAATGGCCCTCAGTGATCGCGTGCATACCTTGGGTCAGGACCTGCTGGCTCGTTATGGCGAGCGGGTGCATAAGATTGCCATTGACGCTGGATTTACCTGCCCAAACCGTGACGGTAGCAAGGGCGTTGGTGGTTGCACCTTTTGTAACAACCATTCATTCAATCCCGCCGATTCCGCCATTTCCTGCGGCGGTACGCAGGGCATCACCCCGATTCTTCCCAGCACGGGAGGGCGGATTCGTCGTTCGCGTCTCCCCGTCACGCTAGAGGCCCAGGTGGCGCAGGCAAAACAGGCGATTGCCCAAGGCACGGGTGCGCGCAAATATCTGGCCTATTTTCAGGCCTACACTAATACCTATGCCGATGTGGAGACCTTGCGCCGCCTTTACGATGCAGCGTTGGCCTTGCCCGGCGTGATCGGTCTGTCGGTCGGGACACGGCCGGATTGCGTGCCCGAGGCTGTTCTGGATCTGTTGGCTGACTATCGTGCTGCCGGTCACGAGGTGTGGCTTGAATTGGGTCTGCAATCGGCCTTCGACGAGACCCTGGAGCGCGTCAATCGGGGTCACGGCATGGCCGAGTACATCACGGCCACGCGGGCGGCACGGGCGCGCGACCTGCCGGTCTGTTGTCACTTGATTCTGGGTTTGCCGGGCGAGGACAAATCACACTATCGGAGTAGTTTGGAACGGGTGTTGGAGACGGGTGTCGACGGGATAAAACTGCACCCCCTGCATGTTGTGCGTCACACCATCCTTGCGAGTCAATGGCAGCGGGGCGAATACATCCCGCTTAGTCAGACGGACTATGTTTGCGCAGCGACTGACCTGATTGAGCGGACTCCATGGCCGATCCGTTTTCATCGGGTGACGGGCACGGCCCCGGCTGATCTTCTTCTGGCTCCGGCCTGGGTGGTACATCGTTGGCCGGCCATTAATAGCATCGAGGCGGAGCTGATTCGCCGTGGCACCCGGCAAGGCACCTTGGCTTGATTTTAGGTTGGCAGATCTTCTGGGGCGTGGGCGAACAGGATTACGAAATCACCCTCGGGCGTTAGTTGGGTACGATAACTGAGTCCCATTGTAGCCAGAATTGAGTAGAGTGGGAACGGCTCGCGGTGCAGTAGCATGCGCACATGCTGCCCATCGCGTAACAGACCCGCTGCCGCAAGGGCGCGATCCATGGGTTCGGGCGGCTCCAGATTGCGGGCATCGACTGTAATGGTTTTGTCGTTGGATATCATAGGCTCTTCCTTGTGTGGAGCCATTGAATGGTAATGCTGTCTTGGCAGTAAGCCCCATTCTTGATTTTGGACAAATCCATGACGACAGGGCTCGCGTGTAATTGAGTCAGATCAATGTCTGTGTGGTGGCCACCCATTACATTGCTCGCAATCTCCTTATCAATTCACAACAATTCACAAAATCATGTCCGCCTGGCCCCTTCTTGCTGCCCCGCATCGCCCTTTCTTTCTTCTTGGAGCCATCCAGAGCGTGCTATCTATTGCGTTCTGGTTGGGCTTTCTGGATGGCTGGATAAGAGTCTCTCTCCCGGCGGGTGCGTTGCATGGTTGGCTGATGTTGTATGGTTTCTTGCCTTTCTTTGTCTTGGGGTTCTTGTTTACCGCGCTTCCAAACTGGATTAGTGGTTCGCCCGTGGGACGGACGGCCTATATCGGATCGGCCGGGCTAATGGGTTTGGGGGCCGTGGTGTTTTATCTGGCGCTGGGTTCGCGTGGCTGGATCCTGTTTGGCCTTGCCTTACATGTTGCAGGCTGGGTCTGGGCCATGATGGCCTTGGTGCGTGTCTTGATGAAGAATACCAAACCCCAGGATACACGCCAGCCCTGGCTGACCTGGTGGGCAACTTCGTTGGGAACCGTGGGTGATGGCCTATTTCTGCTTGGGGTAGGCAACGACTCAGCGGGGCTGCTGGCCGCCTCATTGAGTGTGGGAGTGTGGTTGTTTTTGACGCCGCTCTTTCTGGGGATTTGTCATCGCATGGTGCCCTGGTTTACCAGTCGCGTGCTGAGTAACTATGTCGTCGTGCGTCCATATGTCCCGTTGTGGGGCATGCTGGTGGCTTGCTTGATTCATGCCGGGCTGGAAATGGCGGCTTTGCTGCAGTGGACCTGGGTGGCCGATCTTCCGTTGGCGGTATTGACGCTGTGGTTTATCAGCCGCTGGGGTATCACCCGCAGCTTTGGCGTGCGTCTGCTGGCCATGTTGCATTTGGCCTTCGTTTGGGCCGCTGTGGCCTTTGTTTTGTATGGTGTGTCCAGCTTGGCCCTGTGGTTGGGACTGCCGTGGAGTGCTGGTCGTGCACCGCTGCACGCCTTGGGCATGGGCTTCTTCGGCGCCATGCTGATTGGTATGGCCTCTCGCGTCAGCTTAGGACACTCGGGTCGCAAGCTGGAGTGCGATGCGACCACTTGGTGGTTGTTTTGGTTGGCGCAAGTAGCTGCGCTACTACGCATCGCCCCGGATATTCTGCCGCTGCCTTCTGCGTATATCGCGGCCTCCGGCTTGTTGTGGCTGACTGTGTTTTGCTTCTGGGTCATCAAATATGCGCCGATGACCTGGCAGCCACGGGTGGACGGTAAGCCGGGCTAATGAGGATCAGTGGCTGGTGCCCTCCGACAGCCGGGTTTTGTTCCACACATTGTATTTTCCGACCGGGCGTTTCATGGGCAGGCGCTTGATTTCCTTGAGGGTAGCGGCGTCGTATACGATCAGTGCGCCGTCGTGTTCCCAAATCGATACCAAGGCGAATTTGCCATAGCGATCGAACTCGACATGGGTGGATGTCTTATCCGGCACGGGGCGCAGGGTGGCGACGATCTCCAAGGTGCGCTTGTCGATGACCTGCATGGCGTCCTTGTGCGGGCCGGTGAATACATCCGCCCATGCGTAGGGCGTGTTTTCGTGGCTGCGCAGGAAGAAGCCGGGCCCTAGGGTCTTGATGTGTTTAATGGTCTTGAAATTGTCCAGGCCGATGACGGTGACGATGCCGTCCTTGAGGTTGGGCGAGGCCATCACTCGTTTGCCCTGGTAGTCGAATGTGATGCCGGAGCCGACATGCGGCATGCCGGGAAGATCGAGCTCGGCGATTCTGTCGCCGCTGTCCAGGTCTACCACCTGGCCTTTGGGGCTGGCGCGTGAGGCGCCGAGCAGATAGCGGTAGCTCTGATCGAAATAGAAGTCGTCCAGATAATCCTTGAGCACGACCTGGCGTGGCTTGAATGCGTCAGGGCCGGTATAGGGGATTTCCCACACCTCCGGGATGTCCTTCAGCGCGGCGACAAAGCTTTTGCGCGGGCGCGCGTCATAGGCTGCGGACACGCGCGAGGTTTTGCCGTTATGTCCTATGACCGGAATGATTTGTTGAGGATCAAGGTCTTCGGTGGATAGGCGCACTAGGTTATGCGGAAGATAGTTGGCTACAAGCACATGCTTTCCGTCGCTTGAAACCGCCAGATTTCGGGTATTCAGCCCGGCGCGGATCTCGGCCACGATTTTGAGATTCCACAGGTCGAACTTGGTAATCCAGCCGTCGCGCGTGGCCCAGAACACGAAGCGTCCGTCTTGGGTGAATTTTGGGCCGCCATGCAGGGCGTAGCGGGTCTGGAAGCGGTGGATCGGTTCCATGACATCGCCATCAAGTACGGTGATGTGATGGTCGCCATGTTCCACGACCAGGGTGATATTGGTCGGGTCGGCCTTGAAGACCGGTTTGGCGGGCAGGTTTTTCGCATCCTTGTTGATGATTTGCGAGGCGCGCATATCGGCCATGTCCCATTTCGGTGGGATCGTGGGCGGGGTGTATATCCATTCGGACAGAGCTGCGATTTCGTTCTT
>SXGU01487040.1_pt1 | contig 16717 bp, 9 predicted proteins | sample 3174531 | NCBI WGS metagenome assembly SXGU01 (sample SAMN11356863, study PRJNA531348) | freshwater metagenome | isolation source: freshwater sample F1-140 | place: China: Fuxian Lake, Yuxi | collected 2017-12-25 | reverse complement strand
GGAATCTGGCTTTTCTTTTCTCTCCTTCGTTTCTGAAACCCCACTTTCTTCGACGCCAAATCGTTCACGGCGTTGCCCTTCGGGGCTAAGAACTGCGCAACTTCAAAACGGATGCGTCGGGTTACAACGCGAAATTGCAAAGTGCATCGTGCGTCCGCCGTGGAGGATGCCCCATCAACCGCTGCGTGCACCGCCAGCGGCGGACGCGACCTACGCGAAGACCTCACAGCGCCTTCATCAAAAACTAACAAACGGCTCGCAAACTCCCGCCGTGTGAAGTTCGGCCTTTGTGCGGAGACGTTGCGTGCGCGACGACACGGAGACCGGCCTCTCGCTACGAAACAGGGGCGTTGTGATGATCGGAAGCTTCGGAAAGTTGTTAAGTCAATCTCGTCCGCTGGCGCTGCTGAGTGGCGTCGTCTTGAGCAGTGCCATCGGGATCGCCGCTGAACCGACTCGGATGACGGATGAAGCACTGGAGCTACATCGGCAATCGTTTGTGTTCGACGGACACAACAACCTGGCCATGCAGCTTCGCAAGCGGCCGGAACTCACGACGGATTCGGTCGATCTGCATGCTCCGCAATCGAAATTGCACACGGACATCCCGCGATTGCGACAAGGGGGCGTGGGGGCCGAGTTTTTCTCGACCTATGTCACCGCCGACAGCGTCAAAAAGGGGACCGCCGTCCGCGAGACGCTCGAACAGATCGATCAAATCGCTCGGCTGGTGAAGCGTCACTCGGACGCAATGGAGTGGGCTGGTTCGACAGACGACCTCAACCGCATTCACAAGGCCGACAAAGTCTCGGCGCTGATTGCCGTCGAAGGGGGCAACGCGATCGAGAGCTCTCTGGTCGTTTTGAAAACGTACTACCAGGCCGGAGCGCGCTGCCTGGCGCTGACTCACGACGACACGACCGACTGGGCCGACGCCGCGCTCGACAAGGCCAAGCACAAAGGGCTTGCCAAATTCGGCGAGCAAGTCGTCGCGGAGATGAACCGGCTGGGCATGGTCATCGACCTGTCACACGCCTCGGAAGAAACCGCGTTGGACACGCTGTCGCTCAGCAAGGCCCCCGTGATCTTCTCGCACACCGGAGCCCACAAGCTGGCCCCGCACCCGCGCAATGTTTCGGATGATGTACTGAAAGCGGTCGCGAAGAACGGTGGCGTGGTGATGGTCAATTTCTATTCGGGATTCCTCTCCGCCGAGAACGTCAAAGCCTACGAGAAGCGGACGAAAGCCGCCGCCGATCTCCGCAAGTCGTTCAAAACCGACGAGCAGTTTCAGACCGCTCTGGTGGCTTGGCTGAAAGACAATCCGCTGCCGAAGACCAGCGTGAAAGACGTCGTCGATCACATTGACCACATTGGCAAGGTGGCTGACTTTGATCACGTCGGCCTTGGCTCGAACTTCGACGGCGTCGTGAGCCTGCCTCAAGATCTGCAAGACGTTTCCAGCTTCCCGCACCTCACCCAGGAGATGCTGAATCGTGGTTACTCGCACGAGCAGATTCAAAAAGTGCTCGGCGGCAATGCTCAGCGAGTGCTTCGAGACGTGGAGTCCATCGCAAAAAGCGGTTCACCCGCGCTCCCGCAGCCTGCCATTACCTCTGCTGGTGGTGAGTAGTAGTTTTGACTCATACGACCCAGATACGAAAAACCTCGCGAGCCGCACACCAACAAGTGCGATTCGCGAGGTCTTTTTGTTTAAGAGTGGTCCGCCCAGAAGCGTCAGTAGTTGAACTGGAACTGCAACCGTAACGCCTGGCCGTCGAATTGGGCGTAGGAGGGTGCGGTCGCATTGGCGGTCGTATTGGTCCGGTCTGTGATCAGATACGAGAGGGTCAACTCAGCGGCCGGGTTGATCTGCCATTCGGTGCCGAACTCATACTCGTCGATATTGACAAACGGAGCGTTGCGTTCTGACTTGTAGCCTCCTTTGAAGTACGAGTAACGCGCGAAGGGAAAGAACGTTCCCCAGCATTCGGTGTCGAGCTTGTAGAGCAGCATGGCATAACCGCCGTACAAAGCTCGTTCTTCAATGGAGGTCTGTGTCGCGTTCAGCGCCGGGCCTCGGCCGATGGTCCATTCCGTTTGGAATCCGAAGGGCTGCGGATACCAGATAAACGAGCCGGCAAGCCGCTCATCGTTCCAACCGTCGCGGTCTTTCGCGGCATTGATCGGTTGAGTAAACCCGGACTGCGTGGAGACGCCAACTCCCGAAGCCGACACAGTTCCGTCCGGCGGACTCCCGGTGGCCGCGAATCCCGGAGGTGCCCCTGGTGGATCAATTGCTGATCCAATCACGGAGTACTCGCCCGCGTAGCCTTGAATGCCAACTTCCATGCGTTGGCCGTTCTCAAACGTCAGTGGCAGCGTGAGTCTCGCGAACACATGCAGGTCGTCATTGATCTCGTTGAACGACCCGCCTTGGCCGTTGTAAACGCCCGCGCTGAACAAGCCGTAGTTGCCCGAGCCTTTGAGTCCCTTCTCCAGCACGTCTTTGAAAAAGTCCTGAGCCCAAGTTGGGGTATAGAAGAAGTAAGCTCCCAGATCGCGTTCGTTGCGCACCGCGCTATTCAGGGCGTCGTGCCGATCCAGCGGAATTCGGTTTGAGCTGGATTGCAGGTTTTCCCATCCATAGGGGACTTTTGACTGACCAATTCGGACGCGAAGTTCCTTTTGGTCGTCCAGATAGAGATCGCTATACCAGTCACGAATTTGAGCGAACTGGTTGTTGGGATCGGCGGACGAACCGGGAGACGACGCGAAGTCCGGTTGCAAGTACACATAGACCCGCTCGTGAACGTCACCAGAAATGATGACGCGAGCACGGCGAATCAGAAAACTCTGATTGTCGGCCAGCGATCGGTCCCCGACGTACTGCGGACGTGCGGAACCGTCTTCCATATGCGTGACCTCGTTGATCCGGAATTGCGCGTAGCCTCGGATGCTGAGTTTGTCGAACCACTTCTTGGGCTTCGGAGCTTCCGGCTTCGACGGATCCTTGGGCATTTCCAACAACGATGACGTCGAACTGGTCTGCTCACGAATGATGCCGATCTCCGGATCGTGAGCGAAGAACAGCGGAGCCATGTGCAGCGGATTGAAACCGGTTTGCTGGATCGGCGACGACGATTCACGCAGCGTTTGATTTTGCGTCTGCAACTCGGCGATCTGCGCTTCGGCTCGTTCCAGGCGTTGCCAATAGTCGGCGGGATCAACCGGGCGAATTCCTAAGACCGGTTCCTCCGAATCGGCCTGAAGCCGCGCCGGTTCGTGCTCGGATTTCGTTTTCGCCGAGACGACAGGCTCGTCAGCCCACGCCGCCGTGCCACACCACAAACTGGCCGAGCAAATCCAAGCCAGATGCTTACGCAAATCGATCATGTCGCGAGTCCCTTCGCACAGGTGATGTTTGCCGCCACGAGTCCCTTCGCGGCCTAAGCCAAAATGCCGAGCAAACGCCAAGACAGCTCAACCCAAAAGCGGCGGCCTCGACAATCCTCACAGCAGCAACAATCGGGAGGCGCGGTTTCCGCGGCAGAACCGGCCCGGTTGAGTTTGGCGGTTCTTAACAATGTTAAGGCGAGCCTTCGTTATGACCGTCAAGGTTTGCCAAACGTGGCGGCAGACACTGCCGATTGAGCCGCGCTTCCAGCACGACGCGCAAGCGAGTGATTTTTACGAAGAACCACGCATGTAACCACTCGCTCACGCATCGAACAACCACTCGCGCGCGCGTCGTGCTGGGGCCGCAACTTGGAGTCGCTTCGCGGACTCGCTACTTTCCGTCGACTCATACGACTCTCGTATGAACGCCTTATTGGAGCTTGCCGATGTCCCAAGATTCTCCCGTCATCCTGCTGAACCCCGAAGACAACGTCGCCTATGTTCGCCGCACGATCCCGGCCGGCTTGGCGTTTCGGATCGGGCCGTATGACATCACGGCGAAAGAGGTCGTGGAACTCGGCCACAAGATCGCGCTGAAGCCGATCACGCCGAAACAGCCGATTCGGCGATACGGCCAGGTCATCGGCTACGCGACGGAAAACATCGAACCGGGCGAATGGGTCCATCGACACAACATGGAGCCGGGGGAGTTGCAACTCGATCTCTCGATTGGCACCGACATTCCGCCCGATCCGACTCCGATTCTCGGCCGCACGTTTCAAGGCTATCGCCGTCCCGACGGCCGGGCTGCGACGCGCAACTACATCGGCATTGTCAGCACGGTGAACTGCTCGGCCGCAACCTCGAAAATGATCGCCGAACGCTTCAACAAGGACTTGCTCCGTGATTTCCCAAACATCGACGGCGTCGTTCCGCTGGTCCACAAGGGAGGCTGCGCCTTCGACTACGACGGCCCCGAACACCGCTTGATGGCTCGGACGCTGGCTGGATTCTGCAAACATCCCAACATCGGCGCGTACTTGATCGTGGGCCTCGGTTGCGAAACGTCGCAGGGAGCGTACCTGCAAGACAAATACAACTTGCATCAACTGCGAATTCCCGGTGAACCAGAGCCGGCCCGGCCGCTGGTCATCAACATGCAGGAACAAGGGGGCATCGCCAAGACGGTGCGTTACGCGACCGACCTCTTGAAAGACATGCTGCCGCAAGTGAATCAGGTTCGCCGCGAGCCGATTCCGGTTTCGGAGATCATCCTCGGCACAAACTGCGGTGGCAGCGACGGCAGCAGCGGAGTCACCTGTAACCCGGCACTCGGCATCGCCAGCGATCTGCTGGTCGCTCACGGCGCGACGACGATCCTGGCTGAGACGCCAGAAATCTATGGTGGCGAACACCTGCTGCTCCGCCGCGCTCGGAGCCGTGAAGTCGGCGAGAAACTCCTACGCCAGATTCGCTGGTGGGAGGAGTACGTCGCGAAATTCGGCGGAGCGATCGACAACAATCCGTCGGTCGGAAACAAGAAGGGGGGCCTGACCACCATCTACGAAAAGTCTCTGGGAGCGATCGCGAAGGCTGGTCATTCGGCACTTAATGCCGTTTACGACTTCGCCGAGCCGGTCACTGCAAAGGGTTTCGTCTTCATGGACACGCCGGGCTTCGATCCCATTTCGGTGACAGGTCTCGTCGCTGGCGGAGCGAACGTCGTGGTCTTCACCACCGGCCGAGGTAGTTGCTTTGGCTGCAAGCCAACGCCGAGCATCAAAATTGCCTCGAACACTCCGATGTATGACCGCATGATCGACGACATGGACATCAACGCCGGCGGCATCCTGGAGGGTGAGTCGGTTGAGCAAGTTGGGCAAGAGATTTTCGAGAAGATCATCTCCGTCGCCAGCGGCGAGAAGACCAAGAGCGAAGCCCAAGGCATCGGCGACGACGAGTTCGCCCCGTGGATCATTGGGCCGGTGCTGTAGCTGTAAGCGTCAGATTTTAGGCCGATTGACGCCCCTGAACTCTGACGAGTTCAGCTACGAAAACTCTGCGATTCCTCTGTGACCGTAAAAACCGGCACGATTGAAATAACCGCTACAGTTTGCCTAGTTGCCGGGACGATAAGAACCGCAGGTCTCCCTGCCGCGCACCGTTTGGGATGCGCGGAGGGTGTCAACAAACTCCGAAGACGGTCAGTCCAAGGAAGTTCTGATGCGGTTCAAGCACTGGCTCACAACGTTATTTGGAAGCTCGCTCATTGTGGCGAGCACACTCACGGCCCAGGCCCAGCCGCCGATGGAGATGGCTCCCGGCAGAATGGCCTACGACGGCTATGGAGGTGTGCCGACACCCGGATACGGTCCGCCGGGGATGTATGCGCAATGGCCGGAAACCTCGCCATATCAGCATTCCTATAGCCAACAATACAATGACGGCGGCACTTGGAAAGAGTCCGAAAACCAACTGACTCGGCGCTACCGTCTCAAAATCGATTACTTGACCGGCCGGAGTCGTGTTTCCGAATCGCTTGTGGGAAATCCGCAGGCTCAGAACTACCCGGATACCATCCGCAGTGAAATCGGAAATCAACAAGGCCAAGGCGGCGGCCAACAAGGCCAGCAGGGAAATGTTCTTACCCCGTTTACAACGAACCCGTCTCAGGGACAGTTCGGATTCCCATTATTCGGTGCGCTCGACTTGAGCGTTGTCAAACGCGGCATCGACAATCAAGGAACGCGGGTGGATTGGGGCTGGGACAATGCCGACGACAGCGGCATTCGGTTTGAGTTTCTCACCAATCAGGGAGACTTCAGGTACAACGCTCGCGACAATCTTCCCTCGACACGCGACACGCAGCGGGACTTTGCGCTCTTCGCGATCACGCAGTTGCACATCATCAATGAGTTGAACAGTCAGGGAAACACCGCGGCGGCCGCTCAGCTTACGTCTGAATTGAACCAATTGGGCCAAGTGCAGTCGACCACCCTTGGACGCTTCACCGACATCAATGATGTGTTGCAGAACAACATCGATAACTTGGGGGGGCTCCCCTTGGATGACGGCTCAATTCGCACCTTCGCGGATGGGACGACATTCGGCGCCGTCACTGTGCCGTATGACCTGGAATTTCAGGTCAGCCTGAAGTCCGAGCTATACGGTGGCAAAGTCGAATCGATCCTGACACCAATCGCGAATCTAGGTCCGTTTCGCATTCGACCGACGGTGGGAGCACGATACTTCTATCTCAACGAACACTTCCGCTTTTACGGCCAAGACAGCGGTCTGGCCTACAACAGCGGTGGCGGACAAGGGGGCGGCGGCGGTGGAGGTGGTGCTCAGAATCTGAGCCCGGATATCAAGATCCATTCACCTCCCGACCGCATTGATAATGATGGAGACGGAATCGTCGACAACGCCGGTGTCACAGAGACCGGCGGAGGACAACAAGGTGGTGGTGGTGGCCAAGGGCAACAGAATCAATTGATCTTCTTTTCCTTCCACGACCAATTCCGATATCCGATTGAGTCGTACCTCAATAACTCTTCCCAACAGCATCTGGGTGGAGCCGAAGTCGGCCTAACCTACGATTTAGGCAGCGAATCGCTGATGTTAAGCGGTTCGTCGAAATTCGGTCTGCTGGCGAATTACGCCCAGCTCAAGTTGAATGGCGATAATATTGCGATGCACACTCGCGATTCCAACTTGCTGTTGCCAGACGTCAACAATGCGACTCCCAACGCTTTCAGCGACAATCAGTTTCATACACGCGTTTCGCCCATGTTTGAGCAGCAATTCAACGCGGAAGCCGCGCTGTTTCGGTATGTGCCCGTCTTGCGGCGGATGAGCATCTTCGAGAAGGCTCGCTTCCGTGCCGGTTACTCGATTCTGTTGATCGGGCAAGTGACGGACACCGCTGGCAGCATCTCGTGGCAAGGGAATCCGTCGATCGGCTTGTTCCCGACGATCAAAGAAAAGCGGAACACATACGCGACGTACAACTACAACTTCGGCGTGAGCTGGGATTTTTAGACGCTGCTCGCGATGTCGCCTCGGCGTTGGTGTCTGTATCACAGAATTTAGCCGCGCGGTGCCAACTCCGGTGAAACGGCATGAACCGGGGCTAGCGCCGCGCGGCTATGTTTCGGAGTGCGTATCAGTTTTCACGCACGTCTCATCGCTTGACCGTCACCGCGTTCACCAGCAGGACGGAGTAAAGTTGGTCGCGGATACATTGCACTTCGCGTTCACCCGTTTCGCCGCGTTCGAGTGCTTCCACGGCCGCCGAAAGCGAGCGTGTACAACCACGGAGCAGAGAGCGAATCTCGACCGTCAGCTTGGCGTCGCCATTTCGCAACAGATTCAGCAGGTCTTCGAGATCGCAAGTGAAAGATTCGAGTTCCGCTGCGTCGGCGTTTCGAAACGTCCTGCGGATCGCGATAACGGTGCGGTGCATCTGCGGTAGAACCCGCTCACCGATATCTGGGGCTTCAGCGACGTAAACGCGGAATCCAGGAAGGCGAGCTGTCCGTTGATCTTGGCGAGCCAGCGATCGCAGTCGATTTGAAATTGAGTCGTCAACATCGTTGGTTCCGTTTGCAGAGTGCTTTGCAGGTGGGGCCCTGTCATGTGGCCGCGTTGGACCAAGGTAGGTCGAGCGTCTGCAGCGTCAAATTCCGTTGCGGCCAATCGCTGGCTTGAGTCACCAGTCCCTGTCTACCGCGACTGAAATGCGTAACGAGCCTGCTCTACCGGAATGTTGAGAAATCGCAGCAACGGCCGACCGGAGAACGTGCGGCTTCACGAAAATTCACGAGCCGCGCAAACCAGCTTCAAAGCCAGTCGCCATACAGGTGTGGTGATTCGGCATCACGAGGCTCAGCGTTTGACCGTCACCGCATTCACCAGCAGGATGGAGAACAGTTCGTTGCGGATACATTGCACTTCTCGTTCACCGGTTTCACCGCGATGCAACGCCTCCACGGCCGCCGCCAGCGCACGAGTGCAACCTCGTAGGACGCCTCGAATCTCGGACGTCAGCCAGAGGTCGCCGTTTTGCAACCGATCGAACAGGTCTTCGAGGTCGCACGTGAAGGCTTCGAGCTGCGGCGTTTCGGCATTCCGCAGCGCACCGCGGATCGCGATGACGGCGCGGCGCATGTGCGACAATACCTTCTGACCGATATCCGCCTGCTTGAGTGCCGAAAACGCGGACTCCAAGAATGCGAGTTGTCCATTGATTTTGACCAGCCAGCGGTCACGGTCCAAACTGAGATGCGTCGTCATCATGGTGTTCGTTTCCTGAATACATTGAAGGGTTGGCCCAGCTCATCTGGCATCGTTCGCAGGAAAGTAGGTCGAGCCAACGTGCCGTCAAAAATCTTTGCGAGCAAACATCGATTTGAGAGACTCAACCCCGCCTGTCGCAGCGGAGAGACGCAACACACTTACTCTGCCGGAATGTTGAGAAAACGAAGCAGCGTTCAACGAGCGAACGTGGTTCTCACCACGAGAATTCACGGCCCAATCGCACCTTGGGCCAAAAAGCAACAGCCCTCAAGGCGTAGTCATTCGGCAACGCGCCGCTGGAATCAGACTCGCTTGGCACCAGTCATAGCGTGCTGCGGCGAATGATGATCAGCATCAGAATGGAAAGTGCTTCACCGGCGAGTCGGCTTACGGGCGGATCACGACTTCGCTTGCGAGATCCAGCAGGTCGTACACTTCCGCCACGTCGGCGTTGAGCAACCGGACACAGCCACGCGATTCGGCTTTGCCAATCGAGTCTGGTTCAATGGTTCCGTGAATGCCGTAGCTCTCTCCCAGGTCGATCCAATACTCCCCCAACGGGTTCTTCGGATCGCTGCTGGCAAAGACTTTGCCGTTGGGATCGGTGTACTGCGGATCCGCGACTTTGTTGAGCACCTTAAATTTCCCGACCGGCGTCGAGTTATTCTTGCCGATGCAGCACGGGTAACTCCGCACGTATTGGCCGTCGTGATGCAGCGTCAGTTCAAAACTGCTGAGCGTCACGACCGCTCCGAACGGGCCGTCGATGACTTTCAGCTTCTGTCCTTCGCGCAGCCGCTTGGGGTCCACGCGATTGAGCCGCGACAGGTATTGCCATGTCACATGATGCTTGGTGGCGATCTTGCGAAGCTGGTCGCCAGCCTGCACCACGTAAGGCTCTTGCACGTGCGGTTGCGGCGAGAAGTAGATCGCCTTGGCGGTGAGGTCGATCCGTTCCTGCACGCTGGAGCGCAAATCGGGCTGTTGCCAGAACAACTTCGACAAGGCTTTGTGAGCTTCGACGACCTGCCCGGCTTTGATTTGGCGGTCGATCTCGCTGAAGTCGAAAGTCGGTTCTTGGTCCTTGGTTCGTTTCGCAATGCGAACGGGTGGCTCCGTGGTCGTCTCACCGTTGGCTTCGGCCTCGGCGGCGGGAGCTTCTGCGTTCTTGGTGACCGCCGGTTCCTCCAATGTGACCAGGCGAATTGGTTTCGTGGAGATCGAATCCGGTTCCTCCGACGGTTCGACTTGTTCCGTTTGCGGCTCTGACGGCGAGCCACCAACCTCCAACAGCAATGACTCACCGGCTGCGAACTCCGGCGATGAATCGAACGTTTCTGGCGGTGCATCCGCCTCAAGGAGCGAACCCGTGGCGGCACCGCCCAACTCAAGAGGAACCCAGCCGCTGCGATAGACAGTGAACCCTGCGAGGCCCAACACAACGGTCAGAAACAGTGTCGAATTCGAAATCCGAGGCATGAGTGATCCTGAAGTCCGCGGAGAGGATCGGGGCCTCCGGCGAACCGGGACGGCCATCAGAGGCGGCACCATAGCAGCGTGCCGGAAAACCGACCAAGAGGATTCTCGGCGGAGCGCAGATTGGGCCGTGAGAAGCGCCGTGATCTCACCTTGACCCTCTCTCGCAAACAGGCGTACTTTCCCGCTCCATTCCTGCCGCTCGGCGATCTGGTCGAGCAATTCCCTGTCTGAATTCCCCTCCGTTGGTTTCTTTCCCACCTCTCGGCGACGAGCGCGTTGCGTCCGTTTTGCCCCTCTCGTTCCGGAGCGACGTCATGAAGGCGTTTCGACTCGGTGTTTGCCTGCTGCTAAGCATGTTGTTTTGCGGCGTACTCATCGGCTGCCAGGAGTTCAAACTCCTGAGCTCCAAGATGCTGCGTTCGCAGTCGCCCGATAAGTTGGACGACGAGGCTGAAAGCGTCAAAGACCTTAGGGACGCAGAGAAGGACAAGGAGTTCGAGACGAAGGTCGAGACTCCCTTCGTGGGCAACTACGCCTCATTCGCGGGCTTGAATTATGTCGTGCTGCAAGGCGTCGGGTTAGTCGTCGGCTTGGATGGAACGGGTGGCGATCCGCCGCCATCGGTGTATCGCGAGGTGCTCGCCGACGACATGCGGCGGCGCGGCATCGACGATCCCGAAACGATCCTGCGTTCTCGCGATACCGCGCTGGTCATCATTCAGGCGTTGCTCCCGCCGACGATTCGCAAAGGGGAAGCGTTCGATGTCGATGTCCGCGTTCCCGATGGGGACACCACCACCAGTCTCAACGGCGGTTGGTTGCTGGAAACGGAACTGTCCGAAGCCGCAATCGTCCCCGGCCAAGGAGTCATGAAAGGGCACATCCTCGCCAAGGCGAAGGGGTCGATCCTGATCACATCGGGCGAAGGAAAGACCGAGAACACCGGGCTGAAGGTGCGCGGCAAGATACTCGGCGGAGGAACGTCCAAGAAAGATCGCGATCTCCGAGTTCAACTGCGCAGCGATTACCGCAGCGTACGGCAATCGAAACGAATCGCCGACAAAATTGGACAGCGATTTTTCGCGTACAACGAAAGTGGGTTGCGTGAACCGCTCGCCAAAGCCCTGACCGACCAGACGATCGAGTTGAAAGTCTATTCGCGCTACAAGGACAACTATCCGCGCTACCTGCAGGTGATCCGCAACATCGCCTTCCGCGAGTCCCAGGTCGCTCGGCATGTGCGCATGGAAAAACTCAAAACTCAGTTGCTCGATCCCGATATGACCGAGACAGCGGCGTTGCAATTGGAAGCAATCGGCAACGAGGCAATCCCGATCCTCAAGACCGGATTGAAACATCCGGACGCGCTGGTGCAGTTCAATTCGGCGATGGCCCTAGCCTATCTCGGCCAGGCGGATGCCGTCCCTGTACTGGGTGAAGCGGCCGTGAATGAGCGTGCCTTCCGCGTGTATGCGCTGGCGGCGCTCTCCACAATCGATGCCGGTGAGACTCACCTGCTGCTGCGCAAGTTGACCAATGCGCAGACCGACGCCAGCGGCAAGAGCATCGACAGTGCAGAACTTCGTTACGGAGCGTTCCGAGCTTTGTGGACGCTCGATAAGCGAGACCCGTATCTCGGCGGTGAGGCGATGAAGGAGCCCAACGCCGACCGCGAGATCTTCGCCTTGCACACCTTGCCGAACACCAACAAAGGGGAGCCGATCATCCACCTGACGCAGCATCGCCGTTCGGAGATCGTCCTCTTCGGCGAGGACCAGGAGTTCAAAACGCCGATGGCCGTTCGAGCGGGCAATCACATTCTCGTGACCGCTCAGCCGGGCAAGGATCGGATCATCCTCTCGAAGTATCAGGCTGGGCAGCCGGACAAACGTAAAGAAGTCTCGCCGCGTGTCGCGGATGTCATTCGCACGGCCGTCGAATTCGGAGCCAGCTATCCCGACATCGCTCAGATGCTGCTGCAAGCGGCCAAACAGCAGAACCTCACTGGCCACATCGAAATCGACGCGCTGCCGCAAGGGGGACGCGAGTACGTCCGCGCGGAGAACTCTGCCAAGAAAGTCCGCGTCGGCAACGCGAACCTCAGTCCGAACTTCGTCCCGAACCTCAAGGGAGAAGGCAACACGAAAGAATCGCTCGGCGAGGCGATCGAGAAGCAGACCTCAGCTCCGGATGAAGTCACAGAGACCGAGTCGGATTCACGAGGCAATGCGTCAGTCGCGGATGCTCGCAGTTCGCCGTCGGATGAAGAATCGGCACGACGATGGTTCGAGTTTTGGAAACGAAAGTAGGGGCTAGGGATTAGGGGCTAGGGGTTAGGGAAGACAATGAAAACCAACCCCACCTCCTCAATCCGTGTCCCCTAACCCCCATCCCCTAGTCCCTAGCCCCTCCCCCTTCGCCATGCTCAAGTCGCTGGATATGTTCGGCTTCAAGAGCTTCGCGGATCGGACGCGCTTTGACTTCTCGCGCGGGATCACCTGCGTCGTCGGGCCGAACGGGTCGGGCAAAAGCAACGTCGTGGACTCGATAAAGTGGGTGCTCGGCGACCAAAGCCCGAAGAGCCTCCGCAGCAAAGAGATGACCGACGTGATCTTCAACGGCGCGTCGGGCCGCAAGCCGGCCGCGTTCGCCGAGGTGCTGTTGACGTTCGACAACACGTCGCGCTGCCTGACGCTTGATGCCTCCGAAGTGCAAATCGGCCGCCGCCTGTGGCGTAACGGCGATTCGGAATATCTCATCAACCAACAGCCCGCGCGGTTGAAAGACATCAAAGATCTCTTCATGGGCACGGGGGCTGGCTCGTCCGCCTACAGCATCATCGAGCAAGGCCGAGTCGATCAGATCCTGCAATCGAACGCCGCCGCGCGGCGTCACGTCTTCGAAGAGGCGGCCGGGGTTTCGCGTTTCAAAGCTCGCAAGGAAGAGGCGACGCGCAAGCTGGAACGGGTCGATCAAAACCTGCTGCGGCTGCGCGACATCGTGGATGAGGTCGAGTCCCAGCTCAACGCGATGCGCACACAAGCCGGGAAGGCGGCCAAGTATCGCGAGGTTTCGGCCGAGCTGCGCGAGTGGTGGTTCGGTCTGGCAGCAGACGATCAACGACATTTCTCCGCGCAGTTGACGACCGTGGAAGCCGAACTTCACACCGGCGAAACCGAACTCGCGATCTTGTCGGCGCGGCAGCAAGAGCTTGAGCAAAAGCTCTCGGTCTTCGACGCCGAGATCGCCGAGGTCGATGCACGCCTGCGACACGCCGAACGCACCGCCGCCGGCAATCGCGAAAGCGTCGTCCGGCAAGAGGCGACGCTGCGGCATTTGACCGCTCGCGAAAAGGAACTCGGTTCCGAGCTGGACCGCTTGCGCCGCCAGCGAACGATAATGCGCGGCCGCTCTTCTGAATTGACTGCGGAACTGAACCGATCGAAAGACGAGCTGGAAGACAGCGACCGCCAACACACTCAATTGCAGTCTGATCTGGCCACCACTCAAGCCACGATGGCCGAGCTTTCCGCTCAGCTCAAAGCGGATCAGGCGACGCTGCACCGCGAACGCCAGAAGCAAGTCGAACTGATGCAGCAGGCCAGTTCCGCACAGCAGCGAGTCGCCAGTCTAAAGTCGCAACAAGAGGCCGCGCAGTCCGCCTTCGTCACGACGAGGCAGCGGATCGAGCAATGCAATTCCGCGATCATCACTGCGCAGTCCGAAGTTCTGCGACGGCAAGCGGCCGTCGAGACGGTACTCACAGAAGTCGCGTCGCTCGACAGCCGCGTCCGTGAGATTCGCGAACGTCAGCAGCACCTCATCACAGAACAAGAACGCTGTCAGGCCCATCTCCGCGAACAACGAGAAGACCGCAGCGCGAAGCAATCACAGCAGTCGGTCCTCGAAGACCTCGAACGCCGGCAAGAGGGGCTGGGCATCGGCGTGAAGGAAATTCTGAGCCGAGCACAAACCTCCGACTACGCCCCGTGGAACAGCATCCTGGGGAGCGTCGCCGATCTGCTCGAAGCGGACCTCGACGAAGCGGCGATCCTTGAAGTGGCTCTCGGCGCGCGAGCACAGCTCATCGTCGTCCGCGACATGGCTCCAATCATCGAGTACCTCAACAGCGGCAACAGCCGACTGTCAGGTCGAGTCGGATTTGTCGAAGTCAGTGGAAGAGTGGTGAGTGGCGAGTGGCGAGGGGCGAGTGAAGGCAACGACGCGGTTCTCAACTCGCCCTTCGCCCCTCACTCCTCGTCTCTCTTCACCCATCCCGGCGTGATTCGACGTGCCGACCAACTCGCCAGTCTTACGACGGCTCTCCCTGGTTTGGCCGAAGCATTGCTTGGCTCAACGTGGGTGGTCGATACACTCGACACCGCGCTGCGATTGGCCGAGGGCGATGGTCACGGTTGTCGATTCGTCACGTTGCAAGGCGAACTGCTGGAAGATGACGGCACGCTCTTCGCCGGAACGGTCCGCAGCGAGTCCGCTCTGATGACTCGCCGCAGCGAACTGCGGCGACTCAAAAATGATCTCTTGCGTCTCGACCGCATGATCGCCGATGGCGAGCGGCAATTGGTCGACGTCATTCAGTCGCTGAAGAACGTCGAGCGATTGATCGAGAACGCCACGAGCGAAAAGCAAGAACTCGCCGACCGGCTCACTCACGCCCGGTCGGACCTCAGCGTGCAGCGGCAAGAGGTCGAACGATCCAACCGCGAGCGAGATCTGATTCTGACCGAAGCGGCTCGCTGGGAGACGCTCTCCACCGAACTCGACCTGCAAATTGAACGGGCTGTGTCCGAGCATGCGTGGTTCGAGGACAATCTCGCCAGCCTGCGGGATTCTTTCGTCATACTGGAGGACGATATCGCGAGCCGTGAATCGCAGCGTCAATCGCTGACTCAGCAGCAGATTGAGCAACAGTTGCATCTCGCCAAACACGAGGAACGCTGGCAAGCCCTCCGCGCCGCCGTGACTCGCTTGCAGGACGAACAACGACAACGGGACGAGCAACTCGACGAGGCCGAACGTCGCCTGAAGGCTGCCGCCGCTCAGTTGCGACAGCTCAACCTGCAATTGCTCAACACGAACGCCGAGTTGTGGGAGCTGCAATTGTTCGACGAACAATTCGCTGCCGAGGTCGCATCCGTCCTGGCCGACAAGGATCACCTGCGAGTCCAAAAGTCGTCGTTCGCCGAAGAAGAAGCCCGCCTGCGAGCCGCTCGCCGCGAACTAGCCGACCGGTTACACGCCAACGAAATCGCCGCACGCGATGCCCGGCACCAGTTGCAGGTCTGCGCGGAACGGATCGAAGAGGAATACCAAATGACGCTCGACGAAGTCGTCGCGTCGGGAGCGTCCGCGTTCAACCGCTGGCTCTCCGAACTCCGGCCGATGGCCGAGAGCCGAGAGTCTGCGGCCGTTATCACAACCCAAGAAGCTGAAGAGGAACTCGTGGCGGACGCTGCCAGCGTCCGTCAAGAAACCTCTGCAAGCATTACCACCGACGCTAGCAGCATCGGCCAGGATGATGCGAACGCTGATTCCGTCACATTCCTCGAAGTTCGCCCGGAACTCGAAGAGCGGGTCAATCGCCTGCGTCGTAAGCTCAAGATGATGGGGAGCGTCAACACCGACAGCCTCAAAGATCTCGATGAATTGGATGGGCGATACCAGCACCTCAGCACGCAGTTGCAAGATCTCGAAGAGGCCAAGGCTACGCTGGAAGACATCATTCGGCAGTTCAATGTCGAGAGTCAGCGGATGTTTCTGGAGACGGTCGAGGCGATCCGGATTCAGTTCCAGCAGCTCTTCCGCAAGATGTTCGGCGGCGGGGAAGGGGACATCATCCTCGAAGACCCCAACGACGTGCTGGACTGCGGCATCGACATCGTGGCTCGGCCGCCAGGCAAGGAGCTTCGCAGCATCTCGTTACTGAGCGGTGGCGAGAAAACGATGACCGCGATCGCATTGCTGATGGCGATCTTCCGCAGCAAGCCGAGTCCGTTCTGCATTCTCGACGAAGTCGACGCGGCGTTGGATGAAGCCAATGTCGAACGCTACAGCGGAGTCGTCAAAGAATTCCGCGAGACCACGCAATTCATCATGATCACGCACAACAAACGCTCGATGCAGGTCGGCGATATTCTCTACGGCGTGACGATGGAACAAAGCGGCGTGTCGAAACGGATGTCAGTCCGCTTTGAGGACGTCAGCGAAGACGGACACTTCCGGATGTCGCCGGCTCCCGGCTCAAACGCGGCGTAATGCCGACTATTCGGCAAGGGTGACGAAAGCGTTGTCTTGCCTGAGTTCGTTCGAGGCCAAGTGCTGGTGTGTCATGTTTCGCGCCTTTGCCCCAACGGGGCAAGACTCGACACTTCGGGGCTAAGAACTGCGTAACTAAAAAGTGCGTCGGCGAGGGAGAGCGCTCCAAACGACGGAGTTCGGTGATCAACGCAGGTGAAGCGTGCGCCATCGCTGACGCTTTTTGGCTCTCTGCCATTCGTGTTGAAGACGAATTCGTGAGCCG
>SXGU01016990.1_pt1 | contig 16717 bp, 19 predicted proteins | sample 3174531 | NCBI WGS metagenome assembly SXGU01 (sample SAMN11356863, study PRJNA531348) | freshwater metagenome | isolation source: freshwater sample F1-140 | place: China: Fuxian Lake, Yuxi | collected 2017-12-25 | reverse complement strand
TGCCTTCTTGATCCACTGGTGCGTGGTCCATTCGCCGTCAATTTTTTCGGCAACGCGCAAAGTACCCGCGTCGAGTTCGCCAAGCACATGCGCGACGGCGTCGCCGAAACGTGCCGGGGCAATGCTGGGGCTGAGGTTGGCGCGGTCTTCCCAGGCTTCTTCGATGATCTGCTGCAATTCGTTCATGACGGGTTCTTTCACAGGGATTGACAGAAATCGTTGATGCGGACGGCGGCTTCGCGGCATTGCTCGTGGCCGGCGACCAGCGCGATACGGATGAAGCCGGCACCGGGATTGATGCCGCCATTCTCGCGCGCCAGGTAACTGCCGGGCAGCACGACGACATTTTTCTGCCGCAGCAGTTCGCGGGCGAAGTCGGTGTCGGCGATCGGGGTTTTGGCCCAGAGGTAGAAGCCGGCATCGGGCACGCGGCAGTCGAGGTGGCGCGCCACCAGCGGCGTGACTTCGTGGAACTTCTCGGCATACATGCGGCGGTTGTCGCGCACGTGGGCCTCGTCGTTCCAGGCGGCAATGCTGGCGGCCTGCACCGCCGGGTTCATGGCGCTGCCGTGGTAGGTGCGATAGAGCAGGAAGTTTTTCAGGATGGCGGCGTCGCCGGCGACGAAACCCGAGCGCAGGCCGGGCACGTTGGAGCGCTTGGAAAGGCTGGAGAACATCACCAGGTTGCGGTAGTCGCTGCGGCCCAGCTGCGCGGCGGCGGCGAGGCCGCCCAGCGGCGGCTGCTTTTCATCGAAGTAGATCTCGGAATAGCACTCGTCCGAGGCGATGACGAAACCGTGGCGGTCGGACAACTCGAACAGCGCCTTCCATGCCGCGAGGTCCATCACCTTGCCGGTCGGGTTGCCCGGCGTGCACACAAAGACCAGCTGCACCTCGCGCCAGGCGGCATCGGGCAGGGAGGCCCAGTCCATGGCGAAGTCATCGTGGGGCAGAGTGTTGAGGTAGAGCGGGCGCGCGCCGGCGAGCAGCGCGGCGCCGTCGTAGATCTGGGAGAAGGGATTCGGGCAGACCACTTTCGCCGCGCCCTTGCTGCGGTCGATGACGGCCTGGGCAAAGGCGACCAGGGCTTCGCGCGAGCCATTCACCGGGATCACCTGGGTCGCCGCATCGGGCGCCGGCACGGCGTAGCGACGCGCGATCCAGGCGGCGATGCCCTGGCGCAGGGCATCCGTGCCCTGGGTGGTCGGATAGTTGGCCAGCCCGGCGAGGTTGTCGGTCAGGGCCTTCTTGATGAAGGGTGGCGTCTCGTGCTGGGGTTCGCCGATGGAAAGCTTGATTTCGTGAAGAGTCGGCGCTGGTACCACGCCGGCAAACAGCTGGCGCAGCTTTTCGAAGGGGTAGGGCTGCAGGAGAGCGAGGTCGGGATTCACGAAGGCACGCAGGCTGGAAAACGAGCCGGCATTATACGAGGGCCTCCTCGTGTCGCTTGTGGCCATCCGGAGCATGCAAGTTTCGTGTCCTTCGGCAATCATCAGTCATTTCTGGCGGGTGTGCAGGTCCCTGCAAATCAGGGCGTGATCTCGATAGGGCCACGGCGGTGCAGGAGTTCGCCGGGGTGCCGGGCGTGCGAAGACGACGTTTCGCCAGGAACGATTCGATGCATGAATAGAAAGCAAGCTATAAGCAGTAATAAGTATTGCAAGTGGTTATAATAGCAACCATGGGATTGATTAACGAAAGCAAAGAATTGACTGCCCTGGGGCAAAGACTGCGCGAGTCCCGCATCGCCCGCGGGGATACGCAAGCCGTCTTCGCGGAGCGGATCGGGTGTTCCGTGGTCACCGTCCGTGTCATGGAAAAAGGCGATCCCACCGTGGGAATCGGCTGGTGGGCCAAGGCCTTCTGGGTGCTCAATCGAACCTCCGAACTGGACAGCCTGCTCAAGCAGGAGTCGCTCTTTGTGAGCTACGCCGGCCGCAAGCGGCAGAGAGGCAAGCGTGGGAATCCATAAAGTGTGGGTCACCTTGCCGGATGGCGAGGCCCACCACGCAGGCGACTTGGCCTTTGGCCAGATGAGCGCGGACGGGCGTTGTCCCTCAGCCTTCCGCTACACGGCGGACTGGTTACGGCGCGGCTTTCCGCTCGATCCCGAATCACTGCCCCTTCAGTCCGGGGAATTCCACGCCAGCCACTTGGCCCCGCCGCTGGCGGTGTTCGCGGATGCGCTTCCGGATGCCTGGGGCCAGCACATCATCGACCTGACGCGCGGCATTCCACTTCAGCAACGATGCCCTGAACGCTACCTCACGGAAATCGGGGGGCACACGCTGGGGGCGCTGGGCTTCAATCACCCCACGCAAGGCATCAAGCAAGTCCCAGCGCTTTCCCTTGAGGCGCTGGTGCAGGCGGCGCTCGATGTGGATGCCGGACGAGCGACACCCGCCGAACTGGGCCGCCTATTTACCCACGGTGCTTCGGCCGGCGGCGCGCGCCCCAAGGTGCTGATTGCGCACGATGGCGTCCACTGGATCCTCAAGTTGGCATCGCCGCACCAGGATCGGGGTTACGACGTGCCGCTGCTCGAATACGTTTCGATGCAAATCGCGCGCGAATGCCTGCCGGCGACCCCCGGATCGCGTCTCATGACAATCGCCGGGCGAAACGCCGTGCTGATCCGCCGCTTTGATCTCACCGACCACGGGCGCAATCACCAGATCAGCTTTGCCGCGCTGGCCGCCGAGCGCGTGGCCAATTACGCGGGCTCATACGATGATCTGGCAAGGATACTTGCCAGGCATTCCATGCGGCCCCGGGACGATCTGACGCTGTTGTTTACGCAAGCCGTTCTCAATGCCGCGATCGGCAACACCGATGATCACCTGAAGAACTTCATGATGCAGCGCGTCGAGGGCGGGTATCGACTGGCGCCCGCGTTCGATATCGTGCCGAACATCGGCCGCAATATCGAGCACGTCATCGCATTTGGCAACAGCCGGCTTGCTCCCGGTCGCGCTACCTTACTCGAAATGGGTAAGCGATGGCTGGGCAAAGCCGATGGCCTGGACGGCATCCTTGAAAACGTCGTGTCGCGGGTAGCAAACTTTGGCTCGCGTCTCGATGCCCTGAATGGCGATTTGCCAGCCCACGCTGCGCTGCTCGACGAGATGAATCTGCGCTGCCAGCAAATGCTCCGTTGTCCGCGCTGATTTGCGGTTTGCACGACGCATGTCGCGGGGATGGGAAACGGAGTTGTGTGATTGACAAGGTTCGGTCGGTCAATTATCGTGAAATCACGTTCAGTACCTGATATTTCCCGGATCCCGTGAAACCATCCTTAGTCCTTGCCGCTCATCGCGAAGCGATCCGTCGTGTGGTGGCAGCTCATCGTGCCAGCAATCCGCGCGTCTTCGGGTCGGTGGCTCATGGCGGTGACACAGAGGATAGCGATTTGGACCTGCTCATCGATCCCACCCCGGAAACGACGCTGTTGGACATCGGTGCGATCCGTCACGAGCTGCTGCAATTGCTGGGTGTGCCAGTGGATGTGCTCACGCCCAAGGCTCTGCCGGAGAAGTTCCGTGACATCGTGCTCGCCGAGGCGGTGCCAGTGTGACTCGCGATCGTCAGCGGCTGACGGACTACCTTGGACACATGCTGGAAGCCATCGAACGCATCGACCGGTACGTTGCGGACATCGACGAAGTGGTCGAAAAGACAGTCATCTCCAAGGTGTTGGAGAACGCTGAATCCGGCATTGTTGCGGTCAATCGCGCGCCCGTGCCCATTGCCGCCGAAGCACCGTTCCTTGGATGGAAGGATTCCGGGATTGGCCTCCCCGAACATGGTCGGTGGGACCGCGACTTCTACGCCAAACCGCAGGCGCGGTATTGAGGCGGAGCGAGGACGAACCGAGTTCTTGCCCTGCCGCGGATTTCCGGTAAATTCCATCCTCTCCAACTCTTGAGGAATCCGGCATGGGACAGATGATCGAATTCAAGCGCCCCGACGGCAGCGCCTGTCGCGGCTGGCTGGCCAGCGCCGGGCAGGGACGCCCCAGCGTGGTGGTGATCCAGGACTGGTGGGGCCTCAACGACCAGATCTGCGGCGTTGCCGATCGCTTCGCCCGCGCCGGCTACAACGCGCTGGCGCCCGATCTGTTCCAGGGCCGCGTGACGCAGCAGCCTGACGAAGCCAGCCACCTGATGAACGGGCTGGATTTTCCCGGTGCCACGCACCAGGACATCCGCGGTGCCGTCGACCACTTGCGCACCATGGGGGGCAAAGTTGGCGCCATGGGCTTCTGCATGGGCGGCGCGCTGACCGTTGCCGCCGCCGTGCATGTGCCGAATCTCGCCGCTGGCGTCTGCTTCTACGGCATTCCGCCGCAGGAATTTGCCGATCCGGCCGATATCCGCATTCCTTTCCAGGCGCACTTCGCGAGCAAGGACGACTGGTGCACGCCGGCGGCCGCCGACGGGCTCGAAGCGGCGATGCGCGCGGCCGGCAATCCGCCCGAGATGCATCGTTATGTCGCCGACCACGCCTTCTTCAACGAGCGCCGCGCCGAGGTCTATGACGCCACCTGCGCCAATCAGGCCTGGGAGCGCATGCTGGCCTTCCTCGCCAGGACGCTGACCTGATGTCCACGCCCGAGCTCACGCCGGCCGACTGGGTCAACATTAGCCTGACCGAGGCGATGCTGGCACGCGACGGCCCGCCGCTTTACGTCGCCGCCAAGCTGGGCTGCGTCGCGGCGACGCGCGTGATGTGCGAGGCCGGCACCAACCTTGAAGTACTCGGCCCAAGGCGCAGCCGGCCGCTGCACGCGGCCGCTGCCCACGGCCATACCAATGTCGCGGCGACCCTGGTCAGCGCCGGTTGCGAGATCGACGCGCAGGACGAGGACGGCAACACGCCGCTGATCACCGCCGTGCTCAACGGCCATGCCGGGCCGGTGGAACTGCTGCTGGCGGTGGGCGCCGACATGGAAGTCGCGCGGCTGGACGGCATGACCGCGATCCACCTCGCGCAGCTTCCGGGCACGCCCAAGGTGATCTACGAATTGATGATGCTCGGGCAGGAAGAATTGCCGGGGTGAAGGGCGTCGGAGGGGCCGCATGAAGCTCTACCTGGCCGGCCCCGATGTATTTCGCGCCGACGTTGCGGCGTGGTGCGAACGGGTCCGGTCGCTATGCCGCGCTGCCGGCCACCAGGCGCTGGTGCCCATCGACACGGCGCAGACCACGGCGGCGGAGATCTACCGCCACAACTTGCGCCTGATCGGGGAGGCCGACGCGGTGCTGGCAAACCTGAACCCGTTTCGCGGCACGGAGCCGGATTCCGGCACCTGCGTTGAAATCGGCTACGCCCTGGCGCTGAGAATGCCCGTGATCGGCTATGCGCAGGACATGCGTCCGCTGCGCCAGCGCCTGGCGGCAACCGCCGGCGCCGACGGCGTGTGGCGTGACGCGGCGGGGTGTGCGGTGGAGGATTTCGGCCTGCCCTGCAACCTGATGCTCGCGGTTCCCCTGCGCCTGGTCGAGGGCGACATCGAGGCGGCTCTGCTGGAATTGAACCAGGCGCAGGCGCGATGATGAAAACCGTGGGCGTGATCGGCCTCGGCAACATGGGTCTGCCCATGCTGAAGGCTTTGCGGCGCGCCGGCTTCGACGTCGTCGGTCGCGACCTGCGCCCCGAGGCGGAGGAGGCGGCGCGTATCGCCGGCGCCCGTGTGGCGTCCAGCGCCCGCGAACTGGCGGCGCTTTGCGAGATGATCCTGATCGTCGTGGTCGATGCCGGCGAGATCGAGGATGCGCTGTTCCGCGAGGACTCAGCGGCGGTTCAGGGCTGGCGTCCGGGTACGGTGGTCGCGCTGTGCAGCACGATTGCCCCGGAGGATGCCGCGCGCCTGGCGACGTGGATCGAAGCCGCCGGCGGCGCGGCGCTGGATGCGCCGATTTCCGGCGGTCCCGCGCGCGCCGAGGCCGGCCGCCTGGCGCTGATGCTGGCCGGTGCGGATGCCGTGCTGGAGCGCGCCGAACCGGTGCTGGCGGCACTTGCGGACCGCCGTTTTCGGGTGTCGACGCGGCCGGGTGACGGCGCGCGCATGAAGCTGGTGAACAACCTGCTGGCCGGCATCAACCTGGCGGCCGGCGCCGAGGTGCTGGCCCTGGGCGAGCGCATCGGTCTCGATCCGAAAATCATGCTGGCGGTGATCGGCGCCAGTTCCGGGCAAAGCTGGATCGTGGATGAGCGCCTGCCGCGCGCCTTTGCCGGCGACTTCGCGCCGCGCGCCCATGCCCGCATCCTGCACAAGGACCTTGGCCTGGCTTTGGCGATGGCCGAGGCCGCTGGCTGCAAGGCGAGCCTGGGCGCCGATGCACTGGCGCTGTTCGCGCGGACTCTTGATCGCGGATGGGGCGCCGAGGACGATGCCGTGCTGCTGCGCACGGCGCGCGAGGAGAATCGTGCTGGCCCCGGCGGGCCGGATTCGGATTAAGCCTCGGCGGGCGCCATGCGGGTCTGCGGCGCCAGATGGAGGCTTTCGCCGTCGGCGATCAGCCAGACCTCGTTCTCCTGCAGCGTGCATTGCAGGCTCATGCTGCGTTGCGCGAGGGCGGCGAGCGCTCGGGTTTCCTCGGGAGCCAGGTCGATCACCGTGAGCTTGTCCAGCTTGCGCAGCGCGGTCTGGTTCTGCTGCCACCACAAGTCGGCGACGCGGCCGCCATAGGTCAGCACAACGACGCGGCTGGCGCGGCCGCAGGCGCGGCGCAATCGCTTTTCGTCGGGCAGTCCGACCTCGATCCAGAGTTCGACCGCGCCGGTCAGGTCCCGTTGCCAGAGGTCTGGTTCGTCCTCGGATGAAAGGCCCTTGCCGAAGGCCAGTGCCTCGTCCGCATGGAGCATGAAGGCGAGCACGCGCATCATCATGCGCTCGTCGGTTTCGGAAGGGTGGCGGGCGACGGTCAGTGCGTGGGTCGCGTAGTAATTGCGGTCCAGATCGGCGATCTGCAGCTCCGCCTTGAAGATGGTCGACTTGAGGGCCATGGCAAGCTGGCGATTAGACTACAGAAACGCCAGTTCGAGGCTGCGGTCTCTACGATTGACTTTGCCCGGCCGCAGGCATACAGTGAAAACGCTTCCAGTTTGGAGCGACTTCCGGAGGACCTTAGCGCTGAATCCCATTCTGCGGTTAATGCTTCCAAGAATAGTCCGGTAACTTCCGGACTTTGGCCCGCAGGGGCCGCGCCGATTTGAGACACAGCTTGCGGGCGCAATACAAATCCAGCTAAAGCGAAAAGCCCGTCCCGGCTTCGGCCCCGACGGGCTTTGCATTTGGTGTGGATGACGGGGTCAGGGCCCTGGCCATCGCCCCTCCCTGGCGTTTGCGCCACTCCCACGGCGCTATGGGCGCCTCGCCCTGCCACAGGCCGCGGCGCTGCTGGCGGGCGTCGAACTCGGCGTATTCGTAGTAACCCTGGTCATGCAGCGTCTGCTGCTTGCGCTCATCGCGGTACCACCAGGCGAGTCCGGCTTCGAGTTGGGCGAGGCCCGCATCGCGCGTCGGCGCGCAGGGGGCGGTGCAATCGGGCGGCGCCACCAGCAGCTTGCCGATCAGGCGCCGGTAATCATCCTCGCGCTGGATCTCGAGGCGCACGGTCTTGCCCTGCACCATCGCGGCCAAGGCGCGGCGTGAATCGGCGGCGTAGGGCTGGCGGCCGGTCGGCGCCGCGACGCCATGCAAGCGCAGGCTGCGCCGGGCGCCGCCAGCCAGTTCCAGCGTCGCCGTGTCACCGGCGCCGACTTCCACGATGTGGCCCTCGATCGCTTCGGCGGCGGGCGCCGGCAACGCCACCATGGCGCAAAAGGCGAACAGGAGTTGCAGCCCGCGCCTTGCCATGCGATTGACGCCCACTGCAGGCCTGGGCGATACTTCGCCCATAATCGGATGCGGCACCGCTGTTGGATGCCGCCGACATGGAGCGGGGAGGCGCGTGGCATGGCCGTGATGCAGTGGAGCGTGGATTTCTATACCGGACTGCCCGAGATCGACCGGCAGCATGAAGAACTGTTCGGCCTGGTCAATCGCCTGCATGACGCCCGGGCGCATCGCAACGAGTTGCTCGACCAGGCCTTCGCCGACCTGCGCGACTACGTCCGCGACCACTTCAGCGCCGAGGAGTCCTTCATGGCCGGGGCTAACCTCGATCCGGCCTATGTCGCGCGGCACCGGGCGGCCCATGCGAATTTCATCATGCGCGTCGATGACATCTGGCAGGAGTATCGCGCCGGCAGCGATTCGGCCGCCGACGATCTGCTGGCCTTCCTCGTCGCCTGGCTGCGCGAGCACATCCTGGTTACCGACCGCAAGATGGCCCTCGCCGCGCACCACCACCTGGGCAGCGAAGCGCCGCACAACCAGTTCTCGCATTTCTGAGTGCGGGGTCATCAATGCAGGGTTGGCGAGGCGGGGACCAGCCGCAGGCCGGTGTTGATCACCAGCACATCCGCGCCCAGCATCACCAGGCTGCCACGGCGGCGGTTGTTGCCGTTGTCGCTGAAATCGAAGCCATAGGCGCGGCGCAGGCGCAGGCGACCCTCGTCGTCTCGCGCCAGGCTGAGGCTGGCGATAGCCACCGTATCGTCGAGTAGCTGCAGTTCATCCGCGGCACAGGCAGCCCGGGCGGCGCGCACGCCGATCTCGCGCACATGCACGCTGTCGTACCAGAGCCAGGCCAGGCCAGCCAGCAGGACGATGCCGAATAGTTCGAGTGTCGGCATGCGCGATGGCCTTCAGTGGCTCACTTTGCCGCCGGCGCGCGCCAGCAGCGCGGCGCAGCCGGGATAGGTCGCGCGCGTCAGCGCCGTCTTGAAGCTGTAGCGGCTAGTCGATTCGCCGCGTCGCAGGGCGTCGAGGAATTCGGCTGCGTCGCGGATCCAGTTGCCGCCGAGCAGCGTGACGCCGCGTGCGAACAGCGCGTCGGGCAGGCAGCCGGCGCCGGGGCCGACCATGGCGAACCAGCGTGCAGCGCGACAATGGACAAGCATGCGGTCCAGCGTGTCGTTGAGCAGCAGCGTGCTGGTGGACACGACCTTGTCGCAGGTGTCGAGTTCGGCGGCGTCGAGCGTGACGCGATAGCCTCCGGCCTCACCGGCAAGTTCGGGTTTCAGCTCGACCACGGTAAGGCGGGCGCCGCTTTCCAGCACGCGGCCGAGCAGGGGGCGGAAGAGGCCGATCATGCCGATGTGTTCGCCGGCCCGGGGATCCATCTGCCCGATCGAGTCGTGGCTCGCCGGCGGCGCGAAGCCGGCGCGGTCGTACAGGCAGCGCGTCAGGGCGTTCGCTGCGGCGAAGCCCAGGGCGCGGCCCATGGAGTCGGCGCTGGCGTAACGGCGCGCCAGCGCCAGCGCATCGCTGCCGGCCAACCCGGGATCTGCGCCGGCCGCGCGCAGGCGTGCCAATGTGTCGTCGAGCAGCACATAGGAGAGGCCGAGCGATCCGTCTTCGAGTTCGACGGCGCAGAACTCGCCTTTCCCCGCTTCGGCTTCGGTAGTTGGGGCGGCGGGCGCCGGCAAGTGCAGGGCGCGCAGGCGCGGCAGCGGAGCGGAAGCGGCGAAGCGCTCCAGGTCGGCGAGGTAGTCGGCGGCAAAAGTCATGAGAGTACCTTCCCCCCTTCCCCCTTCCCGAGGAAGGGGGTGACGGTGGTTCGCGGGCGTCGCCCGCTCCGTGTGCTTGACTGCGCCGCCCTTGGGGCGGCCCGGCGGGCGGCGCTCATCACTTTTCCTGGCGCTGGCCGGCGCGAACGGCTGCAGAAGCCTCGGGGCCCGAGACCGTAGCCTCACGCGTGGCGTCGTTGCGCAGGGCGCCGGGAAAATACAAGGCGGTGAGGCGATGCGTATGGATCGGCGACTCGGCGTTGTTGCCGCCGAAGCGCCGCCAGTCGCGCACGGGGTGGATGTGGTCGGCGAGTTCCAGCAGGCCGACGGTTTCACGATCGGCGATCAGCACGCCCTGAACGCGCAGGCCCAGCTCGCGCTTGACTGCGGCCAGGCGCGCGGCGAGTCGGGGCGTGGCGCCGAATTCGCCGTCGCTGGCGAGCAGCAGGTCGGCGCGCTGCCAGCGCTCCTGTTCGACAGCGGCGAGCACCTTTTCCAGCGGGGCGCAGATGTCGGTGCCGCCGTGGAAGGACTGGCCGAGGAAATGCGTGGCGCGCGCGATGCCGGTGCGGCTGAGCGGCAGATCCATTTCGATGACTTCCTCGGGGCCACCAAAGGCGAAGACGCGACAGGCGCGGCCCTGAGCGTGGGCGGCGCGCATGGCTTCGAGCACCACGGCCTTGGCCACGGCCTCCGATCCACCTTGCATCGAGCCCGAGGTGTCCACGCAGACCAGCATTGGTCCCAAGTCCAGCTTTTTCGCCGGCATCATCCCGGGGCGCGGCTGCAGCACCGGCGTCGGGTGCAGCCGGGTCTCGGTCATGCGGTCGTCGTCTTCGTAGCACAGCAGCGTGCGTTCGGCGCGCCGGGCGTGCCAAACCAGGCGCAGGCGCGGGTGGCCCAGCAGCATCGCCTCGGCCGGCAGCATGCGGGCGATGCGGTCGGCGCGGTGGATGCCGCGCGTTTCGCCCGGCATGTCGGGCACGCGCACCGTGCGCGTCTCTGCGCGCAGGGCGATGGCCTGTTCCAGGATCTCGACCGGCGATTGGCTGGCCGAGTCATCCGCGTCCGTCGGCCGCGCGCGTCCCAGTTCGCGGATGATCTTGACCAGCTCGGGAAGGCCGGCAAGCAGGCGCCGGATGCGCAGCACTTCCTGCCAGCCGGCCGACTGCAGCAGGCCGCGCAGTTCGTCCCAGCGGCTGTGCTCGCAGTCGTCGGGCACGCTGCCGAAGACTTCGACCAGTTCGTCGATTTCGCCGCAGTGCCGGCGCCAGTCCGCGCTGAATGCCTCGATCGCCATCTGCAGCGCTTGCCCCTCGTTGAAGCCACGGTCGCGGTAGTCCACGACCAGGTCGAGATGGAAGAGCAGGCTCGCCAGCACGGTATCGGTGAGTTCGCCCTGGTTCTGGCAGTAACGCGCGAGCCCGAGTTCGGTGATGGCCCCGGCCAGCGCGCTTGCCATCGGCGGCGCAGGCCAGGGCCAGGTTTCCGGCACCGGGTTGTTTCCGGCATGCAGCCCGCTGCGCAACAGGGCGAGGGCTTGCAGGCGCGCTTCAAGCCGCCCCTGGGAGTTGGTCAGGCCGCCCAGCCAGAGGCGGCGCGCCAGGGCGTCGAGCGATGCCAGCCGCGCTTCCGCCGCGCCGAACAGCAGGGCGGACGGTAGCGGCGGACTTGCGGCAGCGGGCGCGTTCACGCCGCGAGATCGGCGTGCGCCACGGGTTCCGGCTCGCGGCCGTTATCGACCTCGAGGCGGGGCAGGTCGAGGAATCCGGCGCGTGCGGCGCGCGCCCTTGCGGCGAGCTGGTCGATGGCGGCCGCCGTGCAGGCCAGGTTGAACTCGGCGCGGGCGGTGAGCGCTGCGTCGAGCCACAGGCTGTGTTGCGCGAACGCCGCCAGGTCCGCTCGCCGGGCGGCGATTTCATCCGCATAGCCGGCGATGCGCGCCAGCAATTCGTCGATCTGCCGCACGCGGGCAGCGACATGGGCTTCCCCATAGCGCCGGCGGCGGCTGTACATCATGCGCGGCGCGGCGGCGCCGCCCTTGGCATCGCCGACCTCCGCGGCCAGTTCGACCGCAGAAAACTTGAGCCGGCCGGATTCGTCGTAGTCGAGGTCATTGGCCATCAGTTCGGCCTGCAACTGGGCCTCGAAGGCCTCGACCACGCGCGTCAGGCGTTCCGGGGCGAAGGCCGCCCGCACACCCAGGCGGGCCGCCAGCCAGTCCGCTACCTGCGCCTGGCGCGGGGCATCGGGTGCGGTGAGCCAGGGCAGCAGCAGCAGGTCCCACAGCGCCGGTGCGGCACGTCCGTCGCTGGCGGCGGCGATGCGCAACAGCCAGGCGATCTTGACCCAGCGCCGGTCGGAGACCGGCAGTGACAGGGTGCAAAAATGCTGGCGCAGTTCCGCCAGCAGGGCTATGAGTTCGTCGGGAAGCGTGGAGGCACCTGCCGCGCGGGCCAGTCGCGCCAGTTCGTCGGCGTCGAGGCGCAGCTCCGGCGGCGGACCTGCCCAGCCGCGCACGTCACCGGCGTCGAGCAGCGCGCCAAAGCCCTCGGCGCTCACCGCCGAGATCGGCAGGCGCACCAGGAAGCGGTCGAAGAAGGCCTCGCCGACCTCGTCTTCGGGCACCTCGTTGGTGGCCCCGATGGCGCTGATCAGGGGGCAGCGCTGGCGCCCCGAGCCGTTGTCGAACTCGCGCTCGTTGAGCAGGGTGAGCAGGGCGTTGAGGATGGCGCTGTTGGCCTTGAACACCTCATCGATGAAGGCCACCGACGCCTCGGGCAGAAAACCGGCGGTGTGGCGCTCGTAGCGATCCTCTTCGAGCGCCCTGATCGACAGCGGGCCGAAAAGTTCCTCGGGCACCGAAAAGCGCGTCAGCAGCCGCTCGAAGTAGCGGCCGTCGCGGAACACGGTGTGCAGGCGCCGCGCCAGTTCGCTCTTGGCTGTGCCCGGCGGGCCGATCAGCAGCGTGTGCTCGCCGGCCAGCGCTGCCAGCAGGCACAGGCGAACGCTCTGGCGGCGTTCGACCAGCCCGGTTTCGAGGGTGTCAAGCAGGGCCCGCAGGCGGGTTGGGCAATCGGCGTTCATGGACTGCGATTGTAGGCAAGGGCAGGGCGGTCGTATACGGGAGTCGGCGCTGGCGACACGCCGCAGGAAATCCCCCCGGCGAACGCGGCGCTGCTGAATCGCGGTCGGCCCCTTCTGGCGGGCTGTTGCGGCGCTTGGGCCATAATCGGCGCGATGAGCTTCTTTTCGGCGGTATTCACGCGGGCGCTGGCATCGCGCAACTACCGGATCTATTTCGCCGGCCAGCTGGTATCGCTCGCCGGTACCTGGATGCAGCAGATCGCCATGATCTGGCTGGCGTGGCGCTTGTCGAACTCCGCCGCGGTGCTGGGCATGGTCGGTTTCGCCAGCCAGATTCCGATCCTGCTGCTCGGTCCCTTTGCCGGTGTGGTCACCGACCGCTTCGACCGCCGCCGCATCCTGATGCTTACCCAGGTCGCCGCCATGCTGCAGGCCGTGGTGCTGGCCGCGCTGACTTGGGCGGACCGCATATCGCCGGCCTGGCTGATCGGTCTGGCACTGCTGCTCGGCACCATCAATGCGCTCGACCTGCCGGCACGGCAGGCGCTTTCCGCGCAACTGGTCGATCGGCGCGAGGACTTGCCGAATGCCATCGCCCTGAATTCGCTGCTGATGAACTCGGCGCGCTTCGTCGGTCCGGCGCTGGCGGGCTTCGCCGTGGCCACGATCGGCGAAGCCTGGTGTTTTGCGATCAATGCCGCGAGCTACTTCGCCGTGCTGCTGGCCTTGCTGGCGATCCGCGTGGCGCCCCATCGCGCCGAGCCGGGCTCGGCATGGCAGTCGTTTCGCGAAGGCGTGGCCTATGTTGCGGGCCACCGGGAAATTCGACCGCGGCTGCTGACCGTGGCGGCGGTGAGCTTCCTGGTCACGCCCTACGCGGTGATGATGCCGCTGTTCGCCAGCGAGATTTATGGCAGCGATGCGCGCACCTACGGCCTGCTGATCGCCAGCGCCGGCGCCGGCGCGCTGTTTGCCGGCCTCTACCTCGCCAGCCGGCAGAACACTGAACGCCTGCCGCGGCGTGTTGCCGATGCGGTGCTGGTGGCGGCCGCGGCGCTGACGCTGTTTTCGCTGAATTCGCTGCTGGCGCTGGGCTTCGTCATTGTCATGGTGCTCGGCTTCGCCGTGATCGCCTTCATCGCCGGCAGCAACACCCTCGTGCAGGTGCAGGTCGACGACGCCTACCGCGGCCGCGTCATGGCCATTTTTTCCATGGCCTTCCTCGGCATTGCGCCGCTGGGCAGCTTTACCGTCGGGCATCTGGCGCACTGGATCGGCGTGCAGCCGGTACTTTTCGTCTGCGGATTGGGTACGCTTGCGGTGGGCATTGTCGGGCGCAGGCGTCTGGCACATGTGACGACAGGCGGGGGGCGGGCATGAGAGTGGTGGTGCAACGGGTCAGCGCGGCGGCGGTGCGCGTCGACGGCGTGATTTGCGGCGAAGTCGGTCGGGGAATGCTGGTGCTGGCCGGCTTCGAGGACGGCGACCGGGCGGCCGACCTCGACTGGATGGCGCAGAAGCTGGTGCGCCTGCGCATCTTTGCCGATCAGCAGGGGGTCATGAATTGCAGCGTGATCGAGGCCGGCGGCGGCATTCTCGCCGTCTCGCAGTTCACGCTCTACGCCGCGACGAAAAAGGGCAACCGGCCGTCATGGGGCCGCGCCGCGCGCGGCGAGATCTCGCAGCCGCTGTTCGATGACTTCGTCGCCAGGCTGGCCTTGGCCCTGGGCAAGCCCGTGGCCGCCGGCGTATTCGGCGCCGACATGCAGGTGAGCCTGGTGAATGACGGTCCGGTCACCATCGCCATCGACTCAAAGAGCGCGGAATGAGAACCATCGCGACATGACCGGTCTCAAGACCCCCGCCCGTGTCGCCTGGTCGCTGCTGCGCCCCCATCGCGGCCGCGTCCTGGTGGCCGCGATCGCCCTGGTGGTGGCCGCGCTGGCCATGCTCGGCGTGGGGCAGGGGCTGCGCGCGGTGATCGACCGCGGCTTTGCCGCCGGCGACCCGGCCTGGCTGGATCGTGCGTTGCTGATGATGTTCGGCATCATCGCCCTGCTGGCGGCGGCCACCTACACGCGCTTCTACAACGTCTCGTGGCTCGGCGAGCGGGTCACGGCCGACCTGCGCCGCCGCGTCTTCGACCACCTGCTGACGCTGCCGCCATCGTACTTCGAGGCCGGGCGCACCGGCGCCGTGATCTCGCGCCTGACTGCGGACACCACGTTGATCGAGAGCGCCATCGGTTCCAGCCTGTCGATCGCCTTGCGCAACCTGCTGATCCTGATCGGCGGGCTGATCATGCTGTTCACCACCAACCTCAAGCTGACCCTGCTGGTGCTGGGCGGGGTGCCTCTGGTGGTGGCCCCGATCGTGCTCTTCGGCCGCCGCGTGCGGCGCCTGGCGCGCATCAGCCAGGACCGCGTCGCCGATCTGGGCAACCGCATCGACGAGACCATCCACGAGATCCGCATCGTCCAGGCCTACGGCCACGAGGCCGCCGACCGGCGCGAATTCGCCGGCCTCATCGAGCGCGGCTTCGACACTGCGCTGGCGCGCATCCGCAACCGCGCCACCCTCGTGGCGGTGGTGCTGGTGCTGGTGTTCGGCGCCATCTCGCTGATCCTCTGGGTCGGCGGCCACGCCGTGCTGGCCGGCCAGATCACGCCGGGGCAGCTGTCCGCCTTCGTCTTCTACGCGGCGCTGGTCGGCGGTTCGGTCGGCGCGCTGTCGGAATCCTGGGGCGACCTGCAGCGCGCCGCCGGCGCCACCGAGAGACTGCTCGAATTGCTCGAGGCGCGGCCGGATATCGCCGTGCCGCCAGCGCCGACTTCCTTGCCGGCACGGCCGCGCGGCGAGATCGCTTTCGAGGCGGTGGGCTTTCGCTCTCCCTCGCGCCCCGATATGCCGGCCCTGGAAGACTTCAGCCTCAAAGTGGCGCCGGGTACGACCGTGGACCTGGTCGGGCCATCGGGCGCGGGCAAGACTACGGTGTTCCAGGTGCTGATGCGCTTCTACGATCCGCAGTCGGGGCGGCTGACCCTGGACGGCGTGCCGCTGGCCGAGGCCGACCCGCTGGCCGTGCGCCGCGCCATCGCGTTAGTGCCGCAGGAGGCGGTGATCTTCGCCACCAGCGTGCTGGAAAACGTGCGCTACGCGCGGCCCGAGGCAAGCCCCGAGGAGGTGCGCGCCGCCTGCGCCGCGGCCTACGCCGACGACTTCGTCGCGACCTTGCCGCAAGGCTACGACACCGACCTCGGCGAGCGGGGGGTGCGACTCTCTGGCGGCCCGCGCCAGCGTAGCGCCATCGCGCGGGCGCTGCTCGCCGACCGGCCGATCCTGCTGCTCGATGAGGCCACGTCCGCGCTCGACGCGGAGAGCGAACGCCTGGTGCAGGCCGCGCTGGAGGGGTTGATGAAAAATCGCACGACGCTGGTCATCGCCCATCGTCTGGCCACCGTGCAGCGTGCCGACCGCATCGTGGTAATGGACCAGGGGCGTATCGTCGAGACCGGCAGCCACGCCGAACTGGTGCGGCAGGACGGGCTCTACGCCCACCTCGCGCGCCTGCAGTTCGCCGCCTGACGCCGATGGACGACCTGGCCGACTTGTATGCCCGCGCCGCGCGTCTGATCGATGATGCCGACGCTATCGTGATCTGCGCCGGGGCCGGCATGGGGGTCGATTCCGGCCTGCCGGATTTCCGCGGTACGGGCGGCTTCTGGCAGGCCTACCCGGCTCTGGGCAGGGCGCGCATCCGCTTCGAGGAGATCGCCGCACCGGCCGCATTCCATGCCGATGCGGAACTGGCCTGGGGCTTCTACGGCCATCGCCTGAATCTCTACCGGGCGACAGTGCCGCACGAGGGATTCCGGCTGTTGCACGAGATGGCGGCCAGCATGCCCTGCGGCGGGTTCGTCTATACCAGCAACGTCGATGGCCAGTTCCAGTGTGCCGGCTTTGCCGAGCGTGAGGTGGCCGAATGCCACGGCTCCATTCACCACCTGCAATG
>SXGU01399941.1_pt1 | contig 16725 bp, 10 predicted proteins | sample 3174531 | NCBI WGS metagenome assembly SXGU01 (sample SAMN11356863, study PRJNA531348) | freshwater metagenome | isolation source: freshwater sample F1-140 | place: China: Fuxian Lake, Yuxi | collected 2017-12-25 | reverse complement strand
TCGTCTTCGCGAACAATCCTGAAGGCACCGGCGGCCTGCACACGGGCTTTGGCCTGGACCAGAACGGCGACCAGGTCTATCTACTCGACCGCGCGACCAACGGCTTTCGCGTCCTCGACTCGGTGACGTTCGGCTGGCAACTGGCCGACCTCTCCGTGGGCCGCCTGAGCAACGGCCAATGGGATCTCTGCACGCCGACTTCCGGCGGCCCCAACACCGCCACGGCAACCGGCTCGGCAGCCACGCTCAAGATCAACGAATGGTTGCCCAGCCCCGCGTCATGGTTCGTCGATGATTTCATCGAACTCTACAATCCCGACGCACTGCCCGTGAACCTCGGCGGGTTGTTCATGACGGACAAGCCCATCGGGCACCCTTTCCAGCACAAGATGACGCCGCTGAGTTTCATCGACGGTTACGGCTACCGCGCCTTCATTGCCGATGGCAATAAGAGCGCCGGGCCGGATCATCTGGACTTCTCGCTCTCGGCGGAAACCGGAGAGATCGCGCTCCTCGCCAGCAGCGGTGCGATCATTGACAGCGTGGTTTATGGGCAGCAATTCGACGGCGTCTCGCAAGGCCGCTCGCCCAACGGCGGTTCGCGCATCGTCTATTTCGATCTGGCGACACGGGGAGCGGGCAATCCGGCGGCGCCTGAGCCGCAGCAGCCGCAACTGGTGAACCTAGTCCCCTACAATCACTTCTGGCGTTACGAACAAACCGGCACCGACTTCGGCATCGCGTGGCGCGCCACCAATTACGACGATTCTCAGTGGCCCTCGGGCCCGGGCCTGCTGGCCGCCGTGCGGCCGGGCGGCACCTTGCCGGAGCCTGTGCTCACGACACTCACGGTGCCCAACACCAAGCCCACAATCTATTTCCGCACACGCTTCCTCGTGGCGAACCTGGCCCAGCTCTCCGCGCTGCAACTCACGGGCATCTTCGACGACGGCGCCGTGGTTTATCTGAACGGCGTGGAAGTCTATCGCTACAACCTGCCGTCGGGGCCGATCAACTCTTCCACGCTGGCCTCGGGCAACATTCTCGATCCGACTTACCAAGCACCAATCAACCTCCCGCTCACGGAACTCCGCGCCGGCACGAATCACCTGGCTGTGGAAATGCATCAAGTTTCGCTCATCAGCCAGGACATCGTCCTCGGCGTCCGGCTCGACGGCGTCATTCTCACCAACAACCCGGGACTGGCCGGCATCAAGATCAACGAAGTGTTGGCCATCGCGCGCGAAACCACCAATTCCGACGGCACCGTCACCGATTGGGTCGAACTCTACAACCCTTCGAACGGCCAGATCGATCTTGCCGGCATGAGCTTCACCGATCAGCTCGCCAATCCTCGCCGCTGGGTCTTCCCGCAAGGCTCCGTCATCGCGGCGATGGGCCACGGCGTGGTGCGCTTCGACTCCGGCGCACCGGCCACGACGAATGCCGCCGCCGTGCTCAACACCGGCTTTGGCCTGAAAGCCTCCGGCGATTCGCTCTATCTCTTCAACCGGCCGCAGAGCGGCGGCGAAGTACTCGACGCGATTTCCTTCGGCATCCAGGCGCCCGACTGGTCCATCGGCCGCGTCCCAAACGGCGGCAGCAACTGGGTGTTAAACCTGCCCACGCAAGGTTCAGCCAACATCGCCGCGACCCTCGGCAACCCGGCCCTGCTCAGGGTCAATGAATGGATCGCCGACCCGTCCGGCGGCGGCGATTGGTTCGAGCTTTACAACCCCGGCGCGCAGCCGGTCGAGTTGAGCGGCCTTTACCTCACCAAGAATCTCAACGACCGGCTGCAGTACCCGCCGATCCCCGCGCTCTCTTACATCGCGGCCGCCCTGTCGGGCTTCCTGAAGATCATTGCCGACGACAATCCCGCCGCGGGCGCCGACCATGTCCCCTTTGCGCTCTCTCGGAACGGGGACTCGATTGGTCTCTCCGATCGCTTTGGCGTCCTCATCGATCACGTCACCTTCGGACCGCAATCCAAGGGCGTTTCCCAGGGCCGACTGCCCGATGGCGCGACCAACGTCGTGTTCTTCCCTGGGACTGCCACTCCCGAAGAAAGCAACTACCTGCCCATTCCAAACGTCGTCATCAACGAGGTCCTAACCCACACCGACGCGCCGCTGGAGGACGCCATCGAACTGCGCAACGTCAGCTCCAGCCTGGTCAACATCGGCGGCTGGTTCCTGAGCGACTCTCGCACGACGCTCAAGAAATACCGCATTCCGAACGGCACGATGATTCCCGCCAACGGCTTCCGCGTGTTCTACGAAATCGACTTCAACTCGAACAACCTTGTCGCCCCCTTCTCCCTCGACTCAGCCCGGGGCGACGAAGTCCATCTCGCCGCCGCTGACGCCGGCGGCCAGCTCACGGGCTACCGGATCGTGGCGGACTTTGGGCCGGCGGCCAACGGCGTCTCTTTCGGTCGCTACAACACCAGCTCGCTCAACGGAAATCGAGTCGATTTCACCGCCCTGGCGCAGCGTACCTTCGGCGCGGACAATCCGCGGACGGTGGATGACTTTCGCACCGGCACCGGCCGCACCAACAGCGGGCCGCTGGTCGGCCTGGTGGTCATCAGCGAAATCATGTATCACCCGCCCGAGTTGCCCGGTGGCGGCGAGAACGAAGCGGAGGAGTTCATCGAACTGCGCAACATCACCGCCAGCGCCGTCCCCCTGTATCATTCGGCGTATCCTGCCCACACATGGCGACTGCGCGACGCGGTAGACTTCGATTTCCCCCCCAACGTCTCCATCCCGGTGAACGGGCTGATTCTCGTCGTCCGCTTCGATCCGGTCGCCGACCCCGCCGCGCTCTCGGCATTCCGCACCAAATACAACCTCTCGCCGAACGTGGCCGTGTACGGCCCTTACCGCGGCAGGCTCGACAACGGCAGTGATAGCGTCGAACTTTACCGGCCCGACACGCCGCAGCAACCGCCCGGCCCCGACGCCCGCTACGTGCCATATGTCCTGGTGGACCGCGTGGCTTATTCCGACGCCCCGCCTTGGCCCACCAACAACGTGGACGGCTTCGGTTACTCGTTACAGCGCCTCAACGCCGCGGACTACGGCAACGACCCGGTCAACTGGACCGCCGCCCCACCCAGCGCCGGCGTCGCCATCCGCGACACCGACGGCGACGGCCTGCCCGACGATTGGGAAATCGCCCACGGCCTCAACCCAAACAGCGCGACCGGCGTCAACGGCGCCAGCGGCGACCCAGACGGTGACGGGTTGACCAACCTCGAAGAATATCACGCCGGCACCGACCCACAGGACCGCGGCAACGTGCTGCGCCTGGAAATCGTCTTTGGCAACCCGCCCATGCTCCAATTGCTCGTCCAGCCGAACAAGACCTACACCATCGAGTTCCGTGAGAACGTCGATTCCGGCCCCTGGCGATTCCTCACCGAAATACCGCCCGTGTCCACGCCGAGATTAGTGGAAGTGCCCGAGACCCCGCCAACGGCGAGGCGGTTTTATCGCTTGCGGACCCCGTAATGTCGCAAAAGGTGATTCCCTTCCGAGTCATGAAGCTTCTCCGTAGTAATAGTTGAGCATTCCACCCAAACGGCTCCGACATGTCCCATCTTCCTCACCACATAATGCTTCATGAAATGAGCAACCAACCTGCTCCGGAGAACTCTCGCGCAAAGTGACGCAGCGTCCCGGCTATGCAATTTCGTTGCGGCGTGTCAGGGTTTGAGCCGGGTCAGGCAATACAGCCGCCCGGACGTGCGGATCAGAAGCTTGCCATCCGCGATGGCGGGTGTGGCCAGGCAAAGCCCGTCGAGATCGTTAGTGTGCTCGATGTTGAATTTTCCACCCTCGGTGAGCACATAGGTTTTGCCCTCTTCATTGAGGCAAAACACTTTTCCATTGTAGGCCCAGGGTGACGCCGTGAACGATGCCCCGACCGGAAAACGTTCCCGATCGTAGAGCATGCGTCCGGTGCGAGCGTCATGGGCGGACATCATGCCGCGATCCAGCAGCGTGTAATAGTTGTCGCCATGGACCATCGGGGAGGTGTTGTAGGGGCCGTCCTTGGGGAGATACCACGCAATGAACTCATTGGATGTCTCGTCTTGCTTCAATGAAATGTCGCCCCTGCCTCCCGGGCGAATGGCGTAGACGGGCCGATGGGGATCGGCGAAATAGCCGGAGGTGACGTAGAGCAAGCCATGCGCGGCAAAGGGCGAAGGGATGATGAGGTTCGACATGCGCCCGCTTATTTCCCAGAGCACGTTGCCCTGAAGATCGTATGATCGAATACGGTTTTTTCCCGAGACGATCAATTCAGTTCGCTGCGGATTTTGCCAGATGAACGGAGTCGCCCACGTGCTCTTTTCCTCGCGCGATTTGCGCCAGTTCTCCTTGCCGCTGCTGGCATCGTAAGCGGCGATGTAGCTCTCCTCCTGGTTGTCGTAGACGACGATCACCTGACCGTCATGGACGATCGGCGAACCGGCGGCGCCGTAGTCGGACATCGTCTTCTTCGCTGCGATGGGACGGGACCAGAGCAGTTTGCCATCGAGATCGTAGGCGAAGAGTCCCACGTCACCGAACAACACGAATACCTGCTGGCCATCGGTTGCCGATGTTTCAGCCGCGTAGGTGCTCTTCGGATGCCGGCCGACCGGCGGACTGCCCTGATGCGCTTCCTGCTTCCAGAGTACCCTGCCGGACTGGAGGTCGAGGCAGTAGGTCAGCCAGTGATGGGTGCCTTTGGGAATCTCTTGCCGTCCTTGTCCGAGGTAGAGACCGGCCTTGGGTTGTTCGTTGTCGCCGTCCTGGTCGCTGTAGACGCCGGTGAGAAACACCCGGTTGCCCGTGACGACCGGTGAGGACCAACCAAGTCCCTTGATGTCGGTTTTCCAGAGGACGTTCTCGGTCTGGCTCCAGCGAACGGGAAGTCGCGGATCGTCGGGCACCGTGCCATTCGCGGCAGGGCCGCGAAAGCGTGGCCACTCGGACGCCGCTTGTAATGGGGCGGCGGTCAGGAGCAATCCTACAAGAGGCAGGAGGTATTTCATGGAGGCGTTCAATGTGAAGCGGATGTTGTAAAACGGAAGGCCGAAATCGGAGCGAAACGGGCGCATCTCCGAGTTACCGGCGCCGCATTGGATGCTGAGGGGAAAAGCGGCAGAGGGCTGCCGCAATCCAAATCAATCGGGTCGTGCCACTCGAATGGCGGCGCTTTTGGAGCGCGGTGGCCCTCCACCGCTTTTGGGGAATTCCCGGGACGACCGATCTCCAAATGTCGACCCGTCACCGGCCTTGTACAGTCGCTTCTCGACCTCGCGCCTGCTCCTGAAATGCGGTTCGAGCCTCGCACGAGGCTGCCGATGTGCAAGGTGAGGATGCGGTTGGTGCTGGGCTCATGAGCTTGGTTCCAGTCATTACCTGGGAATGCGGTTCAACGTGTAACACGCCAGCGAGTGGTCAAGCGTCGCGCCCTGGGCGGAGCGCACCCCATCCGCGTGCAACTCGTGGACGAACAACTCGCGCAGGCCCTCAGCCTTGAGGCGCACGCGGCGGCGGTCCTTGCCGACGGTGGCGCTGAGGATTCTCACGGGTTGCGTCTCGATCTCGTCACTGCCGTAGGCCGACGAGTAGAGGAAGGTGTAGCTGCTCATCTTGTAAGATGCCGGATTGGTGGCGGTCTTGGCATCAACGGGCAGCGTGAAGCTGAGTTCAAAACCATCGGGTAGGGCACGCATTTTGTGGATCGCAAACGGCCTGGTGCCGTTCCACGTCACACGCTGGAGTCCGTAGGATTTCGTGCCGAGGGACGTCCAGCCGCGGCTGGTCATGCCGACCATCAGGCTGCCGTCAGGCGCGAATTGCAGCCGCACCAACCCTGCTGCAAACCCGCTGAGGAACGGAAACACCGCGCCCTGATACTCGCCGCCCACCTTTTCGAGGAACACGCGGCTGATCTTGGCGTCGGTGAATTCGGCGACGAACATCTGCCCGTCGAACGGTCCGAACTTCCCGCCTGCGTTGCAAGTGACGATGTCGGTGCCGCTGCGGCCCAGCTTGTTGTAGGGCATCCATACGGCGGGCGGGCGCATCTGCGGCATGGCCCGCACCGCCTCAGGGTACGGGACCTTATTCGGCAGGTTTGCCGCCAGTTTCAAAGGCGAACCGGGCAAGTCCTGGGAACCAATGCCTTCCTGGTTCAAAAAGAACACGCCCTTGCGCAGGTGGTAGATCGGTGTCGTCATGATCCACGTACCCTGCTGATCCACGCAAAACATGTCGCCCGCGAGGTTCGCGCCGAGGCCGCATGGGGACCGCATGCCTGCGACCATTGGCTTGAAGTCACCGTTGGGCTTGAGGACGCCACCCCAACCGCGCCAGCCGCTTTTGTTGTCCGAGCGGTCGCCCATGTCGAGGTTGAGCGTCACCCAGAGGTGGCCGCGCCCGTCACGTTTCGGTCCGTAGGTATAGGCGTGATACGCTCCGGAGACATTCCAGCCGCGACCCAACGTGAGGTATTCATCAGCCACGCCGTCGCCATCGGTGTCGCGCAACCGCGTAACCTCGGTGCGTTGGGCGACGAGCAGGCTGTTGTTGTCGCGCAACAAGCCGAGCGGTTCGTGCAAACCTGCGGCGAACCGTTTGTAGGTGACTTTCGCGGGATCACCGTCGAGCACGCCCTCCAACAGCCATACCTCACCCTTACGCACGGCGACAGCGAGCTTGCCATCAGCGGTCCAATCCATGCCGGTGACTTCGAGCGCAAGTCCATCGCCAGGTTTCCAATCCGCGCTGCGCGAGGCCGAGGGGGAGTTGGCCGTGAAGATATTGATAATCTCGTAAGCGGACTCTGCCGCCAAGGCGCGCGTGGCAAGGAGTCCGGCGATGGCCAACAATTGTGAATTCATTTCCATGTGTAGAGGAAGCTGCTCTGGCCGGGCTTGGTGGACTCTTCTTTCACCGACACACCTTCGGGATGCGAAACGGGAAGACGCTTCAACGTTGACGCGTCCCATTTGAGCGTACGGCGCAGGCCTGGATCCACCGGCTCGAAACGTTCTTCCACGCGGACCTCTTCTACGGTGAAGAGGAACGTCGGTATGCGCTTCTTATCGAGCCGGTAACCTTTAAAGCGAACTCGAGGATCGCCGGGTGGCGCATCCGGCCATTTCACGACGGACTCGCCAAGCGGATGTTCAAAAGGCGCGAAGCGCGCGAACCATGTCGAGTAGGCGTCAAAGAATTTCCCGCGCCACGCGAGTGCCGGCCGCGCGTTCAGTCCGTCATAAGCGACATGCACACCCGCGGGGAAGCCGACGAGAATCGTGTGCGTCCCGACACCCTCCATGAACGTGCGCTGCACGATGGGGTGTTCCTTCGGGACGAGTTCGAACTGCTCGCTCGCCACGTCGGGATAACCTTCCGGTTCACCCTCGGCCGCCTTCGCAAACGCGTAGATGGCGGCAATCTGACTGGCGGTGACGCCGCCGAGGATCTCTGTGTTCGCCGCGTTGCCCTCGGGCCAGAACGAAGGCATCAGCGTGCCCGCGCGATAAGCCGGAGGGTTCACCAGATATTCCTGCAACCAAGTCGGTTCGATGCGCTGGTGAAGATTACTCAAGTCGAGCCCCTGAATGCCGATTGAGGGCCGCTCGCCCCAACGATGACACGTGATGCAACTCAACCCGCCCGCCGTACCGAGCAACTTGCGTCCGGCCTCGACGTCGCCTTCTGGCAGCGGCTTCCTCGACTTCATGTCCACCGTTGCGAGCAACGCAGGGAGATGCGTCACCGCCGCGCCGTAGTGCGGCATCTGAGTCTTGAGGTAAGGCCGTACGCGCGCTTCTCCGGCGAGCACCTTCTTCAGCCACGCGGGTCGCAGCTTGTGCCCGACATCCGTCAGCGGCGGCGGATAACGGCCTGTGTCACCAAGATTGTGGTCGCCTTGGAAATACGCCTTGCGCGCCGGGTCCGGGCCGCCTCGACCATCGCGGTCGTGGCAGGCGATGCAGTTGAACGCGTCGAGTGTGAGCGTCGCGACCTCCGCAGGCGTCGCCGGTTGGTCGCGCTGCGCGAGGAACAACTTCAACGCGGTCTCTTGCGGTGCGGAGAGTTCGTAGCGCGGCACACCGGCTTTGGAGGAATTCTCCAGACAACCACCTCCCGCCGAATGGAGCGGCATCGGCATCGCTTCGACGTCCTTCGGCAAGTCGGTGTGGCAGGCCGCGCAACGTGCCGTGGCGACGAGGGTGCGTCCCTTGGCAACGAGCGCCGGATCCACGTTGAAGCCCGGCAAGCCAGGCGCGTTCACGCCGTGGCTCTCCGTAAAATTGAGCAGGTAGGCCGCGAGGTCGGAGACGTCCTCCTCATCCAGGATGAAGCGCGGCATGCGTCCGTCCGGGCGCACCGTCACCGGATCGCGCAGGAACTCGGCCAACGAAGTAAGCACGTATTTTCCCTCCAGCGTCGCAGAGTCCACCGAGCGGTGCGTGAACTCCTTTACCGCCGGCTTGCCCTCGGCCGGCTGGAACTCCGCATCCGGCGCATGGCAAGCCGCGCAACCGATGGTGTGGAACAGTTCGCGTCCGCGCGCGGCATTAACCACCGGGTTGATCTTCTTGCTAAGGGCGGCCTTGCGCAACGAGGCGAGGTAATGCGTCACCGCCTCGGCCGCCTGCGGGTCGTTCGCGTGCAGCAGACGCGGCATGGTCGTGCCCGCGCGTACCGCTGAAGGATCGGCAAGAAAACGCTTCAACCAATCCGGCTGCACGCGGGTTGTGACATCGCCCAGAATCGGCCCGCGGCGCGCGGGCAGGCCGGGGTCGCCTCCGTGGCAGTTGGCACCGCCCAGTTCGTTGTAGAGCAAACGGCCGCCTTCGGCCGTCGGCCGCGCCAAGTGAAAACGGTCAAACGCCACCACGAGCGGCTCGGCGTGAAGAGAAATGATGATTGTTGCCAGCGCGAAAGGCCAGATCAGGAGGCGCTTCATCAGACTGTTTCTTTCAGACACTTCTCCACGTAGGCGCGCGACTTGTTGATGGCTGCGGTGATCTCCGGAACCGTCGGCAAGATAGGGATGCCACGCGGCGTCGGGTGCATGAAGATTTCTACATAACCGCCGTAGTTGATGTCCCGCAGCGCCTTGACGATGGGCCGGTAGTCGAGTTCGCCGTAGCCAGGCATTTGTTTCATTTCGATCTCCTTGGGCACCTTGGTGCGGATGCCCTCGGAGTGCTCCTGAAAATAGATGAATGGGATCTGTGCATTGCCCAGATCGCGAATGAGCGCGGGAATCTGACCGACCCATTGGTGCAGGTGATGGAAAGCGAACGCCACGCCGAGGTGCTTCGAGTGGTTGAACTCGGCGAAGTAACGCAGCGAGTCGGGGTGATAGAGCAGTTGCTTGTCGTGGTTCTCGATCGCGATGACGACGTTATTTTCCTCGGCCTTCGCGACGTGCGGCTTCATCAGTTCCAGAAACTCCTGGATACCGGTCTTCGCAGCCGTACCCGAGGGTTCCTTCGGTCCCTTGCTGCCGGTGATGATGATCCCGCCGCCGAACTTCTGCATCCACACCGTTTCGTCGCCAAGACCGGTCGGACCGAGCGGATAACGTGTGCTGACGGCCATCTTCACCTGCTGCTTCCTGAGCATTGCGGCAAAGGCGTCGTCGCCCATCTCGGCAATCTGCTCGCGCTGGTTGGCATGAACCTTGCACCAGATGTCAATGGCCTCACTGCCCGTCTTTGCGACTTCGGGCAGGATGTCTGCAAGCGGCATCTCGCCATACATCGCGGAGTTGAGGAGGTAACGGAGGTGAAAGGGCGCGGGCGCGGCGAGCGCCGACAAGGTAGATCCGGCTGAAGCCGCAGCGACCGAGTGGAGAAACCGACGGCGGGAGAGATTCATGCGTGGGTGGGTTCGGGCTGCTTTTGCGGGGCGTCGTCTGCTCATGGTTTGTCCCGTGCGGCCTCCAGCATCTTGATCCAGGGGCCGACATAATGGCCATGGTCGTTGTTAAGGATAAAGCGTGTCAACAGTCTCCGTGGCGTCGCCGACGATGACGAGAACTTCCGGCTGATTCATACCGCTGAATATGACCGCATGAATGCACGCGTCACCCTTTATGTGATGCCCCAGCACTCGAGGACTACTTCCATTGTAAAATCGTTTTGCCTGTCCCCCTCGGGGGCGTCCCTGAATGGCCTTGGGCGGCGCAAACTGCGACGACCCACACTCGTGTGCTGTTCACGAATTCGCGAACAGCACGCTAGGTCAGCCACGCCTGCACGACCCGGCCGTGGACATCGGTGAGGCGGTAGTCTCTACCCTGGACGCGAAAGGTGAGGCGCTTGTGGTCGATGCCGAGCAGGTGAAACATGGTGGCGTGGAGATCGTGGACCTCGACCGGATTTTCCACGATATTGTATGAGAAATCGTCCGTACGGCCGTAGCTGATACCAGGTTTGACGCCGCCACCAGCCATCCAGATCGAGAAGCACCGCGGGTGATGATCGCGGCCGTATTTGTCGCGCTTGAGGTCGCCCTGGCAATACGTAGTGCGGCCGAACTCCCCGCCCCAGACAATCAGAGTCTCCTCGAGCAACCCACGCGCTTCAAGATCCTTGACCAAAGCTGCGGAGGGCTGGTCGGTGTCGCGGCACTGGCCACGAATTTCCGACGGCAGGTTTCCATGTTGATCCCAGCCGATGTGGAACAGTTGTACGAAGCGCACCCCGCGCTCGACCAGCCGTCGGGCGAGCAGGCATTGCGACGCGTAGGTTCCCGGCTTGTTCACCTCCGGGCCGTAAAGGTCGCGAATGTTTTGCGGTTCGGTTGAAATGTCGGTCAGCTCCGGCACCGACGCCTGCATCCGAAACGCGAGTTCATACTGCGCGATGCGAGTCGCAATTTCGGGATCCCCGACGGCGTCGAGCCGCTTCCGATTGAGCGCGCCGAGATCGTCGAGCATCGTGCGCTTCGTATCCCGCGAGATTCCGGGAGGATCGTTCAGATAAAGCACCGGATCGCTGGAACCACGGAATTTAACTCCCTGGTGGGTTGTGGGGAGGAATCCGCTTCCCCACAAGCGGTCGGCAAGAGGCTGCACGCCTCCCTTGCCCCGCGAGGTCATCGCGATGAACGCGGGAAGATCCTCGTTGCCCTTGCCCAGGCCGTAGCTGGCCCACGCGCCCCAGCTTGGCCGGCCCGAAATCTGCGAGCCCGTCTGAAAAAACGTCATTGCCGGATCGTGATTGATCGCCTGCGTCTTCATGGACTTCACGATGCATAACTTGTCGGCGATGGCCGCCGTGTAAGGCAGGAGTTCGCTGAACCAATGGCCGCTTTGCCCGTACTGCTGGAACTGGAACATCGACGGCGCGATCGGAAACCGCTTTTGTCCCGAGGTCATCGTGGTGATGCGCTGGCCCATGCGGATACTGTCCGGAATATCCTTGTCAAAATAGCCCTCCATCTCCGGCTTGGGATCGAAGAGATCCATCTGCGACGGGCCGCCACTCTGGAAAAGGAAGATGACGCGCTTCGCCTTCGGGGCAAAATGGGGAACTTGAGGAACTCCCGGCAGCCCGCCGCCACTCGCGGCGAAACCGTTGGTCCCCAGCATCGCAGACAGGGCAGCGCCTCCCAGGCCGGTGGCGCTCTTGAGGAGAAACTGGCGCCGCCCGAGATCGAGCGTCCGGAGAATCCGGTTGCTGGGTGCCGATGATTGCGAATCGGATTGGGTCATCATGATGTCGCTGTGCTCACTCGAGCGTGATCGCCTCATCGAGGTTCAGAAGGGTTAGCGCGACGACGGTGAACGCCGCATGTTCGTGCGGCGGAAGCGAGTCGTCTCGGGAGGACTCGCCAGTGCCCAGCAGCTTGAGAGCCTCCTCCGTTGCATGGGCATACTTCTCGCAGTGCTTTGCTGCTGCGTTGACCACGATCTCCAGCTCCCCGGGGCTCGGTTTCCGTCCCAGCAAAAGGCGCCAGGCGAAAGTGATCCGGTCCGCGTCCGTCGACCCACCTTCGCGCATCATCCGTTGGGCAAGGTGGCGGGCGGCCTCAACGAAGGTAACATCGTTCTGAAGATTGAGCGCCTGCATCGGCGTGCTCGTTGTGTCGCCTCGGACGCGGCAGGCTTCCCGGCCACCGCCGTCGAAAATAGCGAGCTGCGGAGGCGCAACGGTGCGTTTCCAAAATGTGTAGAGAGTGCGCCGGTAGAGATTTTCCCCGTGGTCCTGCTCATAGAAGTCGATGGTCGTTTTTCCGGTCCCAAAGGAAAGCTCTTCCCAGAGTCCCGCGGGCTGATACGGCTTCACCGCTTGACCACCCTGGCGCTCGGAGAGGAGCCCGGAAACCAACAGCGCCTGGTCCCGAATCGCCGCTCCACTGAGCCTCATGCGAGGGCCACGTCCCAGCAGCCGATTCATCGGGTCCTTCGAAGCGACATTCGTTTCGAACTTCGACGCCTGACGGAATGTCGCACTGGTCACAAGGAGCCGGTGCATCGCCTTGAGGTCCCAGTCGAGCCGGGTGAACTCCGTGGCGAGCCAATCCAGCAGTCCGGGATGAGATGGGCGATCTCCACGCGTGCCGAAATCTTCGGAGGTGCGGATAATGCCTGTACCGAAATGGTGTTGCCAGAGCCGGTTCACGGCCACCCGTGCGGTCAAGGGGTTCGCCGGGCTGGCGATCCACCTGGCTAGACCCAGGCGATCCCGCGGAGCCTCCGCCCCATTTACCGCAGGCTGGAAAACGGCGGGCAGGGTCGGCGGGATGACCTCGCTCTTGTCCGGATGCTGGTAGTCGCCGCGTTTCAGCAGGTAGGTGGGGCGTCGGTCGGAAAGTTCCTGCATGACCATCGCCATGCCCTTACCATGACGCTCGAGCCACACAATCTCCTTCTTGAGTCTCTCAATCCGTTCCTTGCCATTCCCGGCCTCTCCTGCCTTCTCGAGTTCAGCCAGTTGTGCTTTCCTCACTGGCACCTCGGCGACAGCCCGCTCGTTCGGGATCTCGACAAATGGCTTCGCGCCACCCTTGCGTCCATCGATCCCTCTCTCAGGAACATTGTTAAAGTAGGCGTAGAGCCCGTAAAACTCCTTCTGCGACAAAGGATCATATTTGTGATCGTGACAGCGGGCGCAACCCGCACTGAGCCCGAGCCAGACTGTCGCCGTCGTATCGACCCGGTCCACGACGTATTCCACCTCAAATTCCGCGTCGAGGCTGCCGCCCTCGTCATTGATGCGATGATTGCGATTGAAACCCGTGGCAATCTTCTGAGCAACGGTCGCCTCCGGCAACATGTCCCCTGCGAGTTGCTCGACGGTGAATTTATCAAAGGGCATGTTGGCGTTGTAGGCATCGACCACCCAATCCCGCCACGGCCACTGGTAGCGTTCCCAGTCCGCCTGGTAACCGCTGCTGTCGGAATACCGCGCCGCATCTAACCACGCCAGCGCCATGTGAATGCCGTAACGCGGGGACGCCAGGAAACGATCCACCACTTTCTCGAAGGCGTCCGCTGACATGTCAGCGACAAAAGCATCGACATCATCGATCGTCGGTGGGAGCCCGGTCAGGGCCAGGGCCGCACGCCGAATCAGCGTCGCTTTGTCCGCCTCGGGCGCCGGCCGCAGCCCTGCCTCATCGAGCCGACTCAGAATGAAACGATCCATGTCATTTCTCGGCCATGTCTCATCGGAAACTTTCGGGAGATGAGGTCGCTTCAGAGGGAGATACGCCCAGTGCTCGGCAAACTCACCGCCCTCCAAGATCCAACGCTTGAGGATATCAATCTCGTTTGGCTTGAGCGGCTGTTTCTTTGCGGACTCGGCGGGCGGCATCCGTTCCTTGGGATCAGCGTGCGTGATCCGCGCGATCAGCTCGCTCGCCTCCGGTTTCCCGGGAACTAAAATCCGGTAACCGCCCCGGTCATCCGCAACCCCTTCACGACGATCCAGCCGCAACCCACCCTTCCGCCCAGCCGAATCCGGGCCGTGACATTCCAAGCAATGCGCTGCCAGGATCGGTTTGACGTCGCGGTTGAAGTCCACCGGCTCACCGGCCAACGCACGCGACAGCATCGCAGGCTGCAACGCGAGTAAGCAGGTCAACAGGCGGATGAGAGGAGACATAGACAACGCGAATTCTAAGAATCGTACGGTGTCGTCGCAAGCGTGTCTATTGGAAGGGTGAGCAATTGAGCAAGGAGCGGAAGAAGCAGCTTTGGACAATCACCAACTGCTAGCCGCAGACCTTTTTACTCCGCTCGCGTCAAGGTACTCAGGTATTCGGCCAGATCGACCAGCTCGCGCAGTCACACGGCAAGAAAGTCCCCGGGCTGAAACGCAGGAGCGGCCTGATCGGCGTGCAGAACCACGGTGATCCGGTGTCGGTGAAAAACATCCGCATCCGGAAGCTGGACAGCGCCGACGACGGCTGGGCGCAGCTTTCCAACCGCCGCGACGTCGATGGCTGGCGCGAGAACCGCTTCAAACACGCTCCCGAGTGGAAAGTTGTTGACGGCGTCCTCATCGGCCACGGCGGCCAGGGTTACCTCTCCTCGCTCGAGGACTTCCAGGACTTCGAACTCTACTCGGAGGCGCGCATCAGCGACACCGCCGGCGGTCGGGGCAATAGCGGGATCTATTTCCGCTGCGCGCCACACGCCGACAAGACGAAGGAATTCCCACCCGGCTACGAGGCGCAGCTCGACCACGGCGACAACAACAATCCAACCGGCAGCATCTACGCGCTCGCGATTGACGGTGCGCGCGCCCCGAAGCCGACGACGAAAGACGGCGAGTGGGTCAGCCTGCGCATTCGCGCGATCGGCAACCACCTGCGCACCTGGGTCAACGGCAGTCCAGCCGCTGACTGCCGCGATCCCGAGAACCGCCAGAAGTCCGGCAGCATCCTGCTGCAGATGCACCACCTCACCGGCAAGGTCAAATTCCGCGAGGTGCGCATCCGCCGTCTCGGTGGCAAGTGAGGGGGTTTGTTGCGGTGGCCTCGGTTCGCTACGATCTGGTGGAGAACCGGCCCGAACCTGCACGGCCTACGGTGCGATCATGCCGATGTTCGCTCTTGAATTGATGTCCGATGAGGATCTGGAGGCAATCTGGCACTACGTGCGCACGATGGCGGAGGTGCTGCTGCCGGCCCCGCGCAGGTGATGTTGAAGAAAAAAGAGGCCGCCGCGGTCGTCTCTCTGCTCAACATTCCGGACGAGGAGCCCGTGGCCGATCGCATCCGTGTGTTCCGCGCCAACTACCACGAATACACCCATGGCCCCGTCCGCGACGAGGCCGGTAACTATTACTTCCTGCTGAACCTCACGCATGACCATTACAACGAGCGAACCTCCCGGCGTGCCGGCAGCCCGTTCATGGGATCGATGGATGGTTTCCGCGGCTGGGCCTGCCGGGTCACACCGCAGGGAAAATTCGAGACCTACGCCAGCGGTCTGCGCAGCCTTGCCGGCGTCGCTTTTGATCCGCAAGGCCGGCTCTGGTATGCGGAAAACCAGGGCGAATACGTTGGTTCCTCCAAGTGGGTGCCGCTGGAGCAAGGCAAGTTCTATGGCCACATTTACGGCCTGGTCAGCCTGCTGATCGGGCAGACCGGCCGCGGCTGGGGAGCGGTCGGCGGTAGCGTGGACAAGCTTCAGCAGATCGTGTGGGACGGGAAAACCGTCGCGGCGGATATCCAGAGCGCGGTCGCTGCGAAGGACGGCTTCACCCTCCGGTTTACGAATCCGTTTATGGCACTTCGTGATCAACGCCAAAACGTGCACGAAACCCGCATAAATACAGTGCAAAATGAGCATTTAGTGGAAAACTGCATCTTGCTTCAAAAGTGCACCATTTCGCACTTTCACTGTCGGAATTTGTCGGAATTTTGGAGGCCACTGACGCAACGGCCCGGATGGACCATGGAATTCGTCGTTGCAAGAGAGGGGGTTTGATGCGCTATTGTGCGCGTTAGATGCAAACAAAGGATCATCCAAGGTCATTCGAGTGGCGCCCTTCCCTGAACGCCAGACACTGGAGCCCCTTGCTCGTCGCTTCGCTCTTTGCCTGGGCGCAACTTGGACAAGCCATACTGGCTGGTCCGTTCCCGCTACCATACCCAACGCGCCCCACCAGCTTTCCACTTTCACGCTCAACTCAGGTTGGGACCGTCGTGGCCTGGGGGGAAAACCAGTCTGGTCAGGCTAATCCACAGGCTGGGTTGGTCGGGGTTGTTGCCGTATCGGCAGGGGAACATCACACGCTGGCACTTCTTAGTGACGGAACCGTTCGCGCTTGGGGAAGAAATACTTTCACTCAAGCGACGGTTCCCGATGGGTTGCGCGACGTGGTGGCCATCGCCGCGGGCGAAACGCACAATTTAGTTTTGATAAAAGATGGCACGCTGCGGGTGTGGGGAAACAATGACACCGGACAGGGAGTGGTACCTGACGGTTTAAAAGATGTCGTGGCGATCGCAACGGGGGGAAACCATAATGTCGCGCTCCGAATTATGAGTTCCCTGCTCTAACCATTGAGCTATGGGCCCTTTAAGAGAATGCGAGTTTGATCGCCCCATGCTATGTTCTTAAAACTAGAGTCCTGAGTTACGTCTGATCCCTTAGAGTAGAACCCTTTTGTGGTGAATGACGGATCCCGGACAGTCTTGTTGCCGTTAGCGTCAGTCTGAACATGACCGATAACAT
>SXGU01180464.1_pt1 | contig 16725 bp, 27 predicted proteins | sample 3174531 | NCBI WGS metagenome assembly SXGU01 (sample SAMN11356863, study PRJNA531348) | freshwater metagenome | isolation source: freshwater sample F1-140 | place: China: Fuxian Lake, Yuxi | collected 2017-12-25 | reverse complement strand
CTACCAGCAAATAAAATTACTGGACATCTACCTTTTGATGAAACTGGTCGATTAACTATTCCACTAGAACAATCTGAAAAATCTGATTCAGATTTCACACTACCGGAAGTCAGAGATCATTTAGCTAAAAAGGGATTCAATCCAATAAGCTCAATCCATGCTTCAAGAAGGTATAAAACGACTATTCCAACCGGACCAAGGGCTGGAGAAGAAATTGAAAAAACGGATACCCAAAAAATTGGTTCTCTATTATCTGATAACCCAGAACTTCAGAAAAAGCATGCCTTAGTTGGAGCTAAGGGTGGGACTAAAGCATCAAACTTGAAGGTTGTAATTACAAGAAATCCTATTGATGTTGCTGGTCAAAGTACAGGAAGAGGTTTTGTATCTTGTAAAGAAATGGCTGGCCCATATTCTCCGGGTGGATCAGCACAAAAATTTGTTGAAAATGATGTTAAGAAAAGCGGAACTCACGTGGCTTATCTTGTTCATCACGATGATGATAATATCGAAAATCCTATTGCTAGGATAGCGCTAGATCCTTATGTTTCATCATCCGGAAATCATACTGTTTTAAGACCTCCAAGAAAATCTAAATCAAGCGATGAAATAAAACAATATGGTAGCGGTAATGAAGATTTTGCTAATACTGTTAAAAAGTGGGCTGAAACTTCAACTCCAACTAATCCTAATGAACCGTTTTATCAAATACATCCAGATGCGTATGATGATACAAATCAAAACAAAGGAGTAAAATCAACAATCTTTAATAAAGATTTGGATGAAGCGGGTATACACCATATAATTAAAACACAATCTCCGGATATTATTAACGGGGTTATGCAATCTCCAAAGGTGAATCAATCTCATGTGATGGCGGCTATTAATCATAAAAATATTGAAGTTCAGGCAAGTGGTTTATCGCATCCATTAGCTCCACAAGATGAATTGGATAAAGCAATGCAAGGAATGGATTATAGAAAACATGAAGCAGTTCTAAGAAATCCTAATGCTACTGCTGAACACGTTAAACGCGGTTTATTCCATTTTGTTTCTGAAGTTCGTGGCGTTGCCATAAATCATCCAAAAGCTCAACGCGAGGATTTGGAGAAGATTGCACAAGAACCAAACCTCAACCCGTATGTTAAAGATCAAGTTGAGAAAAGATTAAAGTAATATCTTTTGATATTACAATTATAATAAATACATTAAGTAAAATCATTTTAACTGAGGAAAATTACAATGTCCACATACAGAGAAGCATTAATCAAAGAAACAGTTAATCGTTTATCTAAAAATAAAATTATTTCTGAAACAGAAGAAAAAGAAGATCCACATAATAGAATTGCTCACGTAATTTCGTATAAATGGTCAAAAGAAAAGAATCCGAACTACCGCCATAAAGTTCTCAATTGGTGTGATAATACAAGAATGTTTAACGGAAGGGAAGACGCAGAAAACTTTCTAAAGAATATCGCGAACCATTATAGAAACACTTCAGAAATGTCGGAATTTAAAGTTGAACCATTTCACGAAACAATTCCAGGGGGAGCTAAACCTTATCGTTATCTAGATGCTGAGGCACTAAGCCAACCATATAACGCATCGGACGCAGCAAGAAGAACCAGAAATTCTGGTCCATAATATAAAACTTAATTACTATAATATACAACAATGTTATCATTCAAAAAATTTATTAAAAACGAGCATCATAAAAAAGGATTTGATGTAAATTTATGGATAAGTCCAGATGGAAAAGTTCATTTTGTTAATATCTTCAAAGAAGGTAAAGAACTTGAAGAAGGAGCACTTGATCCAAATGAACCAGATATTACAGACGGAGAAGGTTATAAACACTTCGGAGAATTTAACCCGACGGATATAAATAATAAAAAGTTGACAGCACAAGAGTTTCATAGACATTTAGCGAAACAAGGGTTATATTCTAGTTCTTCTCGCGACATTATGCATAAAGATCCTCATATGCAAGATTTTGAGGACGAGGTTCATACTGCCCTTGGTGGTAAAAGACACGAAAGTTGGCATCGCGATTACCCCAGAGCACGTACAAAAGCAGGAGAATATGTCCCTAGACACGCAACAGTTTATAGTAGTAGCGGATCGTCGACTCATATAGGAAAATATGAAGGAAAAATAGGAAAAGGTGATCAAAGATATAATATACAAAAAAATGTTAAAGAAGTCCCCGGAGCAAGTTCTCCAGGAAATGTTGCAGTTTTTAATGATGAAACCGTATATCATCGCGCTCCAACTAAAGAAGAACGAGGGGATAGACATTTTATAAGAGGTTCTGGAATAAGAGAAATTCCAAAAGAAGGTATACCTAAAAAAGATGGATCTGGATATTGGAATCCAAATAATGAAAAAGATATGAATGCATTTATGGCTTCAAAAGTAGCAAATAATGAAAAAGGAATGCATCATGGACTATATGATAAAATCCACAATTTTATGGTTAAATCTCGTAACGAGAAAGAAGGTTCAACATTACACAAACAAAGAAAAGCCTTAATTGCTGTAATGAATCATCCAGATCATAAAGATAGATTTAACGAAGGGGATTGGTTTGGAAAAACTGATTGGAGTAAGGCAAAAAAACGCTAAAGTACAGACTACATCATGCATCATCAAGAGATATTAGATATAACAGAGAGAGCAATCGACAAGATAAGAGATTGCGCACATCAGGAACAATTCATCCTTAATTCCAAAGAGTTTGATAATATATATCTTCAAGTATTAAATTTACTAGAACGAAAAAGATCAAGAGAAGAATCATTATTAAATAGAAGTTAAAGATAACATTTCACTGAACAGTTTCCATCAAGGTTCAAACTCGCGGGTATGGTATAATGGTTATTACCTCTGCCTTCCAAGCAGATGATGTCGGTTCGATTCCGTCTACCCGCTCAATTGAATATAATATGCAAACAATCAATATAGATGAAGTAAATCAATTCATCAAATCACAAGGACCGAATACTCGTATCTATATTGGAGGTGACTCCGAACGATTTAAATATAAAGGACAATGGTTTGCTGATTATATGTTAGTGATTGTCGTACATATTAATGGTAAACACGGTTGTAAAGTCTTTGGTGAAATCCAAAGAGAAAAAGATTATGATCAAAAGAAAAACAAACCAAGAATGCGTTTGATGAATGAAGTCTATAAAATCGCTGATCTATATTTAAAGTTAACTGATGTATTAGAAGATAAAGAAGTAGAAATTCATTTGGATTTAAACCCAAACGAAAAATATGACTCTTCTTGTATAATAAATGAAGCAATAGGCTATATTAAAGGTGTTTGTAATATTAACCCGGTGATTAAACCAAATTCTTGGTGTGCGTCGACTGTAGCTGATCGACTTAAAACTTTATCTATGAAATTTACAATTGGAAAAATGCTACCCCAACATTATAATTCTTTTGCCTGATAAAAACCGGTACAATGATATTCATAGTAGAAGGATACAACAGATCTGATTATATATCTAGTTTCGTCCATTAAAATATTTTCAAACCCAAGAAGAAGTTATTAACTATATCAGTACATTAAATAATTACGAAATAAGAGTCAGATTAACAGATCCCCCGTCTAATCCGTCCCCTAATGAACATTGGGATATAATCTTTTAATCCCTTTACTTTTTAACCCCTCTCAACTATAATATATCTTTAACTAATAAGGTGAATCAAAATGTCAGGAACTATTATAAAGAAATGCCCCTGTAAATCAAACCCAATCCAAACCTCTGATTATCAAGACCAAAAATATGGTAAAGATATGAGGGTTATGTCTCTAGATCAAAAGAAAACTGAAGCGACTTGCTCAATTTGTAATAAAACCCATAAAGTATGAATAAAGAATCTTATATCGTTCTCTATTTTTTCATCGGTGCTGTATTCGTAATTCTAAATTATGTTGAAACGGGTTATACAATATAACCCTCGCTGTAACTGAATATACCCATCCCCTATATAATCTCTTTTCCTCTAATATAACTGTGAATAAACTAATCCTAACTCTAACTCTTCTTCTGCCTGTAGTCACTCTGGCAAATCCAACTAAACAAATTAAAAAGCAAATGTGCTTTGAAACCTATCCCTCTACTACCTACTCTAAAAATAATACCCATGAATGGACTGTTAATGAAGTAATCCAAAATCCGTCTGTCTATAAAACCTTTAAAATCTATACCGCAAATAAAACTAAAATCTCTGACTCTGTGATCTTTGACTTTACTGGTATCTCTCGCCAATATAATAAAATTATCCCTGTTACTGGATCTGCTGTATTCCAAAATAATCAATGGACTGTTAATGTGAATTCGCAAACTTCTCTTGAACCTCCTACCTATGTATCTTCTCTCGCAACCTGGAGTATCTACTCAAATATTAATGATCCAGGTACTGCAAATGGTTTCCTGAAGTTTGACTCTGTTCCTTCTGATTCTTCTAAAAATGTTTTTGAAACGTCAATTGTAAACTCAATTGATTGTGTGAACTTTGAAAATACTGTTCCAAATTAATTCCTTTACTTATTCGTCTAACTGTACTATAATAAAACTATGAAAATTCTATCCGATGAAATCTCTCCCTTTGTACTGCTGGATAATCTAATGCTGCGGCCTGATGTCCATAATGATTATCCTGTTACTGTGTTTAAAATAAATGAAACTGTGTCAGCTGAATTGATTGATGGTAAATTTAATGTCTCTAATGATACTGTGACTGAATGCTGGAATGCTTCTCTGATTGAATCACCGTCTGAAATTACTGTAAATGACCAAATTATTGACTCGGTTACTGCTGAACCTCTGGTCGTGAATGATGCTGTGACTGTTGATGAAAAAATCTCTGTGAATAAAAGTCCTCTGAAATAAATTATAAGGACTCTACCCGCTACCTTACCCTACTTATCCTCTTTAATGAAAAAACTCTAAAAATCGCTTTGTAACTTATTGATCTATAAAACGAAATAATGAGAAATTTAAATAAAACGTCGTTTTTAAATAAGTGGGGTTTACTTTTTATCACATTTAACATATAATAACAGTTGATTGATGAAAAGTTCTTGATAATTTAACTGTTCAATAATATAATCAAACATTTCAATTCAATTCAATTCAATTCATTGATATCATATAAATAATAGAGCTTCTTCCTTCTATTCAATCGCTCTATGAAACAATTCAATCATCTTCGTAAAGAACTCAAAATTCGTAACAACAAGCATTGCAGCACAGTTGAATTAGACAACATCAATGTCAGGATGCCACGAAAGAAGATCGGTTCATCGACCAGAGACAACGTGGCGAAGATCAAATTCAAATTGCCACAAATAAACAGCGAAAAATAGCATTGGCGCAATTATTCGGTTCTTTTCAACCCAATTGCGCCAACATTCCCGCCAATTTACCAGGGTAGAGGAGTATTTTCCGGAGAGATTGGGGGATTTCTTTTAGAATCAATTTGGCCTTGCACACAGGCTTTAGTATTTTCTACACCTTGTTCACCTAATGCTGATTGTATCCAACCGATCACAGTAGTTTCGGTAAGATCGGCAAAGGGAATATAATTTGGTTTATTATCATCTACGATAAACCGTTCCATACCATTAATTGATGCTGTATATTCGCCATCAATTCCTGTGAGTGTCCAATTAGCGGTTACGACATAATCGGGATTAGGTTGTTGCAGGGTGAAGAGGTTAGTAATTGTCCAGGTATAGTTAGTCATTTTTTATCTCCTGTTTTTCTAGTATTAAAATTCGTGCAGTTAGTTCTTGAATCGACTTTACCAAGAAAGGAATTAGAGCAGATTGTGACATCAGATATTTTTCTGAATCGTTGGTATCGACTATCCCGGCATAGTTTAGATCGTGTTCTGTGGTGGTCGATAATACTTCTTGGGCAATAAAACCGGCGGCGAGTTTACCTTGATCTACGTCGGTATGTCGATGGTTCCATTCAAATTTTCTAGGCTTCAGGTCATTGATGAAATCAAGGCTGGTGGGTAGATGAGCTATATTAGTTTTATCCCTAATATCTGAGACGAATGACCAAGCACCAGCACTGCCCTGGAATCGAGCTGTTACTACTCCATTGGTGATATTGACTTCATTAGAGACCGTGGGAGTGGATGCGTTGGCATAATATCCAATACCGGTGTTCTGGGTTCCAGTGGTGTTGGAATAGAGTGCATTCACCCCGCTCGCGGTGTTTTGGTATCCGGTGGTGTTGGAATAGAGCGCTTGCAACCCACTAGCGGTGTTGTTGTATCCGGTGGTGTTGGAATAGAGCGCTTGGAACCCACTCGCGGTGTTGTTGTATCCGGTGGTGTTGGAAAAGAGTGCATTCACCCCACTCGCGGTGTTGCTGTATCCGGTGGTGTTGGAATAGAGCGCTTGCAACCCACTAGCGGTGTTGTTGTATCCGGTGGTGTTGGAATAGAGCGCTTGATACCCACTAGCGGTGTTTTGGTATCCGGTGGTGTTGGAAAATAGCGCGAGCCGTCCACTCGCAGTGTTCTGGAATCCAGTAGTGTTGGAATAGAGCGCGGCCTGCCCACTCGCGGTGTTATCGATTCCAGTGGTGTTGGAATAGAGCGCTTGATACCCACTAGCGGTGTTATAGATTCCGGTGGTGTTGGAATAGAGCGCATTCATCCCACTAGCGGTGTTGTTGTTTCCGGTAGTGTTGGAATACAGCGACTGAAAACCTACAGCAGTGTTGTTAGAGGCTTGGTTATATGCCAGTGCATCAGAACCAACAGCGGTGGAGTTACTGAATGCGTAGTTGGTCGGACCGTTTTGCAACCCCAAAGAACCGTAGCCAACAGCCGTGTTTTGTGAGCCAGTGGTCTGATGGCGCATGGAGTTTGTGCCAATCGCCGTGTTGTTTTGACCACTGGTAATGTTTAAGGCGGCGGTCGAACCAAAGACTGAATTGCCCGCGCCGGTAACAGTCTGACTGCTCATGGCTTGGTAGCCGACAACAGTGTTCTGGGTTCCGGTGGTGTTTAGGTAAGCCGCCTGAAAACCTACAGCAGTGTTGTAGTATCCGGTGGTGTTGGAATAGAGCGCATTCATACCACTCGCGGTGTTGTTGTATCCAGTGGTGTTGTTTTGGAGCGCACCCTGCCCACTAGCGGTGTTCTGGTATCCGGTGGTGTTGTAAAGGAGTGCACTCACCCCACTCGCGGTGTTTTGGTATCCGGTGGTGTTGGAAAAGAGCGCACCCTGCCCACTCGCGGTGTTGTTGTATCCAGTGGTGTTGTAATAGAGCGCATTCAATCCACTCGCGGTGTTGTAGTTTCCAGTGGTGTTGAAATAGAGCGCATTCAATCCACTAGCGGTGTTGTAGCTTCCTGTGGTGTTGGAAAATAGCGCGAGCCGTCCACTCGCGGTGTTCTGGGTTCCAGTGGTGTTGGAAAAGAGCGCTTGGAACCCACTCGCGGTGTTGTAGTTTCCAGTGGTGTTGGAAAAGAGTGCATTCACCCCACTCGCGGTGTTGCTGCTCCCGGTGGTATTGCTCACCAAAGCCCCCGTACCAAAGGCTTCGTTGCTAGAGATGCCTCCGCCACCAGGAACGTGAAGGTTGACCCCTGACAGAGTTAGTTTCCCAGAGTTTATATTCAGCCCATTCGGAGCCGATACCGCCGTACCATTGATCGTCAGGGTATCTCCAGAAGAATCTCCAAGAACAACATTATTTGCAAAGGATACTGAACCTGTTGCATCAAGTGTAATATTAGGAGTTGATTGTGATGTATGTTGTATTACATCTACTTTTAGTATTGAAGAAGGCATAGTTTATTATATCCAAGGAAGAGAAGGAGTAATAACGGAAGGATTAATTTGGGTTTCTATTTGACTATCAATAGACGAATAGACCGCAGCGACTTGTTCTTCACCCAGAGAATCTTTAGTCCATTGAATTGCCATTGCTTCGGTAATTTGATTAAATGGAGTAAAGTTAGGTTTGTCTGGATTCACTTCAAAAGAAGTGGTTGAATAGACGGTTCCGGTATAATTATTTGAGATACCATTACATCGCCAATGGGAAGTGACGACATAATCTTGTAGATCACCTACGGCGGGTTTACAGTCAAGGGCGGAAATTGTCCAGGTATAAGTTGTCATATTATCCTCCAATATATTCATCAGCAAGTTGTTTTGCCAGAGTTCTTAATTCTTGATAAATGGCATATTCATTCGGTTTATCAATTTGATTATTAATTGTTGCGATTTCTCTGGCAGTTGAATATTGCGTAGAAATGATAGCCTCAATACGTTCTGCTCTTGATGCAGTTATATCACAAATAGCAGACCAATATGAGTATTGAATTCGTTGATCATTTATAGTTTCTTGTTTTATATCAAAATTGATAAAAAGTTTTCTACCAAGCGTTTGATATGTTTGTGGTTGCGTGTCTGAGAGTGTTCGCATATATGTTCCAAAATGGTTTTAAATTAATTGTCTTAAACCATCCAAAAAACGACATAATTGAGCAAACATCATTTTTGGATATAAATTCTTTATTATTTATAGTTTGGATTTTTTGTTTAAAAGATTGAAATATACTTTTTCTTAGCGAGGTTCTTTTAAATTTAAATACGTATCCAACGAAATCCAAACCTTGAAGATTAGTTGGAAAAATTTTCCAGTTATTTTTGACGACTAATTTTTCTTTATTTAGAAATTGTATTATTTGATTTTTTATATTATGTAAATAAAATTTATCATTCGAAAGAAACACCAAATCATCACAATATCTAAAATATCCTGAAATCTTTATATTTTCTTTGATGTGATGATCAAATTCAGAAAGATAAAAATTGCCAAAATGTTGACTTGTATAATTTCCTATCGGTAAACCTGTGGTAGAATTTATAATATTATCAATTAACCAAAGCGTATCTTTACATTTAATTTTTCTACGAAGTTTTTGTTTTAATTTATCATTATTAATTGATGGATAATATTTTTGAATATCCAATTTTAAACAATAAGTTGGTTCATTTTCTCGAATAAATTTCTGAACTCTATTTTTAGCATCAGATATTCCTCTTCTTTTTATGGATTGGAAGGTGTCTCGAATCAAAGAATTTATTATAATGGGTTCGATAACCTGAATTAATGCGTGATGAATAATTCTATCAGGAAAGAATGGAAGTTTATGTATAGTTCTTGTTTTATTTTTGTCTTGTATTTCTGATATTTGATATTCAGATGTTGTAAATGATTTAGAAATTAACATTTCTTGTATTTGTTGAAGATAGAATTCTGGATTCTGTTCTATCATTTTTACTTCCCTGTATCTAGATTTTCCTCTCTTGGCATTTTTATATGCCAATCGAATATTATCCATTGTGATAATCTTTTCAAAAAGGTTTCCGTATCTTTTCATAATTTTGTAAACTGGTAGTTGATCAGTCCAAGTTCTTCGATTACTCTACCAAACTCTTAGGACAAATATTTCTTCGGTGAAGAGGAAGAATATTCTGTGGGGTTTTAAACTACTTACCGCGCCCCGATATTACGATTCACATTCGAAGACGCATTATTCAGATTCCAATAGAACGTGCCTGCATTCGCACCATTATTCGCATTACCACTGAAAATCGCGACTCTCATTGTGTATTCTATTCTCCCTTTTGCTTCAGAGAAATGGTTCAAAGAAGCAACTCTATTTAGTGAGGAAAAATCTAATCTAGGGGAGTACTGCGTCCCCTAGAACCCCCGCAGGGAGCGTCGCAAGAGCTCCGCTCAAAAGACCAGCCGCGCCCCGAGATCACGAAACACAACCGAAGACGCAGCATCCAGACTCCAAAAGAACGCGCCCGCAAACGCACCATCAGACGCAGCACCACCGAAAAGCGCGACAACCCAGCCGGTTGTTTGAATATAATAATCTGTTAGATATGTACTAGAAGAACCCCCAACAGCAGATGGTAGGAATCCAAATGGTATCTGTTGAATATTAGTTTGATACCCAGTTGAAGCAACCATTCCTGATCCTAATGCGGTATAATTGGTTGCAGTATCATCAGCAAAATTTGTTCTAATATTTGTAACATATCCTTGATTGTTATTAATATTAAACCCATCAACCCACTTCCACACATTACCATAGAAGTTTTCAATCCCTCTATAACTCATCCAAGCAGTATCTCTTGTTGTAGAATCAACTGCTCCTGTTGCGTTCCCGATTGAATTTGATTTGCCAGCAACAGAATGAGGAGAATCGCTCTGATTACCTGAACTTATTGGATATCCAGCTGAAACTTGTACATTACCATTTCCGATCTTCAACTGAGAATTGAATGACCCATATTCCACCAAATATAATATCTGTATCGCATTTAATAGATAGAAATCTACTTGTCTCCATCCACTTCCTCTATTGGCTGCTAATGTTCTTGTTTCTGCTCTTGTTATACCTATTGCTGGATATATCCCAGATACAGATGCTAGTTTTGCTGTTCCGGTATTCCAGTTCTGTCCAGCACCCACATTATCATCATAATTTAATCCTGATTGATAGGTAGATCCTGTGGTCCAGACACAAGCATCATACGCACCATAATAACGATATGGCGTATAAACTCCATCGCGCATAAATGCTGGATGTAAAACATATCCCGGAGCGGGTAATAGAGATATCGACCAAGTTCTGGTTGAACCAGAAGTAAACTTCACATAGAATGCTGGTATTTCTACCATTACCATTCCATCAGCACCAGTAAGAACGGAAGAGGTTCCGTCTTCTTTTAGTGCTGAATTTGTGGCATCAAGGTAATAATTAACTGTTCCATTATCAAGAAGTAAACAACGACGCATTCCTCGATGTACATCAGTAACTACTTGAGTTGATGCAGATCCATAACTTCTTGAATAAGTATCAGAGGATTGAGTCCAGCTAATATCTCCAGCAACAATTATTGAAGAAGTTGTAATTGTATTCGCGGTGATGTTATTCGCTGTGATACTTGCAATAGTTCCATTATTCGCGATACTTAAAACATCAGTCTTTGATCCATCAGCATTACCTACAGCAATCTTTAATATTCCATCAACCGAGGGTGATTGATAAATCGTGAAATTATTATTCGCAACTAAACTATCACCAATCTGAACGTATTTTGTCTTTAATATACTCATCTTTATCTCTGATTTGATTAATTATTTATTGGTTTTGTATTTGCCGTCGATTCCTTTGATCGAAAAATTAAATCAAAGTTATTTCTATATTCATCAGAAACAGTTTTGTTCTTTATCTCATCTCCGGTAATTGGATTTTTCGCTATCATTTGTGCTTCACTACACCCAATAATTCCAATCCAAGAATTCGACAAAAATCAAAGGCATCCTGTTTTGTAGAAAATTCGTTTATACTTGTAGAATAATCTTTGGCTATCACGTGCCAATTATTTGATCTAGTTTCAACGTATACTCTTAAAGTCTTGTCCTGAATTTCTCTTAGTATTTTAGTATTCTCAAAGAACCTCATCTGTCACTCCTGCATTAAACGATTCAAATATTTCACCCCGTTCACACGATACATCACGAATATCTTTTATCTTTTTCTGTGCCTTTTTACTAAATTCTTTCTGTACCCTTATACATTCTTCCTTAGATCCCATACGCTTTACAAGAAGTTCTTCATTCCCAAATACCGAGATTATCAGAAACCACTCCATTATATTCTCCAAAAAACGGTTCAACTCTTGGCTATTTATAAATAGTGATATTAACCAAAGAGGTGTATTATGTCATTAAAAACTACGTTAATTGGAAGTTTTGCGAGTTTTCTTTTAGGAAGCGATACCTTTGAAAGAATTAAAGCTGTTGTACTTCGTCAGGCAGATAAAGATTTAACCGGGGAAGAAAAACGGGAATCTGCTCTTGAAGAAATTAGATTGATTGGTCTTGGGATTGCAACCTTTGCACTCAATCTTTCGATAGAGTTGGCTGTTGCCTGGTTAAAATCTAAAACCGGTGAAGGTATTAAAAAATAATATTGGAGAAAAGTAATGGAAGAGGAACTAAAACCTGCGGTGGCAGTTAAGAGAATTCTTAAATCCAAAACAATCTGGATCAATGTTATTGCTCTTATTGCATTTTCTCTTGAAAAAAAGTTCGGCTTTCCTATCTCAGAAGATCTTCAAATGGAAGCGTTGACTATGATTAATATCTTTCTGAGATTTATTACTCATGAAAAGATTGTTTGGGGAGGGGAGAATGGAGATTCTGAGAAAACTTCTTGAACTTCTCTCTGATTTTCTTAAATTTAAAGAAAATCAAAAATTAGAAGAAGAAGAAATCCAAAGAGTAAAGATTGAGCAGGTTGAAAAAACCAAAACTCAATTAAAAAAGTCTGAACCTAAACCACCAAAAAAGGATGATTTTTTCAATGATGAGACTTGGTAAATTAGCAGCGATCGTAATTCTGGGCTTCCTGTCAGGATGCACAGTAAACGAAAAACTTGTAGAGCGTAAGGTCTATGTTAGTGTTCCTCTTTCGCTCCCTGTGAAGCCTGAACTTCCTCAAATCAGATCTGATAGCCTGACCTGTGTTGATGATCAAACTAAATGGATATTATTGAAAAGAGATGTAATTATAAAAAACTATATCTCTGATCTTGAATCTGTTATTAACTCAACAAAGTGATCTTATCTGGTTCTATATGCCCAAATAATAATTGTACTGGTGATTAAAAAGCGAATTGGATGCTCGTGACTGAGTAAATCCATAAATGCAAAGAATCCTCCGTATATAACTATGTAAGGTTTGAATCCGTCCAATGTTAAATTGGATAGGGATTCGCTCTCATCAACGCTTGATTGAATTCTTCGTGGCGATTCTGATCTAGAACTTGTCTTTGATTCCTGATTGTCAATGCATCTATCTAATACGTGACAAGCAATCTGATATGTACTGTATGGACCCTGACTTACTGGTCCATTACTCCAACTTGGCATCTGCGGAACAACCCATCCCCTGTCGGTTTGTTGCACCAAAAACCCGCGATACATCTTAGAGTAATATTGAGACATTTTTAAGACTCCATAATTCAAGTTTATTATACCTGGACTCAATAAAAAAGTAAAATTAAGTAACTTCTCTACGATCTTCTGCTGGATAATGATCAAATCTCTCGTGCTCAATTGGACTTAATTCTAATACTCCGCACTCTAATTTTCCTGATCTCTGTAATTGATGTGCCCAACTTGATATTGTATTTTCATATGGCCACCGCCAAACAGTCTCTAAGAATAATGTGTAATTTCCTTTCCTGTTAAACCATAATGGCCAATTGCAAAAATGTGCATCCCCGACCAAATAATATAGATCTTCTAACTTTCTTCTTGCTCTATATAATGTTTTAGGCATTATATGTGGGTCTGCAAACTGTTCTGGTAAGGTTGAATTACCTGGAAAATATTCTTCTCTCTTATCTTGTGGTAGATTATACCAGGACCACTGAAAACTATTATCTCCAAAAAATTCTGAATAACTTAACTTTAAAAAATCTAAATTATCTCTGACCATTATATCTAATGACTTCTGATATAAGTTATCAATATATCTCCCAAATCCCATTCTGCATTGTGACTCGCCACTTATTTCGCTAGTGAGTGGTATTAATCCCATATCATCTTCGAAAAAAATATAATAGTCTGAATCCGATTCTTCAAAATGCTCTGCAACAAATTGTCTGCCTGATGCAATTCCTATATTATCTTTCTTGATAATCTCTAAATTATATTCCTCAGCGATCTTTTGATATTCGGGACCGGTGCTTAAATCTGTGGAATTATCTACTAATATCTTGCGGGGCTTATTGATAAAGTCTGAATCGGTATTCTCGAAACTTCTTAATAATGTCCTCACCTGGTTTGGAGAATTGTATGTTAGTATGTAAAGCGAAGTCTTCATAATGTTCAATGACTACTGAAAATTGTATTTAGTTCCTGACCGCTGAAAAAAAATTTTTTTGAACGCCGATTTATGATTCTTCTATCTGCTGAAAAAAAATTTTTTTGAACGCCGATTTATGATTCTTCTATCTGCTGAAAAAAAATTTTTTTGAACACGGGTTTAAACCTTTTGATTCTCTTTGTGTTGAAAAAAAATTTTTTTGAACACGGGTTTAAACCTTTTGATTCTCTTTGTGTTGAAAAAAAATTTTTTTGAACACGGGTTTAAACCTTTTGATTCTCTTTGTGTTGAAAAAATAAATGAGGGGTCCAGGGGAGGTATATCGATATAATATAACGTATAAGTTTTTTATATTATTAAGACAGTATTACACCACTTTATTAGCCCACTTTATTAGCCCACTTTATTAGCCCACTTTATTAGCCCACTTTTAATACTGTCCTAGATAGATATCGTTTCGGTTCAGCGGAAATTACCTTTCCACAGATCACTAATCTTTACACAGTCTTTAATTATAGAAATCTGGTTAATCAATTCATCCTTAGTATTTCTAAGGATTTTGAAATCCGAGTATCCGAATGGAGTTATAATATACGCGCCAAATTTACCAATATTACAGGTCCAATCAGTATCCCAGAATTCGTTAGTTTCCCCATAAATGAGAACAGCTTTTATTTCCTCCAGATCATCATATTTAATAGTAAATTCTTTTGAATTTACCGTTCCATTTTTAAATTGTTTGGACATATTTGAAATGATATTTTGATACATAACTATCTCCAGAGTAGAGGGACTCAGCGCCTACCGCCTCGTCAACCCCAACCTACAAACATAGTCTACGCTCATTTTTGATCGATGTAAAGCTTTTTTTTCGCTTTTTTTCGCTTTTTTTAAACTTTTTTTAAGCTTTTTTTTAGCTTTTTTTTAGCTTTTTTTAAGGATCCTTGAGGGACTTTATTAGCCCACTTTATTAGCCCACTTTATTAGCCCACTTTATTAGCCCACTTTTAATACTGTCCTAGATACCACAACGGCGATTCCGAATTGTTACGATTCTTGCGGTAACCGGAGTCTAACATTCTCACAGAAATAATGTCGACCATTTAAACCAAACCCAATTTCAAGCGAATCCGGGACATTTTCGAAGAATTTGTTTTCTTCCCAATAACTATCCCGCTTCCATTTTGAAGAAGTGAATGCGCGAAGATAATCGTTCCAAGATTTGGAACGAGAGAATACTGCACCATCTTCACGAATGGCGTACTCGGCGCCAGTGTTTAATCCTTGGGTATATCAGTCTCCAGATTATATCATGGGGACGGGGCAGTGGTCGCCCCGTCACGTCAACCTCTTATACAGTTTTGTTCGGGAACATTCCCTCATCATCCAATTCAACCCAATTATCATGGTCAATCAGGTACGGAACTAAAGAAGAACCGCTCAGGATAATGGTTGTTGATCCATCATTCCAATAGTCGCCAGCACAACCTATGACGACGTCTCCATATGGAGTTCTGGCAATAAAGTCTTCTTCGGATAAAGTAAACATAAATCAATCTCCGGTTAGAAAGAGGGACTCAGCGCCAACCGCCTCGTCAACCCCAGGAGCCTCCGTCAGCCCCAACCTACAAACATAGTCTACGCTCATTTTTGATCGATGTAAAGCTTTTTTTATACTTTTTTTTAGGATCTCTCAGGAGCGACTGGGACTCAGGCGGCCCCAGGGTAACCACTTTGGGCGACTGGGGCTCAGGCATCCTCTGAGGAGGAGGAGTCTTCGGGCGCAGTAGGTTTTTCCACACCATCTCGAAAGACATAGTCCCAATATTCGTCATAGAGTTTATTATGTTCAGGAGATTCTTTCGCGGCCATTTGGATTACGGCTTCCGAAGATTGGCCTCTTCTATAGACAGAAGAATCACTAGAATATCGATAATGCCAGTCATGGTTAGAGAGTTTAGAATAGAATTCTTTCAGGGTCATTTTAGTCATCCTCATTCATTGCGAGATCAGTAGAAGAGCAGCCGATATATTTGACGTCTTTATTAGCATCATTAAGACGAATAAACTTATTCATTTCCTTGACACATTCCTTTTCTGTAGAGAAGGATTGGACATACGAGCCAGTAGGATTAGAGAAAAGATTAAGAACGAGTATCCAGGCCATTTTTAATACTCCTCGTGATAATCTGCGTCAGAATAATAGTCGGGTTCGTATTCTTCATCAGTATTGGTGTAGATTTCCAAATCCCCGAAGTAGATAGTACCATTCTCTTCAGATACTTCAAAGTCATTCTCGAAGGTTAGAATATGACCACCACTCAATTCGTTTAAGGCGTCGTCTAGATTTATATCTTCCAGTTTGATACACCCAATTGAGCCGGAATCGACCGGGAAATCTTGAAGAGTACTGGAGAATCTACCATCACCATATTTGGTATTGAAGTTGGCGAATTTCCTACCATCATTCAGTTGGAAGATTCCTTCATTACAAGAAGAATCAGAATCAATTCGACCGTTGAAGAATAGTTCACAGGATTCGGACCAGGCGTCGTGCATAACATAGCACAGATCACCAACATAATAGGTTTCAGCAGACATTACATTTGACATAACTATCTCCAGATTAGAGGGACTCGGCGACCACCGCGTGGCTCGCCACTTTTCGGCAACCCCAGGGGCATCAGCCCCAACCTACAGACACATTGTACGCTCATTTTTGATCGATGTAAAGCTTTTTTTATGCTTTTT
>SXGU01439670.1_pt1 | contig 16726 bp, 16 predicted proteins | sample 3174531 | NCBI WGS metagenome assembly SXGU01 (sample SAMN11356863, study PRJNA531348) | freshwater metagenome | isolation source: freshwater sample F1-140 | place: China: Fuxian Lake, Yuxi | collected 2017-12-25 | reverse complement strand
CGATGTTCTCCCTCAAGGACTTGAGACGCTCGTTGGCGATAGGGGTGTGAAGCTGTCGGGAGGAGAGAAACAGCGTGTGTCCATTGCACGGGCACTTTTGAAGAAGGCGGATATCCTGATCCTCGACGAAGCGACGAGCTCTCTCGATTCCGAGACGGAGAAGCTCGTGCAGGAGGCGATCGACGAAGTGATTCGCGGGAAGACGGCGATCGTGATCGCACATCGGCTCTCGACGATCAAGAATGCACAGAAGATCGTTGTGATCGACCAAGGCACGTGCGTCGAGGAAGGCACACACGAAGAACTCCTCAAAAAAGAGGGGCTTTTTTACAGGCTGTGGCAGGAGCAAATGTTCTCGTAAGGAACCTCTAAAAAATGCATACTGCATCGTCAACTGCGCTGAAATTTTGCTCAACGTATACGAAATACGCCTCGCAAAAATTTCAGCTTGCTTCCTCGCATTCTGCTATTTTTTAGAGGTTCCTTGTCTTTTTGAAATTACTTCTTTTGGCTCTCTTCCACCTGCTTCGAAATCCACGCATATGTTTTCTGTAAACCGTCTTCGAGGGAAATTTCCGGCTCCCACTTCAGCACTTTCCGAAGAAGATCGTTGTTGGAGTTTCTTCCTCGCACTCCCTGTGGTCCATCGATGTGCTTCTTCACCACGGTCAGTCCCGCAATCGATGCAACCATGTCGACGAGCTCATTGATCGTCACCATCCGATCCTGACCGAGATTTAAGGGGTCGCTGAAGTCACTCGCCATCAGCTTCATCAGTCCCGTGACACAGTCATCGATGTAGCAAAAAGAGCGTGTTTGTTCGCCGTCTCCCCAGATTTCTATCTCTTTCGTTCCCTGCAGCTTCGCCATGGCTACCTTGCGACAGACGGCGGCCGGTGCTTTCTCGCGCCCTCCCTGCCATGTTCCGAGCGGTCCGAAAATGTTATGGAATCGAACGGTGCGTGTCTGCATTCCGTACTCTTCCATGTAGTGCTTGCAGAGGCGTTCGGTCATGAGTTTCTCCCAGCCGTACGCATCCTGCGGTTGTGCCGGATATGCATCTTCTTCTTTCAGAGGGATGACATTGGCTTCCGTCTGACGGTATTCGGGGTAGACGCAGGCGGATGAGGTGTAGAGATACTTTTTTACACCGTTCTCGCGTGCGGCATCGAGAGTATGAACGCTGATCAACGTATTATTCCTGAGGATCTGAGCATGGTTCGCCGAAATGAACCCCATACCGCCCATATCGGCGGCGAGTGCATAGACTTCATCGATTCCTTTCGTCGCCTGCAAGCAATTTTCCCATCTGCGGAGATCAAGCAGGGCAAACTCATCGGCCGCAGTCTTCTGGTACTGAGGCTCTTTGATATCCGCACCTCTCACCCAGTGCCCCTCTTTTTTGAGAGCCGTCACAAGATGATGACCGATGAAACCGCCGGCACCCGTGACGAGAATTTTCTTTGGCATAACGATGCAGGAGTGTAGTGAAGAACGTTGCCACTGGCAACGGACCATCTCAGGCGTCGGATTATTTTCGTACGGAGAAAATCGCCATCAGATCTCGCTGTTTCCCCCCGAGAACGGGATGGTTGTGCGCATAGTAGATATGGTCGATGTGAGGCTTGAAGCAATCGAGGAGTTCCGTCCATGTCGGGTTCCATTGCTTGATGCCGGATGGTGTGGAATTTTCTCGAAGGAGCGGTTCTTCTCCGATTCTCGATGATGCGGAACCAACCGCGATGATGCCGCCGTTGCGGACGACGCGGAGCGCCTCGAGAGCAGCCTGTCTTTTGTTGCTGCTGTACGTGAGGACCCATCCCATGATCACCGCAGCGAATTCGTCATTCTTGTACGGAAGTGCATGCATGTCACCGAGATCGATCCATGGCGAGTAGGTCATGAGGTCGATGGCACGAATGTTCCGGAATCCCAGACCCATCAGATTGAGGATTTCACCCTCCGTTCGGGGTCCGATGGACAGCACGGGTGCAGATTTGCTCATCTGCATTCCGGAGAGGGGATGGAGCAAAAAATTGGAGCGTGTGACGGAGAAGCCCCCGACGGTTCTCATGATATTTCTCCGATTGTGCGATACGGCATTCGAATTGACGTTTCCTGTTTCGACATTCAGCGTTTTGAATCTGCGTAGAATGATGACGAAGGTGAAGTAACGAATTCCCGCCACCATTGTGCGTATGCCATCGATACGAAGAAGTTGATAGAAAAATTCCCGTATCCGGAAAGCCGCTTCAGCCAAATGCAGCGTGCGCAGACACCGCTTCATAAGGCTTGAGCTTTTCTGGGGATTTTCTATCGTTGTGGCTGTTTCCATGCATGAGGTGCGAACGGAGCATGTGGACTGTAAGATAGTGAACACGGTAGCGCAATATCATCCTTTGTTGCGGAGCTGATTTCACTGTGTCAGACTGCCCGAGCGTTTCAGGACTGGATTCTTTCCGTTCCACGCAATTCTGCACCTCTTGTATGTCAAAGAAGATCATCGTTACAACGACCATCAATCCTCCGACGGAGGCGACGCTGAAGTTCTGCCAAAAGCCGGGGTGGGATTTCATCATCGTCGGGGACAAGAAGACTCCCCATGCCGAGTACGAGAAATTGCAGAAGCAGTTTCCGAATGTGTTCTATATGTCTCCTGACTATCAGGAGAAAAACTACAAGGATCTCAGCGACACCATCGGATGGAACTCCATCCAGAGGAGGAGTGTCGGCTTCGTTGAGGCGCACAGGAGAGGAGTCGAGATTCTTGCGACCGTGGATGATGACAATATTCCCTATGAGGACTGGGGTAAGAATGTGTCGGTCGGCACCGAGATCGATGTCGATTGCTATACATCCGAGAACGGTTACTTCGATCCTCTCAGCATCACGAATGCTGCGCACCTTTGGCACCGCGGATATCCCGTTGATTTCGTGAGCACAAAGAACAGAGTGAAGTACCTCGGCAAGGTGAAGCGGAAAGTGCTGGTGCAGGCCGATCTCTGGGATGGTGATCCCGATATCGATGCCATGGCGAGAATTACGTTCCGGCCCATCGTGAAATTCGATGTTCAGGTCCCGTACTGTTCCAGTGATATTTCACCATTCAACAGTCAGAATACGTTCCTCGATCGGAGCATCATCCCGTTCTACATGGTCTTGCCGCATACCGATCGAATGGATGACATTTGGGCTTCGTACATCATCCAGAAAAAGTTTCCGGATTCCGTCGTCTACGCACCCGCTTCCGTCTATCAGGCACGCAATGTTCATAATCTGGTCACCGATCTCAAGAATGAAATCATCGGATATACGAATACGTTGAATTTCATCAAAGGACAGTACCAATTGCCCGAGATGGCTCAGAAGGCGTACGAGGTGTATCTGAAGTACTTCAAGTAGTTTTTCTCCTTCCTCTCTCACGCAGAATGCAGAGTCGTTCACAAGAAAGCACGGCAGGGGGTGAGGCGGGTTTAAAGATCGTCATTGTCGGTGGAAATGCGGGAGCGAGAATCGCTTCCGAAATTTTTGCTCTCAGTCATCCAAAGCACACGGTGTGTCTGCTTGATTGCTTCGCACCTGCCGAGTCTTGGAAAGCTGATCAGCCGGACGTTTTGGCAGGAGCGAAGGAGGATGCAAACAATATCGATTTTCTCAAACAGAAGAACGTGTCGTACTTCGTTGCAACCGGAGACAACCGGATGCGCCGAGACATCACGGCATTTTTGATGAAGCAGACGGGGAAATCTCCGGTGAATTGCATTCATCCGAGTGCTATTTTTTCGTCTTCTGCGGCTTTAGGGTATGGCAATCTCATCTGTCCGACTGCTGTTTTGCATACGCAGACCGTGATTGGAAATGGGACGATCATCAATACGGGAGCCGTCATCGAACATGACTGCATCATCAGGGACTACGCTCAGATATCACCGAATGTAACGCTTGCAGGATACGTTGATATCGAAGCATTCGCGTTCGTTTCCAGTGCAGCCGTTGTCATCCCGCATCTGAAAATCGGGAAAGGTTCTCTCGTTGCTGCGGGAGCGGTTGTGACGGCAGCCGTGAAGCCATTCACCATGGTTGCCGGTTGTCCGGCGATCGAGAAAAAAATCCTCGAACCCTATGTTTAAGATTCCGATTTTCCGGCTGAAATTTGAGAACTCGTTCATACGGGATTTTCAGCGTGGATCTGAGAAAATTCTGCTGTCCGATGCGCTTGGGGAGTCCGTATACGTTCGACAATTTGAGAAGGACTTTTCGAAACTGGTTCATGCAAAACATTCCGTGGCCGTAACGTCGGGGACTGCAGCGATCGAGGTGGCGTTGCGTGCCGTGGATGTGCGGGGAAAGGTTGTCCTGATGCCGACGAATACGTTTTTTGCTACATCCGTTGCCGCGACGAATGCCGGTGCGATTCTGGATTTTCTCGATATCGAACCGGAGACGCTTTCCATTGACCCCGATGCACTTGAAGAATCTATCCGGAAGCATGGTGCGAAAAAGATCGGTGCGGTCATCGTTGTGCATATCGGGGGAATTATTTCCAGACATATCAAGCGTTTGGCTTCGATCTGCCGTCGCCACCGTATTCCGCTCATCGAAGACGCCGCACATGCTCAGACATCGGCGCGCGACGGAGAGTATGCCGGTTCCATCGGAGCAATCGGTTGTTTCAGCTTCTTTCCTACAAAGGTGATGACGACCGGCGAAGGGGGAATGGTGACGACTGCAGACGACAATTTGCTCGCAAGGATCAAGTCGCTCAAAGATTTCGGGCGTCCACCGCATGACGGCAATCTCTGCGTGCTGGAGCAGGGTTCGAATTACAAGGTTTCCGAGTTCATGGGGCTCTTCGGCGTGCTTGAATGCAAGCGGGTGAAAGAGAGAGTAAAGCGAAGGAATGCCCTTCTCAAACGGTACATCAGGAATCTGAAGTCATCAGGGTATGAGCCCGTCCTCCAGACCGAGGGCAACTGTTCGTACTACAAGTGCATTCTGAGGACCCCTCCACATCTGAAGAGGGATTGGCTCAAGGCGTACTGCAAAGAGCGTTCGATCACACTCACCGGTGAGGTGTATCGCATTCCTCTCCATAGACAGCCTCTTTACCAGGATGCTTTTTCGAAGAAAACATTCCCTGTGACGGATGCATTTGCCGATCATCACATCTGCCCTCCTCTCTATCCCGAACTGAGCGATGCGGAGGTCGATTATGTGTGTGATACTCTTCTTCAGGCCTTAAAAGTATGAAAAATCGAATCGCCCAACTTGTTGAAATTGGCAAGATCGAACTAAAAGTGGAAGAAGTTCCTGCTCTCAAAAGCGGCGATGTCCTTGTTTCGATTCGTGCGGTGGGTATTTGCGGTTCCGATCGGCATTATTTCCTGCACGGTGGACTGGGATCCTTCAAGCAGAAACTGCCGATGCCGATGGGGCATGAGCCTGCAGGCATCGTCGTCGAGAGCAAGAGCAAGAATTTCAAGGCAGGGGACCGTGTTGCCATTGAACCGGCGACCCACTGCGGCAGTTGCTACGGTTGTTCGTTGCAACGCGAAAATCTCTGCGGCAGCGGGACGTTCATGGGTGCGAACTCGGCGGGAGCACTCGCGGATTACGTTGTCGTGTCGGATACGCAGCTTGAAAAGATTCCAGACAGCATGTCTTTTGAAATGGCGGCGCTCCTTGAGCCGCTGGGGATACTGAAGCATGCGATGAATCTTCATCGGCCTCAGGGTACCGATGCTGCAACGATCTTCGGTTGCGGTCCGATCGGCTTAAGCATGCTCTATCTTCTGAAGAAAGCAGGACTCAAGCAGGTGTTTATGATCGATCGGTTGCCGTATCGATGCGCGTTCGCGAAGTCATTCGGTGCGACGGAGACATTTGCCCTCGGTGATCCGTATGAGAAAGCGATCAAAGTGAGAACCGGAGGGATCGGTACACAGCTGACGATCGATGCGGCGGGCGATGACGATTCGATCGACGGGTGCATCCGTGTCAGTGCGCCCGGGGGACACATGCTCTTTGTCGGTATTCCCGAATCCGATTACGTTCGTTTCAATCCGCACAAAATGCGAACCAAAGAATTGGTGATTCATAACGTCCGTCGATCGAATCGCACGCTTCAGGATTGCATCAAGCTCACGGCAGGGGATGGCACGCTTGAAAAGATGATCAGTCACCGGTTTCCTCTGGAATCGGTTCAAAAGGCTTTTGAAATGGTCGGGAACTACAGTGACGGGGTGATCAAGTGCATGATCGTGAATGGCGCGCAGTAGGTGATATCGGTAAGCTTTGTGGGCAATGTCACAACCGAGCAAACTTCTTGTTATCTCGACGTCGATTCCGCATCCAACACTTGGGGCCAATGCGGTTGCACTGTTTCAGTACATGAAATGTTTTTGTGATGCGGGATACAAGATTCTTCATATTGCTCTTCTGAAGCAGGGGACATTCGATGAAGATGACCTGAAGCAGTATGTCTCTGACTTTTCCTCAGAGCATTTTCAAATACACGCTCTCACAGTTCCTGGTTTCTATAAGAGCGGTCGATCGATTTTACAATCGCTTGAACCTATCGATGTACCGCTACCGACGCGCGAGGTTATGCAGCAATTTTCACCTGATCTCTTTGTGTGTTTCGATATTGCAGCCGCAGGCTTTTGGTCAACATTCAACAATCGCACGAAGACTCTTGTATGGCTTGGGGATCTGAATTTCCAAGTTTCGTGGTACAAGGCACTGTATGCGGCAAAAGAACGGTGGATCGACGTCCTATCGATCCCGCTTGCGTGGATTGAGTCTCAGAAGTGGAAGTCGTTCTACAAAAAAGTTCTGGCGTCCGTGCATCGCATCATCGTGACGGCGAAGTCATCTGAAAAAGAATTGCAGCGCTTCGGCATAGAGTCACGCTACCTCGCCTATGCCTGGCCGGAGTTGCCTTCTGCATCAACTTCGCCTCTCCGACCAACGAAACCGACATTCGTTTTCTTCGGACACCTTTCCGGACTCGGTTCACGTTCGGCATTGCACTTTCTTTTTGAGGAACTGTACCCAAAACTTCTGACGATCTGGGGAGTGAATGGCTTTTCGATTGTGATTTGCGGAACAAGCACGCTGCCTTTGTGGGCGGAGAGCAAGATTGCTCGTTTCTCAGAGATTTCCAGCGTCGGTTTCGTCGATGATCTTGGAGCTCTCTTGCACTCAAGTCATGCAGCGATCATTCCGATCGATATTCCGGTCGGTAATCGTACGAGGATCATCACGGCGATGGCACTCGGCGTTCCTGTCATTGCTCACAGCAATACCGCCCTCGGGAATCCAAGCCTCGTTGACGGGCAGACGTGCTACCTCGCGAAGGATGCAGCTGGTTTCGTTGAGCGCATGAAGCGTGCGTACGAATGTCCTGATGAAGTGCAATCGATCGTCAAGCGTGCGCGTGCCGTGTACGACACCGAGTACAGTCCGACAGTGGCGTGTCCTGCGATGCTTCAGGAACTTGAAAGATTGTCTTAAGTCGCTTTGTCTATTGTTTGCAGTCTTCCTGTTTGATATCTTTCGCTTGTATGGCTGATCTCATGATGTCCACTGTTTCTATGCATCAGAAAAACAGTGCATTTGCGGAGTGGCGTACGTTACGTCGATGGTCAAAGGCTATGAAGGAGTTTCGGCTTCTCATCGTAAGACCGATCGCAATTGTGTATTGTTACGTGGAGTATTTCTTTATGGTTCTCTGTCAGTATCGTGCTCTGAAGGCAGCCGAGTATGTGTATCCTCTTTGGTTCTGGAGCTTCGGTCATCAGGCGACGGATCCTCATATGCTTGCTCTTCGCTTCCATGGAAAAAAACTCTTAGTGCTTCTTAGTGACTATCGTGATTTCAATCATCCCATCGTCGATGCATTCCGTCCGCATTTGACGATTGTCGATTTTCATCATGTATGGCGATTGCGTTGCCTCAAAGCTTTGGAAATTACACGAATACAATGCAGGGTTCTTCGTTTCGTTCTCGCTTTTTTGCGAAGAAGAACAGTTGTCGTCACGACGATTTTTGAGACGCTTGCAACGCCCATGGAAGGTTATTATCTCACGGAGTACATTGATCTTCTTTCGACATCGGAACCATCTGTCGTGCAAGCACCTACCGAACACATTCAGTCATTCACAGAAATACTGAAGCGTACGTATCCAGCCTTGGCTGAGCGATGGTTCGTCTCTTTGTATTTCCGCAAAAAACGGATTGGTGAGAATGAGGTGCGCGATATGAATCCAGCGACGTACGTCGATGCTATCCAGCTTGTATGCAAGAATGGTGGATGGGTTTTTTGTGGAGGTGATTTTGATTCTGATGATGTCTTACCAGGTATGGACAACGTTCTTACGTACCAGGACTTCCCTTGCGACAGAGCACTGTGCGATCTTTATTTCCTGACACAGTGCCGCTTTCTTGTCTGTGGTCAGAGTGGACCGCTTGCCATTGCCATTGCGTTTGCAACGCCAACACTTGTGATGAATGCTGCTTTGTATTACATCTGCGGCTGTCGAAGCAATCAGCGTATTCACTATAAGAAGCTCACAGAACGTAGCACGGGGAGGGTGCTGAGGGCACAGGAGATATTTTCTCTTCCTACTTTGTGCTTTAGCAGCAATAAGCAATTTAATCGAGCGGGGCTTCTGCATGTCGATAATACATCAGCAGATATTGCTACGGGGGTGGATGATATGCTCGCATTATGTCTTTCCCAAAAAGACAGCACACAGAGTGTGGAATATCAGGAATTATTTCAGCGGTACCATGCATTGCTTCCCGTAGGATCAATGGTAGAGGAAACACCTTGCAAGCCGACATTCAGCTACTTGCGCTCGCTCCAGTTCTAGGAAAACTTGAGCAGATGCGAAAAATATCAATCAACTGATGGACAATATAATCGGGAGAGCTTTGCACGAGTCTTTCTTTTGTCGATAATCCACCTGTTATCGCTACGGTATGTCTTTTCACGGCTTTTCCTGAGAGGATATCAGTGGGAGTATCTCCAATGATGATATCATCTGTTGAGCTAAGCCTCCTAAGGAGTGCCGTTTTTTCTTCTAGGGATGAATAGGGAGAAACGACATAAACTCTGTAAAAGAGGTGATCGATCTTGAGTAGCTTCAGTTGCCATTGTAATTGTTGTTTAGATGCACGACCGGAAAGGATAACTAGGGTGTACAATTTTTCTAGAGCATTAAGTGCTATAATCGTCCCCGTACGGAGAGTATCCATTTCGAGAAAGTGCTTGTTTTCAATCAGTTGATTACGGAGTAACTTGTAGTGTCTCCAGTGTTGTTCTCCTCCTTGTTTTTTTAGGATTTCCAGTGAGGGAATTCCTTTACATTTAGCATGCCAATACTCTTCGTTACTGCAAGGAAGGATCTCCAGTTTCTTACACACTTCTCTGTGAACGCTGCAGAACCGCTTTCTTATAGAGATCAATGTGCCGTCCATATCAATCCATAGGGTTTGCATCAGTTGTGTGAGTGTAAATTTCTTCCCAGTAGCGAAGCATCACCATTGCGCGGCGGTATCCCTTATACTTTATCGGATCTCCCCGAAGTTCGTTGAGTAGATAGAGAGGACTTTTTAGACCTGCTTCCACTGAGGCGATGTATGCGCCACCAAACCGTGGATTGATTTCGAGGAAATAGATAGTTCCCTGTTTGTCCTGAATGAATTGCAAATTTGCTGGGCCAATAATGCCAAGTGCACGCAGGATAGTAGTGCTAGACTCGATCAGAATGGGATGTTCAACAATAAGTGTTTTCACTGCCAAACCATTTTTTACTTCTATCCTTCGACGTGGAATGCAGGCGATGAAATTTCTATTAGCAGAGACGTAGGCATCAACACTGTATTCCATGCCGTCAATAAATTCTTGGATGATACATCCTGGGTCTATCTTTTCTTGAGTAGAGTTTTTCTTTCGGATGACTCGCATTCCTTTAGACCCTGTTCCTTTTCTTGGCTTGATGATGACTGGCAGAGTAGCATCTTGCAGTGATGAGAAAAGCTGAGGACAGCGAATATTAGGAATCTTTTCCACTCTCTGCTGACAAGCATATTTGTCTAGGCAGAGTACAACAGTTTTCAGTGGCGATATGATGGGGTGGTATGGTTGAAAATCTTTGGCATGTTCGGCAACTGCAAGAATTTCTTGATCCATGATAGGTATGAGAAGATTGATGTTCTCAAGTTTGCAGATGCCTTGTAGGGTCGATAGGAAGTCTACTGCGCTAGCATGCGGAACCTTGTGGAATGTATCGACAAGAAATTTACCGGCATTGTATTCGTCAGAGTCACACCCGAATATTTTAACAGGGTATTGTTTTTGCTTTCGTAGTGTTTTTATGACACATTGTGCCCCTGCTGAGCCTACGCTGGTTATAAGAACAGCGATTGTTTGAGGTGTACGGAGCATAGACTTTAGGATGTTTTTTTACAGACGATACACAGTTCACCGCCGTATTCACAGGGTAGCTTCTTTGCGAGTCGATATAGTGCTTGGAGCAGTTCATCAGGCCAATGAAGCATTTGTCGATTACTTAGAGGTTTCAGGAGGATGCCTTCCTCTCTAAGGATCGTCATTCCTGCTTCACGCGCGAGATCGCGGAGAGCTGCAAGCATGAAGACGCGCCGATGCCCAATTCGTATATCATCTTCATTGAGCTCAGTTGTTTTCTTCAGCATATTCATTTCCACACCGAGGCGACGGTGGATAGAGTCTCCGTTTGGAACGGTGATAATGGCGATGCCATCCTCTTTCATCCATGTTTTTGCAAGTCGTAGGATCATGAGCGGATCTTCCACGTGTTCGAGTACGTGCCCCAGGATGACGGTATTGTATCCTTCCGCAGAGCGGAAGTTTTCGAAGAGGCTGAGGACGAAGTTTGCCTGCGGTGCTCGCTGTCGAGCTTTCTCGATTAACTCTGATGATGCATCGATAGTTGTGACATCGGGGAAAACCTTACAGAGTTGTTCTGTTACAAGACCATCTGCACATCCAAGTTCGAGTACTCTGGGACCTTTTGTATATGCAATAACGGTCTTTGCACGAAAGGCATTCACGTGTTTGTCTTTGTCGTACATTGAGTACGTTTGGCCAATCGAGACAAGTCTTTCAGCTTCTGTCATTTAGGCATGGATGCTAGAATAATTTATTCTAAGGAGGACGTTCGGACAAGTCCATTGTTATTTGTGAGCCTTGCCGAATGCTGAAGCGAAACCTACAATCCCACACGCTTCACGGTGCTTTCCAATGACGCAATCTCCTACGACACATCCGGCACAAGAGGGGACTGATACGTTGTTTCAGGATCTCGTAGAAGCGTTTCGACGTGAGCGAGCAAGCGCGGGCTCTGGACTTGTGGATTGGCAGTACATTCGTCACAAAGCCAAGACCGAGGATCAGCGCCAGCTTGCGGAGTGGCATGGGAAAGAATCTCTCCTCCACTGGATTCGGATCATGGGCGCCACGCGTCCGATGGAGTGCGGCTACCGATTGCTGATATCGCTTCTTGAAGAGAGTAACGCATTCCATGAGCGTCTGTTTGAGAATCTGGGACAGCGATTCGATACAGGATCCATGGATCTCTCGAACGCAGTAGATTTTCACGTGTGCAGCCTTCTTCCACACGTGCAGTCTGTCCTCGATTACGGTGCGGGACATGGGAGGCAAGCTTTCCTTTTTTCCCGCATCCCGGGAATCAATATTTTCGCCAACGATGCGGTGGAGACGTCGTATTTTTCTCAGTATTACGTATTCCGTACATTGGGCTTTCCATTGTGGGAGTATTTTGATCATCAGGTTTCTCTACCGGAATTCCTAGCAACGAAGGAGTCGAAAGTTATTCATCTGCCTACGTGGCGGAATGATCTCATCCCGGACGCTTCACTTGATCTCGTGCTGTTTGTCTGGTGTTTTTCCGAGATGTCTAGTGATGCTGCGCTGCATGCGATTGATACGTGTACAAAGAAGCTTAAAGAAGGCGGGTATGTCTATCTTCGCGACGAACCGCACAGTCATGGACTCTCTATGGAGAAGGAATTTGTCCTGCGCGGATTTCTTCCTGTTTTTCAGCCATGGACATTGCCCGGTGATCTGAAAATGAACGGTATTCCGCGCCTCTATCGTTATCTTCCAAATTACTTGAGTAAGCGCAATACTGCATTCTGCGGTCTTCTGTTTACTGCATGGAGGAAACGGACATTTTCCTTGAAGCAGATGCTCGTTCGTCTCCGGAGGATGATACCGTTCTAAATTTGATCATGAAGCAAACAGTTCTCGTCACAGGCGGAGCGGGTTACGTCGGGAGTGTCCTTGTTCCCACACTTCTGCGCGCAGGATACGCCGTGAAAGTATTGGATTTGTATCTGTACGGTAAGGAAGTATTTGACGGTGTTCGGGGAAATCCTGATCTCACGGAGATCCAAGGTGATATTCGCGATCAGGAGCTCCTGAAAAAATCCCTACAGGGATGCGACAGCGTCATTCATCTCGCGTGTATTTCCAATGATCCGAGTTTCGAGCTGAATCCAGTGCTCGGTCGCTCCATCAATCTGGATGCATTTCGTCCTCTCGTTGAGATTTCCAAATCCAGTGGCGTGAAGCGGTTTATCTACGCATCGTCTCCAAGCGTCTACGGCGTGCAAGATGTTGCCGAGGTAACGGAGGAGTCTCCTGTCTTGCCGATTACTGACTATGCCAGATTTAAGGCGGACTGTGAGGTGATTCTTCGCGATTATCCTTCGTCATCGGATTTTACGGCTGTGACTCTCCGACCGGCGACGGTATGTGGCTATGGACCAAGGCAGCGTCTGGATGTAATTGTGAACATTCTCACCAATCACGCCTATCACAATCGCGTTATCAAAGTCTTCGGCGGTGACCAGAAACGCCCCAACATTCATATCGCCGATGTCGTCGATGCGTACCTCTTCATGCTTGCGCAGCCATCTGAAAAAATTGCCGATCGAGTTTTCAACGTCGGTTGCGACAATCAGACGGTGCTCGAGATCGCTCAGATGGTGCAAGGGATTGTCGGACCGGATGTGAAGCTGGAGATGGTACCGACGCCCGATCATCGCTCGTACCATATGAGCTCGGCACTTATCGAGCGCGAGCTTGGTTTCCGCTGCAAGCGCACGATCGCCGATGCCGTCAGAGACCTGGTCAATGCATTTGAGAAGGGACTTCTTCCCGATTCGATGCATCAGTCACGGTACTTCAACATCAAGCGTATGCAGGAAGTGAATTTGCAGTAGAATCCGACCATGAACGTCTCCTACATCGATCTCCGGCTCGAACCACGTGTGAAGAAACCGGTCCTTGAGGCGATGGAGCGCGTACTCGACAGCGGTCAGTTCGTTCTCGGACACGAAGTCGAGAGTTTCGAGCAGGAATTTGCGAAGTTCTGCGGAACGCGCTTCGCAGTCGGCGTCGATAATGGAACCAGTGCACTCTGTCTAGCGATGAAGGGTCTTGGTATTGGAAAGGGTGATGAGGTCATTACTGCACCTAACTCTTTTCTTGCATCCGCTTCATCGGTTGCCCTCATTGGTGCCACTCCTGTCTTTGCCGATGTAGGCATGGACTACCTCATCGATCCGGAGAAGGTCGAAGCTGCCATAACGCCTCGCACGAAAGCGATCATTCCGGTTCACCTCACCGGGAGGATGGCCGATATGGATGCGATCCTTGCGATTGCGAAGAAACATAATCTTTTCGTGATCGAAGATGCGGCCCAAGCAGTCGATGCGCGCTACCGCGGACACATGGCAGGATCGATTGGGCATGCTGGGTGCTTCAGTCTGCACCCACTCAAGAATCTACCTGCATGCGGGGATGGAGGCATGGTGACGACGAATGACGAGAAGCTCTACCAGTATCTGCTTCTTGCAAGAAACCACGGTTTGAAAAATAGAAACGAGTGCGAGTTCTGGACAGTCAATGCGCGTCTAGATTCTTTGCAGGCTGCGATTCTTGGTGCGGAGCTGCCATTTCTGAAAGAGTGGAGCGAAGCGCGGCGCAGCAATGCCGCGTTCTACCGCGAGGCACTGAAAGACGTCGTCATCGTTCCGGACGAGCCCGATCATCTGTACTCCGTTTATCAGACGTTCATGGTGCAAACGAAGCGTCGTAACGAGTTATGTGTATTTCTCAAAAAACGCGGTATCGAGGCCCCCATTCACTACCCGATTCCCATTCATCTGCAGAAAGCGGCTGCGTACTTGAAGTACAAGAAAGGCGATTTCCCGGTGACCGAGATGCTTGCCGATACCATCGTCAGTCTTCCCGTGCGTCCGAATCTGACGATGGAGGAAAGAGATGCAGTCGTAGAGGGCGTGCGTGCTTTCTTTGCAGCGTGAAACTTTCTTTATCAGAAGGATTCTCCTATACTCGGTGTCGTGCTTTTAAAGATGATCAAACACCATGGGCTGAAAAATGGTTTGAAGAGGTTTTATGAAGAGATTTTTGAGAACCGCATGTTTGATTGGAAAAATGGAGTCGAAACCTCGGGTATCGTTCATGGTCCGGAGTACGATGTCCTCGTCGGTTCCAGGAAAGACGTCACGTCTTACTGGCCGACGTATACCACTCCTCTTCTCAAATCGTGCAGGAAGCTTCGTGAGTTCTGCACGCATGGGAAGACGCTTTTTATCGATCTTGGAACAGGCAAGGGAAAGCCCATGATCGTTGCGTGGCAAATTCTCGGATGCAAAGTGATCGGCGTCGAGCTCTCCGGTGAGATTTTGGAGGTGTGTCGGAAGAATCTTGATCACTGCAAGGCTGATTACGAGCTGATCTGCGGCGATGTGCTCAATGTCGATTATAAAAAAATGTTTCAGGGATATGACACGGTCATCGTCCATAACAAGAATTCTTTCGACAGAACAATTACGGCGAAAACATTGGAATTGATTCAGCAGGCGAAGACAGGTTCACTTTTCTACATTTACAACAATCCTCTCTATAAAGAGCTGTTTGCGGGTAAAGAAGTCATTCTGACCGTCGATGGCTGGCATAAGAACTGGAGGACGAATCTCTACCGTCTCTAGCAGGATGTACGGGTGCAAATTTGCATCTGGTACAATGAGAGAATGATGAGGAAGAGCTTTGCATTCCTTCTGGCTAGCGGAATTTTTGCCTTTGTTTCATTCACGTTTGTGCGAATGAAGGAGGTTCCGCCTTCGATTCCTTCCAATGTAGCCTTGTCTTCTGCCGGCAAGTCTTCGCTAACGGGGAGCCGCAGACTTTTCTCATCTTCATTTTCTTCACAGAGCAGTGTTGCCCTTACGATGAATGCGGTTCGTCTATCGAATCTTCTGGCGTACTGGCGGTTCGATGAGGGAACCGGAGACCGAGTGAAGGATTCCAGTGGCCGCGGTTATCATGGTTTACTGCGTGGTTTTGCCGGGAAAGTATGGTCTAACGAGGCAGCTCCTGTTTCATTTGGGAGTCCGTATGCGATGGATTTTGATGGTATCGATGATTGGATAGATCTTGGGTCCGATCTTTCGATTGTCAGAAATGTGAGCGCAGTGACGTTGTCTGCGTGGGTCAGACCTGACAGCATCGGCGATTCTGGTAAAACGGTCGTCAATTTTTCAGTCAACAATGCCGGTGTTCCTACGGCGGATTCCCGAGCACTCATGGTGCTCAATGAAGTGGATGAGGTGAGGGTAGGTGGGCGATCTGCAGACGACGATGAGTTGCAATCGGAGATTACGACGGGGGGTCCGATCGTGCCCGGTCAGTGGCATCATGTTGCAGGTGTAATCGATTACGCTGGAGATGATGTCAGGATTTATGTGAATGGCGTGCAGCAGGCCACGGCCGGAACGCCGAATTTTTCGCAGTCGAGAACCGCAAATACCGATTCTACGAGTAATGCTATCGGTAGCGAGGATGACGGAAGCGCATTCTTCTTTGATGGTTTCATTGATGATGTGCGTGTTTTCCCGCGTGCTCTTTCCGCTTCTGAGATCGAATCATTGGCGTTGGGGAAAGAATAGGGGTCAATTCCCCATTTCAAATTCCGGTCGGCATGCGTTATCCTCAGAGCGTACACGCCTGTTTTCTATGTCAGCGAAAATCCACTCTTTAGACACTCTCGGCACGTTGTCGAAGAGGTTCAAAGCTCAGGGCAAGACCGTGGTTCACTGTCACGGCACGTTCGACCTCATGCATCCGGGGCACATCAAGTACTTCGAGGCAGCGAAACGTTTGGGGGACATTCTGATGGTTACGATCACTTCGGACACGTTTGTGAAGAAGGGGATCGGGCGACCGATTTTCATCGACAAGTTGCGAGCAGAGTCCATTGCCGCACTTTCCTGCGTCGATGCCGTTGCCGTCGATCCGCATGAGACCGCAGCCGAGGCCATCGAGGCAATCAAGCCTGGAATCTTTGCCAAGGGAGGTGATTACGATGGTAAAGAGAATGAGGAGAACCATCCGACGGCGAAAGAGAAGAAGCTAGTGGAGAAATTCGGGGGTCGCATGCATTTCACGCATGACCCGGTAGTATTCAGCTCTTCGGCACTTCTCAATGATCATTTTTCCGCTCTGCCGGATTCGGTACAGGCGATCGTTGCGAACATACGTGCAGAGTATGGTGAGGATGATTTCGAGAAGGTGTTTGAGAAGATGAGAAAACTGAAGGTACTCGTCATCGGTGATGCCATTCTGGAT
>SXGU01360161.1_pt1 | contig 16726 bp, 17 predicted proteins | sample 3174531 | NCBI WGS metagenome assembly SXGU01 (sample SAMN11356863, study PRJNA531348) | freshwater metagenome | isolation source: freshwater sample F1-140 | place: China: Fuxian Lake, Yuxi | collected 2017-12-25 | reverse complement strand
TCGAACGGCGGATCCTTGCGCATCAGGACGACATCCAGCTCATCCAGCGGCGCATCCAACACGCCATCAAAGCTGAACCAGGCTTTTTCATCGCGCCGGACGCTCAATCGCCGCATCCTGGCATAGGTGCGCCCATCGCGGAGATAAAGGTCATTCAACTCCATGTAATGCAGTTCGTAACCGCGCGAACTGGCTTCCAGCAGCATCGCAAAGCTGGTGTCCTTATGGATTTTTATCTTGTCGATGGGATCCATGACGATCCCGAGCTTGAGTGTCATGCGTATGATCAGGAAGGATTAAAGGGGGGCGTCGCTTGACTTGAACCTAGGGAATGGCATATAAAGTGCGGCTTTTCCGTACCCAGCCAGGCGAACCGAGGTTCATCATGTCAAGAATATGCCAAGTGACGGGCAAGGGCCGTATTGTAGGCCATAACGTCTCTCACGCTAACAATAAGACCAAGCGAATCTTTAACCCGAATCTGCATGAGCACCGGTTCTGGGTAGAGAGCGAAAACCGTTGGGTGCGCCTGCGCGTCTCCAGCCATGGGCTTCGCACCATCGACAAGAAAGGCATCGACGCTGTCCTCGCGGATATCCGCAAGCGCGGCGATAAAGTCTGATTTCAGGAGTAGATCATGCGCGACAAGATCAAATTGGTATCCAGTGCTGGCACTGGTCATTTCTACACCACGACCAAGAACAAGAAGAATATGCCCGAGAAAATGGAGATCAAGAAGTTTGATCCCGTTGTTCGCCAGCATGTGGCTTACAAGGAAGGCAAGATCAAGTAAAAGGGCTCCGCCCCTCCAGCCAATCCGGAACTCTCGTGAAAACCGCAGCCACGGCGGGTGATTTTGCGAGGTTTCACCCCCTGATCACGATGGTCAGGCAGGGCTGGCGCTTAGCCCGGGCGATAACGGGCGATGATGCTTATGAGCGATATGTTGCTCACTGGCAAACGCACCACCAAAGCGCAGCGGGAGATCCACCGCTTGACCGCAAATCGTTCCACGCCGCTGAAGTCCAGCGGCGCTGGAATGGCATTAAACGGTGTTGTTGATTGACTTCGTCAACACGCCAATTCCCCTTGGCCCATTCGGGCTACTCCCCACATATCGGCCAACGGGCCAGACCGTCTGCCTCTTCGATGCTGATGAGAATATCCCGCGCAATTTAGCTTTTGCCGAAGGCCGTCGGGTTACTTTAGATTTCAGCGCAGTCAAAAAAGAACAACAGGGATCCCATGAGTCAGGCCACATCCACCGCCCCCAATAGCATGACAACTTATCGGCGTCTGCTGCACTATGCCGCGCCCTATTGGCGGCGATTTCTGGTCGCCGTTATCGCGATGATGGTATACGCGGCGCTGGGCCCGGCATTTGCCAAGCTCATCCAGCCACTGATTGATGGCAGCTTTGTCAACAACGATCCCTCAGTCCTGCGTATCGCGCCCCTGGTGCTGATCGGGCTGTCCATCGTAAGGGGAATCGCCGGTTTTGGTGGAGACTATTATTCGGGCTGGGTCAGCCGGCGGGTCATCACCGACTTGCGCAAGGACATGTTCGACCAGTTTCTCAATTTGCCCTGCGCCACTTATGACAGGTCGTCATCAGGGCAACTTATGTCCCAGCTGCTGTTCAACACTGAACAGGTCGCCGAGTCCCTGACCAACGGCATCATGGGAATATTCAGGGATGGCTTGACCATCATCGGGTTGATCGCCCTGATGGTGTATGAGAATGTTCAGCTGTCGCTGGTGTTACTGATCGTCGGTCCCTTGCTGGGCATCAGCATCAGCCGGGTCAGCAAGCGCTTTCGCAGCATCAGCCGCCGCATTCAGGAGTCAATGGGCCATGTTGGCCATGTGGCCCAAGAAGCGATCGATGCCCAGCGTATCGTGAAAGTTTTCAACGGCAAGACCTATGAGGCCAACAAGTTCGATCAGGAAAACGAACTTAACTTTCAGCGCTACATGAAGCGGATTGCTACCGAGGCCTTCGCCGGATCAGCCATTCAATTGATCTACGTCAGTGGTTTTGCCGCCGTACTCTACGTCGTTTCCCTGGATGCCGTCCGTAGCAGCATTACACCCGGTAGCCTGATCTCCTTTATCGCCGCCATGTCGATGATGCTGAGCCCAATCAAGCGGGTCGCCAATCTCGCCAACGTCGTGCAGCGCGGCATTGCGGCGGGAGGCAGCATCTTCGAGCTGCTTGACAGCGGGCGTGAGTGCGACACGGGAACGATCGAGCTTCCACGGGTCGCGGGACAGGTGGAATACCGCCGGGTCAGTCTCGCCTATCAGGAAGACGGCGACACCGTTCTGACCGATATCGACCTGTCGATACCCCAGGGTAAAACCATCGCGCTGGTCGGTCATTCGGGGAGCGGGAAAACTTCGCTGATCCGGCTACTGCCCCGGCTGTATGAACCGACAGCCGGTGAAATCCGGGTGGATGGCGTGAATATCCGGGACTTGGCGCTAGCCAACCTTCGCCACCACATCGCCTATGTGGGCCAGGAAGTGACGCTGTTCAACGATACGATCGCCAACAATATTGGCTATGGGAGCCGGGGGACGACCACTCGCGAGCAAATTCGCGAAGCGGCTATTGCCGCACATGCCCTATCCTTTATCGAGAGCCTGCCCGAGGGCTTTGACACGAGAGTGGGCGAACAGGGCATTCTGCTCTCCGGCGGTCAACGCCAGCGCATCGCGAGTGCCCGTGCGCTGCTGAAAAACGCCCCCATCCTGATTCTCGATGAAGCCACGTCGGCGCTGGATGCGGAGTCAGAGCGGCATGTGCAGCAAGCACTGGAAACGCTGATGCAGAACCGGACCACGCTCGTAATCGCGCACCGCCTCTCGACCATACAGCGCGCCGATCAGATACACGTCATGAAGGATGGCCGCATCATTGAAACAGGTACCCATGATGAGCTAATGCAAAGACAGAGCCATTATGGCGAACTGTATCGTTTGCAGTTTGGTAAAGACGCAGTTCCCACCTGAAGGACCCAGCGATCAAGAATCAGGGAACCACATTCTGGTTCGATTACAGAAAGCGCAGACCGATAGCATCACCGGCACCTCCACCAATACGCCAACCACCGTGGCTAGCGCAGCGCCCGATTCTGGGCCGTACAGGGTAATGGCCGTGGCCACCGCCAGTTCGAAGAAATTACTGGCACCGATCAGCGCACCGGGGGCGGCAATCGAGTATTTGACCCTGAACAGCCTCATCAGTCCGTAGACCAGCGATGAGTTGAAATAAACCTGAATCAGGATGGGCACCGCGATCAAAACGACATGGAACCAGCGCCCGACCAGATTATCGGCCTGAAAAGCAAAAATCAGAACCAGTGTCATCAGCAGCGCGCCGAGGGCAATCGGGTGCAAACGGGGTAGAAATACCGCTTCAAACCATTCCGCTCCCTTCACTTTCATCAACCCGCTTCGGGTCAGCATCCCGGTCGCCAGCGGAATGACGATGAACACCACAACCGAATACAGCAACACATCAAAAGGAACGGTCAGGTTTGACGCTCCCGTGACCAGCCAGGTGACGATGGGTGCAAAGGCCAGCAACAGAATGAGGTCGTTCACGGCGACTTGTACCAGCGTATAAGCCGGATCGCCCTCGGTCAGGTAGCTCCAGACAAACACCATGGCGGTGCAGGGAGCCGCCGCCAGAATGATGGTCCCGGCGACATATTGGTCCGCCGCTTCCGGCCCGATCACCGGTAGAAACAGCTGCTTGAAAAAGACCCATCCCAGCAAGGCCATGCTGAAAGGCTTGACCAGCCAGTTGATGAAAAGGGTGATAAAGAGTCCCCTGGGATTCTTGCCGACATCCAGGATGGCACTGAAATCCACCTTGAGCATCATGGGATAGATCATCAGCCAGATCAGTGCGGCGATGGGCAAATTGATATGGGAGACTTCCATGCCTCGCAGTACGGCAACCGGCTCCGGGAAGAACCGCCCAATCAGCACACCGATGAGCATGCACAGCCCCACCCAGACCGAAAGATAGCGATCAAAGAAGCTCATCTGTCTGGGCGGCTTCAATCGGCTTGAAGCCAACGGCGGTGTTCGGCCCGCCGTGAAATCGCCGGACGGCTTTTTTTGGTCCATCTATCCCATCTCCTGGCCTATCCGGCCGAGCGCTTCACTTAACTGCTCGCGGGTCAGTGCTTCCATGGGCAACGCCACCAATCGGCTGACTCGATGCCGAAGCGTGGCAAAAGTCGCCTCAAATGCGGACACGACTTCTTCTGGTGATCCCTCTACATGCCCCGGATCGACCACACCCCAATTCGCCCTGACGGCCTCGCTGAGGTAGACCGGGCAGGTTTCGCCCGCTGCGGAATCACAAACCGCAATAAGGATGTCAAAGCCGATGCCATCGAGCGTTTCCCAGGATTTACTCGTGTAACCCTCGGTGGGCAGACCGTGGCGGGCCAGGGTCGCGAGAGCACCGGCATTGATCCGCCCAACAGGATTGCTCCCCGCGCTGTAGGCCTTGAATCGCCCTGCCCCCAGGTCGTTGATGAGCGCCTCTCCCATCACGCTGCGACAGGAGTTGCCGGTACAGAGCACAAGGACGTTATAAATTTTCTGGCTCATGATTTTGTGGCTTGGCTTGCGGGTGGACAACAGGCAGTTTTTATCTTGATCAGGGAAGCAACACCCTTGCCAAAGACGGGGATTGTAGAGAGAGAATGAAAGGCTTCCCAGGGGATGCCCTGGGGGTCGACTGTCCAATACTTATCCGATTCGGCATAGCAACAGGCTGTCCCTTTTTGCTCCGTCACAGGCAATGCCGCGTCTGCGAGCCGCTGATTAATTTCCTGGAGTTCAGCCTCTGACTCAACCTGTATCCCAAGGTGATCAAGACCGATTTTGGCACCGCGCTGGGAAATGGCAAAGTTGACTCGCGGATCATCCAGCATCCACTTGGCATAATCGATTTTGGAGACGGAAGGCTCGGCAGCAAACATCGCAGAATAGAAGCGAATACTGGCGGCAAGATCATCCACCGAGACATGGATATGCATACGTTTCATCAAAACCTCGAACTTCGATTTACAAATGAGCGGATGGGCTGGAGTGACATGGCTGTCCACCACAGCAGTTTTCGGTCAGATAGGCGAGTAACTGGTTCATCCGGGCGAAATTGGCGCTATAGATTACAAAACGGCTTTCCTGACGCGAGGACACCAACCCTGCATGGCTGAGTTCCTTGAGATGAAAGGACAGCGATGAAGGCGGCACCGCCAGAATTTCGGCGATTCGTCCCGCCGCCAAACCTTCAATCCCTGCCTGTACAAGCAAACGAAAGATGGCGAGACGACTCTCCTGAGCCAAGGCACTCAACGCAATAATGGCTACTTTTGATTCCATAATTCAACATTAATGGAAATGACAGGCTGGATGCAAGCCTTTTTTGAACACCGATGGATGGCCGACCGGCAAAAACGGGTCCAGACGCCCTGTTCAGCCTTGACGGGAAATCCTCAAGAAGCCAGCGAACTGATCACTGCAAACCCTCATTCGACGGGCTCAATCTCGTCATGAACAGCAGAAACCAATCGACGTGAGCCATTGAGCGTGAGATGCCCCTGATCAAAAGACACCATGGCACCCTGATCCAGCGCCAGACATCCCTCGGCATTACACAGTCCCTTCAATGCGGAAACGTAGTCAATACCCCTGCTCCTGGCCAGAGATTCCAGCGTACTATCGAGGGTGGCGGTCTTGTCGGACAGGCTTTGCGCAAGACGATTTGGCAGTTGTCCGGAGGGCTCCTTCAGATACCGCTCGAATAGTGAACGAGGCAATCCCTTTATCCACTTGGGAGGTGGGCCCACGAGCACAATTCGGTGCCGAGCGACCCGCTTCACCGCATCCAGAGTCTGGGCGAGCCCTTCAATGCCAACCCCTTGCCAGTTCGCGGCAAGCATCACAATGTCATAGTCACGATCCTTCAAGTGCGACAGGATGGAGTCATTGATATGCTGGCAATGCTTTCTTTGCTTATGCACGAAACCAAGGATAGGCGGACACGCATAGGTGGTCAGCTGGGCAATGTTGTATCTGCCAGAGAATTCTTCCCGCAAACCGGGGTACAAATGAGTCGCATAGGAATCCCCCCATAAAAGCAGACTTTTTTTAGGTGTCCGGATTTGATTGGCCGCCACGACAGAACCAAAACATTCCTTGGCAAACGCATCGTAATTCTGCTCCCGATCGAGGCCGCAAATGCCTCCACGCCATTCATCAGGATATTTGAACTGTCCCGCCTGCAGATCAGGAATCAATCCGGGATAACGAAACCCGAGGCCTCTGTAACCCGTAATCAGCAGACCCAGTATCAAGACCGCACAGGAGGCGATCAGCAATATCGATGTAACCCCTTCGCACCGCTTGCCAAACCGCAGGGGACTTTCGATAAAGCGGTAAGTTAGCCACGCCAGAGAAAAGCTGGCCGCTACCACACCCCACTTAACCAGGGGCGCCAAAGTTTCACCGAGCTCAATTTTGGCGAATGAAATGAGCGGCCAATGCCAAAGATATAAGGGATAGCTGATGATGCCTACCCCGATCATCGGCTTGGCGCTGAGCCAGAATCGGTTTACCCAAGCCTCAGGACCCGCATAAATAATGAGCACGCTGCCCACAATGGGAGCCAGGGCAACCCAACCGGGGAAAGGCATGTCCTTTCTGATCAAAACGACTGAGGCGATGATCAGCAATCCGCCTATTACCGAGGCCATCTCCGAAAAAGCCGGCATGCACTTTTTAGCGACAGACCGGATAGGAAGCTTATCGGCGTTCCCGGAGTCAATCGCTGACTGCCCCATGGGGACTTCCCTGTGCCGTCCCGAATAATAGGCCAGTACCGCACCGCATAGCAGTTCCCAAAACCGCATCTGTGGCAGAAAGAACGCACTGACCATGTCAGTGTTGACGGCGTAGAGATTCAGACAAAATGAAACGCCTGCAAGCACGCCCACCGTCAACAGCAGATTAACTCTCAGCTTCCAGACACCCCAAATGATGGCCGGAAATAAAAGGTAAAACTGCTCTTCAACACTGAGCGACCAAAGATGCAGCAGTGGCTTAAGGTCACTGTCCGTATCGAAATAGCCGCTCTCGTTTCTAAGCCGGAAATTTTGGAAGAAGGCCGCGCTTGAGACCAGATGCCTTCCCAGCTGCTTATATTCCGCCGGCATCAGTCTGAACCAGCCAAACAGCGCACAACAGATAAGCACCAGCACCAATGCCGGAAATATCCGGCGTATGCGATGGCTATAGAACTCCTTAAAGCTGAAACGGCCCGATGCCAGGCTTTTGAAAATGATGTTTGATATCAGGAAGCCAGAAATGACAAAAAAGATATCAACGCCAATAAATCCTCCTGAAAGCCAGTCGGGTGAAACGTGGAAGATCACCACCGACAAGATGGCAACAGCACGCAGACCATCAATGTCAGGCCGATAGGATGGATGGAAATTCTTTTTCATCAGGCCCAGGAAGACACCAAGAGACGTGGTCTTTTATGCCGGAGGCAAGTGCCTTGGCGTTTGCCACAACGCCAGGAGCCCTAGCGCACTCGCCTACGGCGGACAGGGGATTTCGTTTTTTGGCCGGGACTGCCGTGGACTATGTGCCTGCCGCGACCAGAATCTCGCCTTTCCCCAGACCTGACATATCCCCGGCATAGCGGCGGACGCGCCTGAGGGATTCACTCATGTTGCTAAAGGGAGTATCCAGGCCTCCAAAACCCTTAAGTAGCAACGGAATAAAGCCGAGCGTATGGGTACCGCAGTCATTGAATGTGGGCAAGATCTCGGCAGGTGCCTGAGCGAGCAGCAGGGTGCCCCGCCCCATGGCATAGCCAGGATAGCGGCCAGTCTTGCCCAGCACGGCGATAGTTCCGGCGGTCATGCGCGAACCCAGATAAGCGCCGGTGTTGCCCTCGATCAGCAATGCCCCCCGGCGCATATGATCACCTGCGCGATCACCGACGTTGCCGCGCACGATAACCGTACCGCCGGCCATGCCCTTCTTGTTGCCGGGCAAGCTGGCGCCGAGAAAATCCCCGGCGTTGCCCTGAATGATGACGGTGCCATTTTTCAACTCACAGGCACCATAAGCGCCGATAGACCCGCGAACGACCAGATGGCCACCTTTCATTTGCATGCCCAGATAGCTGCCGGCATCGCCTTCGACGTCGATCATGCCCTGAGCCATGCCCCGTCCGATGAAATCCAGCTTGCCCGTTGCGCCGCGCAAAACCATATGGCTGGCATCGTTGCCTTCAATGTCGAATAACTCCCCGGTCCGCACCTGGCGGTTGCCGGTTTGCAGCAAAATGTCGCCGATCTCTCCGGCGCTTTTGTCCAGCAGACCATCCGGAGTCAGCGGCGCGACATCGATACGCTGCTGCGGCTCGGAACGGAGCGTCAAAATCAGCATGGTCATGCCATGATCTCCCGCAGATGAAAGAGGAAGGGACCCAGCTTGCCTCCGTAGTTGCCGGCGCTAATGCGGCGAATGCCATTCCGGGGGCCGAGACGGCAGGCGGCTTCGATGCCGACGCGCATGACTTTGCTGATGTCCTCGGCGGTCAGGCCGTCGACCACGATCTCCATGACGGATTCGATCTCGGGGCTGAGCTGGGTTTGGGTCTGTCCCTTGAGGGTTGGGCAAAAAGCATCGTTGGTGGAGGCGTTGAGCGCCTTGTACCTGGAGCCCACCTTGGAACCGGACCGCACCACGCCGCCGGGGAACGGCATGATCACGTTGGGCACCTTACGCATCGCCTCGATGGCCGCCTCACACGCCGCCAGCGCCTGGGGCTGGCTTTCTGCCAGAATCAGGAAATTACCGCCACCCACGGCGTTGACCATGCCGGTGCTTTCCTCACAGAGGAATTCGCCATCCATCACCGGTACGCGCCAGTAGCGGCGGCCGTTGATGCGCTTGGAAATCTGGAAACCGTCCCCGAAAAAGCGCAGGTTCTTGCCCAGCGCAATCGGGTCGCCGTCGGGCAGGCCGGAAAACAGGGCACTGGTTGGACAGGTCAGCACGCATTGGCCAGCCCGGGTTTCAACCTGCTTGGCCAGAGTCTTGCCACCCATGGCAAAGATCAGTACAGCGACACCGGGCCGGCCATCAGGCGTTTCGCTGGGATCCAGCTCACGCTCGATACCTGCTTCGCAACCACAGGCGATGACCGAAGTAGCAAAGCCGGTCAGGGTCTGCGCGGCAATCTGCGCCCACTTGGTATTCTGCGCGGTGATGATGATGCGCGTGCCGCGCATGGGAAACGCCTCGGCGAAGGTCGCGTCAATCTGCACGCCGTTGATGTTCATGCGGCTATATCCTCTCGGCTCAGTCGTCGGCTACTGTTCATGAACTACGCCTGACCCCGGCACGGATGCACCATGATCTTGCTGCGGCCATCGTCTTCGATTTCCCAGTCGCGGATGATGAAGTTGTCCATCTTCAGCGTGTGATACCGGTCGAAGTAAGGCTTCAGGCGGCTCTCGATGCTCGCACGGTCAAACTCGGGCCGAATCGTATGCAGGTTGCCCCAAACCACCTTGATGACCTCGCCGTTTTTCACAACCAGTTCACCGTCCTTGAAGACATAATCGGGCGTGGTGAACATCGCCTCCTTGTCGTCCTGCTCGGTGTAAACCGTGATATCTGCGGCCGCGCCCGCCCCCAGATGCCCACGATCATGCAGGCCCAGGATGCGAGCCGCACCGGCACGGGTCATGATGGCGATCTCGTACAGGCTGTATTCACGCCCGATGGAGGCCAATGTACTCAGTGCGGCCGAGTCGGCATTGATCGTGCTCAACACGTCGTTGCGGAAACTCTTGTCCATCAGCAACCGGATCAGATGCGGATAGGTCGTGAACGGTGCACCGTTGGGATGGTCCGTGGTCAGGAAGATACGCCAGGGATCTTCCACCAGCAGGAAGATTTCCAGGCCGATGCACCACTGCAAAGCGTTAACGAAGTTCTGGTCCTTGTACTTGAACGGCACCACGCCGCAGCCAGCGTCGCACTCAATATCCATGCACACCCACTTATGCGGATGAGCATGTGCATGATTGGCAAACTGCATCATCGAGTCGCCGGAAGCCGTTACCGTCTGGCCGAACAGAATCTGCCCGACATCGGCCGTGATATTGGGGTTACGGTTGATAGCCTCGGCAATTTGCGCCGCACCGGAAGAAAACTTGCGGTCACCTTCCGTCCCGTAGCTGTGGAACTGGATATGGGTGAGATGCATCGGCAACCCTTCAATACCCGTAATGGTATTGAGCGTGGTGTCGAGGTTGCCCGGTACACCCAGGTTACAGCCATGCACATGCAGCGGATGCGGAACGCCCAGTTCATGCACCGCACGCGCCAGGCTCTGCAGAATCTTGCGCGGAGTGACCTGGTAATAGCAATGATCTTCGTCCAGATCGAGCTTGCGCTGGTTGAACTTGAAGGCGCTGATGCCGCCCGGGTTAACCACCTTGATACCGATGCACTGGCTGGAGTGAATGGTCCAGGCCACGTAATCGTTGATGATTTCCTGTTCGGCACCCGAGGCAATCAGCCGCAGGAAAAAGTCGTCACTGCCCAGCATGGCGTAACCGCCGACATCCAGCATCGGCGTGTCGGCCATTTCCATGTGGGCCTGGCGGGCATTGATCGGCAGCACCGCCGGTTCGAAGCCGGCGGTATAACCCATTTCGGCATAACGATAACCGGCCGTCAGCGTCGACGGCGCGGCAAAGCCGGTGCCAGCACGCATAGGACCAGAACGCGCCACCGGATCATTACGGTGATCTTCCGGCAGCAGGTTACGGGCGATGGTGACCTTGCCGCCGCCGATGTGCGTATGCATATCGATGGCACCGGCCATGATGACCTTGCCCCGGCAGTCGAATTCCTGGTCGGGCCGCACACCGTCGGCCTGGTGATGGGCCACGATGCGCCCGTCACGAACGTAGATATCACGAACTTCGCCGTTGATCCCGTGCGCGGGATCGTAAACCTTGCCGCCGGTCAGTTTGGTCAGCATGAGTAAAATCTCCTGGGGAGAGGATGCCCCGATTCGAGTAGACCGCGCATTAACTTCCCCCCAGCGCCCGTTCGATGGCCTTCAGGACGTCAGCGGCCCGTGGCAAATCAGATTCACGCAACTGATAAAGCGGCAGGGCGACAACGTTATCGCAGCGATACATGTGACCCGCGAAGTCAATACCGGGCACGCCGACGGGGATGAACACTTCTGGTTCCCGCTCGAAGCACATGCCGGAACGCCCGATGACAACGGTCGGCACACCGGACACCGGCGGCGGAGTGACGCTAAGGCTGGATACCCAGACCAGAACGTCGGCCTCACCGCTGGATAGCAGCTTGCCGGCATCGTTATGAAACGGGTCGTATTCGGGAAAACCCCTGGCGTAGCTGACCCGGGTCGGGTAACCGCTGATCCAGGCCGCCACCTGGCTGGCAGTGCGGTCGCCGTCCTGGCCGCCCAGCGGCAAACCGGCGCAGCGCGTCGCCCTGTTCAAGGCGACCACCGCCTTGCAAAGCTGCTGCACGGTCAACTCGGCATGGTCGAAATCGAGCTGTCCCGCTGCCCAGGTTATCACCCCATAGCTAGCCGCTTTGAGCCGATCAACCACCGCTTGCAGTGCAGCGACCGCTACACCACCCACCGATGCGGCTTGCAAATATTGGCCACCGGCAAGCGCGGACAGGGCCGCCGCCACCTGAGGCAAGGCTTCGGTCACGCAGGGAATCAGTGTAGGTTCACGGCCATCGGGTGATGTCGCCGCTGAACTGGGCGGCGGGGCAGATCCAATAAAAATAATCTCCCGCTGGCCTGTCCCGGCACCGAACAAAGTCTCTTCTACCCAGATGAAACGCTCAAAAAAGCGCGGGAAGGCCGCCTCAAGGTCGGCACCAAAAACCACCAGCACATCCACGCGATTCTTTACTTCGGCCAGCGTGGTGGTCATCCAGCCGGAATCGGACAGCACCAGCAGGTTGCGCAGCCCTGCCCCGGAACGGGCCTGATCGAAGACACCCCGGCAGCGATCAATCAGGGACAACGCGGCCCGAGTCTCATTGACATCGGTACCGAACCCGCTAAACACCGGCAAATGCGCGTCATTCACCAGGCTAGCGGCCCGGGCAACCGCCTGCTCCAGCGTGGCCGGCTGGCCCGCGATACGGGGCACGGTGTCAGTAATGGGCTGCTCAAACCCTGGACGGGTGACCGTATCGGCGTTGGCAACCACTCGGACATCAAGACCCTCAACCGTGATCTTCAGATCATCGGAGGCGATGCCACAAAACGGGCTGGGGACATTGTCGAAGACCTTGGGCTGTGTTTCGCTCATGCCCTTTCCCTCGGGGAAGTATTACGCTGGGGTGAATTCAGGTCGGGGGTCGCCACTGCGTCAGTCACCCCAAGTGAGGGGCGAAGCATAGGTTTTCCATTTGGTTTTTTCAACCTTAAGGCCCGCAATGCAGGGCCAGGTACCGCACAAATGGGGCGACAGCACTCTTTGATTTACCTGGCTATCGCCAGAACCAGAACACCCAACCCCACCATGGATATACCCAGCCATTGCAACGCAGACGGACGATCGCCCAGAAACAGGACAGCAAAGAGCGCAACAAGAACCAGGCTGAATTTATCTACCGGGGCAACCCGGGAAACCTCTCCCAGCTTAAGGGCACGAAAGTAGCAGACCCATGAGGCTCCGGTTGCCAGCCCGGACAAGGTGAGAAAAAGCCAGGTGCGGGGAGACAGCTCGAAGGGATTTTTCCATTTTCCGGCAAGCACGACGAAGCTGCTCAGCACCAGAATGATGATGACCGTGCGTATCAGCGTCGCCAGATCGGAATCGATCTCCTCAAGGCCAAGCTTGGCAAAAATGGCCGTTAGCGCGGCAAATACCGCCGACAACAGAGCCCAGAAAAACCAGTCGGTCACAGACGGCATCGACTACTCCTTCAGCAATCACTTGAATAACGGGCAGGCCAGTCTAGCCGATTCCGGGATACGGGACGGCCACCCAACTCATCCGGGCGGCCTCACCTGACATGACGGATCAGGATCAATTGGAGTAACCTCGGCGTCAGCATCCAACTTATCCCTTTCCATCATTTGAGGTGATATCGATGACTAGGACCCGTGGATTGATCTGGCTCTTGGTGACCCTTGGCTTCCTGTCTGGCTGTGCGACAAGGCATTTCCAGGTTCAGAGTGATTACAGCCGCAATTATGATTTCGGCAAGTTGAGCACCTGGGACTGGGCACCACAGGGCGGCACCCTGAAAACCGGTGCCGCTACCCAAACGGCGCAGCGCATTCAGCTGGACAGCATCGTCAAGGGGCATGTCCAGCAAGCGTTGCAACAAAAAGCCTGCACTCGCGTCAGCCGTCAACCCACCTTTTTGGTGGCCTGGTCATTTGGCGAATGGGAGCTGGACCGGCATAACAACCCCAACGGGGGTTACGGTGCCGTGGGGCTGATGTACCCGGGCTTGCATGCCTCGCTCATACCTGCGGAATCCGATGGCAGGGCACCACCCCCCTCCGAAAATCCCTATTCATCCAAATATGAACAGGCCAGACTGGAGATCGCGATCATAGACGCCACCACATCCCAAGTCATCTGGAACGCCTCCGCAACCGACGACAGGGACTTTGGCTATTTCAAATCGAGTCAGCGCGATCAAATCGGGGTGGCCGTCGACAGCCTGCTAAGGGATTTCCCACCACTGGCAGCAGGAGCGCCCTGACATTTACTCGCCTCGCTACCCTGCGGAGAAACTTGCCATGACACAGACCCCCCTGACGACCGGAAACCGGCGCCGCTTTCTACAAATTCTGGGTACCCTCGGCGCAGGTGCGGCGGTGGGCTACCCGGCACTGAGAGCGTTTGCCGACACCAATCAGCGCATCGCATTGCCGTTCGAGAACGGTGAGCGGGATTTGTTGGCATTCCCGCAAAAACGACCCCTGATCGTCCAGACGATGCGTCCGCCGCAACTGGAAACCCCCTTTTCGGTTTTCAACGAGGGGCTGCTAACTCCCAATGATGCCTTTTTCGTGCGCTATCACTGGAGCGGCATTCCGACCTCGATTGATCCAGCAACCTATCAAATCCGGATCGACGGCAAGGTGAACACGCCGTTGACGTTCACCCTGCAGGAACTGAAGCGGCTGGCCGACCCCATCGATCTCGTGGCCGTCAATCAGTGTTCCGGTAATAGCCGGGGCTATTTCGTGCCGCGTGTCAATGGTGGCCAGCTCGGGCACGGCGCGATGGGCAATGCCCGCTGGACCGGAGTGCCGCTGAAAAAGGTGCTGGAAAAAGCGGGGGTGCAGGCCGGTGCCGTGCAGGTCAGTTTCGACGGGCTGGACCAGCCTCCGTTAGGTGATGGGCCGGACTTTGGCAAGGCGCTGGACATCGATCATGCCCTGAATGGCGAAGTCATGTTGGCCTGGGGCATGAACGGCGAGGATCTGCCCCTGCTGAACGGTTATCCGGTACGACTGATCGTGCCGGGATATTTCGGTACCTGCTGGGTCAAGCATGTCACTGGGATCCATGTTCTGGACAAACCTTATGACGGCTACTGGCTGAATACGGGTTACCGGGTACCTGACAATGAGTGTGAGTGCGTCCCGCCCGGGACTCAGACAGACAGGCTGAGACCCGTGGGTCAGTACAAGGTGCGTTCATTCCTGACCAGCCTGTCAGAAGGAGCCACATTACCGTTTGAGCGCGAAATCGTCCTGCGTGGTATCGCGTTCGACCAGGGTTACGGCATCAGGAACGTAGCCCTGTCCGTCGATGGCGGTCAGACCTGGATGGAAACGAAGCTGGGTCAAAATCTGGGGAAATACTCGTTCCGTGAATGGACAGTCGCGTTCAGGCCGGCCCGCAAAGGTTCCCTCGAAATCAAGGTCAGGGCGGAAGGTGGCTCCGGGGAAATCCAGCCCATGCAAGCCAGCTGGAACCCTTCAGGCTATAAGCGCAATGCCGTCGAAACCACCCGCGTGAATGTCATTTAAGGAAAGCCAGCATGACTCCATCAAAATGCCTTGCTGTTTTTTGCCTTGCGCTGGCCACGCTCGACAACGCGCCGGCACAGGACATCAGGCTGCCGCAGGAAACCGCCCGATACACGCCCAGTGAACTCCCCGGTTATCCCCTGGTAGAAAGGAACTGCCTGATCTGCCATTCAGCTCACTACGTCCAGTATCAGCCGCCATCGTCGCCAAGAGAGTACTGGGACAAGATTGTGAAAAAGATGAAGCATCCTTTCGGAGCCTTCTTCCCGGACGAGGATATTGCGCCGATGGTGGATTATCTGGTGAAAACCTACGGGGCCGAACGCGCCAGACAGGATCCTCAAGGCGTCTGGCCAAAGACGGGCCAAAACCCTTAGCCATGCAGCCGGGCATCCGCTACTTCAACGCCGCCGATGAGTTTTACACGGACGAGCGCTGTCATATTCGCGAACTGTCAAACACAGCAGACGACCCGGCCTTATCCATCGCCCAGGCCCGAGTGGTGCCGGGCGGCGTTACCCGCTGGCACCGGCTGACCGGCATCACCGAACGCTACCTCATTCTGGAAGGTGAAGGGCGGGTAGAAGCCGGCGAGTTGCCGCCTTGCATCGTTCGCCCCGGCGACGTGGTGTTGATACCGCCCGATTGTCCGCAACGCATCGCCAACAGGGGAGAGACCGACCTGATATTCCTGGCGCTCTGTAGCCCCCGCTTCACGCCAGAGGCTTACGTGGAACTGGATAGAGAGGAACCCGACAGAAGCTTCGCCTGAGAAGCTGGCGCGGCGGCCCTCAGCCGGGCTCCTCCCTCCGTGATGCGACAATTCGCACCCGCTCAACGCAGGACAGCAATGAATCCCTGATCCTCACGCTGAACATTCAGCATCACCTCACGCGCTCCCTTGAGTGTCCGCTGGAGTTCGGCGATGGAGCTGACCTGGCGACGGTTAGCGGCAAGAATGATGTCCCCTGGGGCCAGCCCGGACCGGTAGGCATAGGAACCGGTACTCATTTTCTCGATCAGGATACCGCTCGCCCCATCACCCCCCGTCACATCCCGAAGCACCGTGCCGGCAAGCCGGGGATGTACCGAACCTCCCTCGGAATTAATGATTTTGGGCGCGGCAACTTTGGCTTCGCGAATCACCGTCGCCCCCTTGTGGATGACCTCAACCTCCATTTCGTCACCAATTCTGGCCAGACCAATGATGTTGCGAACATCCGCGCTGTTTTTGACCCGGCGACCATTGATGGACAGCACCACATCACCCGGCTCCAGATCAGCGCTTTCGGCCGGCGATCCCGGCTGCACCCCGGTAATGACAGCGCCCTGAGTCTGATTGAGCCTGAAGGCCTGGGCCAGCTCATGCGTGAGATCCTGCACCGTCACGCCGAGCAAACCCCGCCTGACTTCGCCATGCTCGACCAGCGTGTTCATGATGCTCATGGCCATGTTCACCGGAATCGCAAAGCCAATCCCGACGTTGCCGCCATTCGGTGCCAGAATCGCCGTATTGATACCGACCAGCTGACCACTCAAATCCACCAGCGCCCCGCCGGAATTACCCGGATGGATCGACGCATCGGGTTGAATGAAGTCCTCATA
>SXGU01203717.1_pt1 | contig 16729 bp, 12 predicted proteins | sample 3174531 | NCBI WGS metagenome assembly SXGU01 (sample SAMN11356863, study PRJNA531348) | freshwater metagenome | isolation source: freshwater sample F1-140 | place: China: Fuxian Lake, Yuxi | collected 2017-12-25 | reverse complement strand
CTGATAGGGTTGGTTTGAGCGATGCGACGAAAATCCCACCAGGTACTGCCTTCCTGAAAATCCCAGCCGCCATTGAGGTCAGAAGCGGTTACCGCAATACCGCCGGTACCGCCCGTCAACTGGTTGACGTTGAGTGTCCAGCCAGTTTGATCCTCTTGCAGACTTTCGTTGGCCCCCTGAATATTGAAAATGACATCGCCGGATGTTCTTCTTGTGCCATCGGTCACTGCAATCGTGAACGAGTCATTGACGAACTGATTTTTTACCAGTGCTTCCGTATCGGCATCGGCATTATTCAGTTGGTAAGAGACTGTATCGGTCGCTACCGTCAGGGTAGCCGTACCGTAAGTCCCGGTTTTGCTGTAAGTGGCTCCTTTGTCGGTCGTCGACCAGCCTTTGCTGGTCAGATAGCTGGCATCATGGGTGACGGTATCGCCGACATCGGTATCACTTTTGGTGATCGTAATGGTGGCGGTACTGACGCCTGGCGTGCCATTGGCCACGCCACCGGCTTCGACCAGGGTAGCCGACTGGGTGCCCATTGTTACGACGGGATTCGCCTCATTGGTTCCTGTAATGTTGAAGGTCAGGGTTTGGACATTCGTCCCCCCGTCGCTATCACTGACCGTAACATTGACGACATAACTGTTGTTTTTGTCAGCATCGGCGGGATTTTCAAAATCAGGGGCCGTCTTGAATGACAATGCACCCGTACCGGCATTGATGCTGAACAGGTTTTGGTCGGCCCCGCCGGTAATGGAAAAAGCGGGAATGAAGTCAGCCGCCCGGAAGAACGAATTACCAATCAGGGCCGCCGTTTCGCCACCGTAATCGTTGAGTACCATGTAGGCGGTGTTGACCCCGGCATTCAATTGAGCCTGACCGGTAAACGGAAAGACGGTCGTGAAATTACCGGCCAGTGGTCCCACCTGCGTACCACCGGTAATGATCGGCTTGACCGGATTACTGGTGTCAATCGAACCGTTGATGAAAAACTGCAGTTCGTTGTCACCGGAGGCGGGGAAATTGAACTTGTAGGTACCGGCTTCGGCCACGGTAAAGTTTTGGGCTGCGATCCAGTTGTAGGAGCCGCTGCGAATGGCTGCCGTGGTAGAGGCAGGAGCTATCCAGAAGTATTTGTTGTCACCGCTGGTGATGCCGCCCTGACTGCCGGCGGTTCCGCTGTTGCCACCATAAAAAACGCCCACCACATTGCGGGGAACATAGGCGTTGTACGGGACGGTGTTGGTTACGTTGGAGCCACTGGGCAAGGCCACAATCTGCCATTGATTGTCACGCTGAAAGCTGGAAGACAGATTGACGTTTTGACCGGAGCCGAATAACTCGTAATACCCGTCGATGTCATTGGCCGTGACGGTTGCGGCGGCCGCAGTGTTTTCGGCTATCGACACGGTAGCCGCTGAGCCTGCGCCATTGGATGTAATGTTGGGCGCGTCATTGGAACCGGTCACCGAAAAGACCGCATTGGCCTGTGCCGTGTTGCTTCCGTCGCTTATTTGCAAGGGGAATGAGTCAGTAACCGTCTGATTTTTGATCAGTGCCTGGGTGTTACTGTCACGGTCATCCAGTTGATATGACACCACATCGGTCGCCACCGTCAGGGTGGCTTTGCCGTAGATGCCTGTTCTGCTGTAAGTGGCTCCGCTATCGGTGGTTGCCCAGCCGTTGGCGGTCAGGTAACCGGTGTCATAGCTGAGGGTACTGCCTGCATCCGGGTCGCTTTTGGTGAGTGTGAGCGTCGCGGTGCTGATGCCGGGGGTGGCATTGGCCAGGCCACCCGCTTCGATCAGGGTGGCAGACGGTGTGCCGACCATCAGGGTTGGAGCCGTGTTCGGGACGATAATGGTAAAAGTGTGGTCAGCCTGGTTGCTGCCATCCGAAACCGTCAATGACACCGGATAATTGCCCGATGCTGTTGGGGTTCCGGTCAGACGAATGCCGTATTCGATTTTACGGATCGCATTGTTCCAGTGATCCGCCACATACACATAACCATTGCTGTCAGTGCTCAACCCGATGGGACGATTGAACGTTGAGTTGTTCCCATCGTTGCTGCTACCGGCCGAACTGCCAATCAGGGTTGACAGGGTATAGTTTGTTTTTGAGAAATCCGGTTCCAGTTTGAAAATTTTGTTCGCATTCCAGCCCGCGACATACACATTATCGAAATCATCGATCATGATGTCATAGGGATTGGATGGGTAGCTGCCACTGGCCCGTAAATCGGCAATGACCGTCGCACTGCCATAAGTGGGCGTGCCGACGGAGCCGGTCGGATAGGTGGCTACCATCTTTTTGACGTAACCACCGGTTGTGGGGGTGGTTGACAGCGTCACCCCTCTTTCCGCGATAAAAACATTACCTTGACTATCTACCGAAACCCCGGTCGGTTCGTTGAGGCCCGATGCAATCGCCGTCGCGGTGTTGGCGGCCATATCCACCATCAGGATATTACCGGCTGAGCGGTTGGCAATATAAAGGTAGCTTTTGCCGGAAGCCGGTGCGGTGTAAAAAGCCAGGCTGTTGGCATTGTTGAGATCAACCGTGACATTGGCCCCGCTGGAGCCGATATCCCCGACATAGGTGGTTAATTCACTGCCATCGGTACGCATTTTCAGTATGCGATCGGGTGTGCCGTAGTCAGCCACATACAAATAGCCATCCGGGCCGATGGCAACATCCTTGGGTTCACTGCCAGTCGTTGAAAAACTGGTCACCGTACTGACCACCCCCTCGGGGGTTATTTTCCTGATTTTGTCATTTTCCCAATCTGCCAGGTAGATGTTGTTCAGGGAATCAATGGTGAAACCATAAGGTAATTTGAAGCGGGCAGCAGAACCCGTACCGTCTGCATAGTCTCCATTGGCTTTCGCTTGAGTATCCGTAGTTGGCACGACCGTCGATGGATTGCCGGCCAGTGTAGTTACCAGCATGGTATTTTCGAGGGTTAACCAGGACGGCAGGCTGGTTCCGGATTTGATACTCCAGTTCAGGGTTGTGCCATCGATATCGGCTGCGTGTAGCGCGTAACTGTATTTGCTGGTCGAGACCGCTTGAGTAAGGGGGGTGCTGAGGACTACCGGGGTATCATTGCTGCCATTGATGGTAAAGGTCGCGTCCGCCTTGCCGGTAGCGATGGTATCGGTGACTTGCAGGGTGAACTGGTCGGTTACGGTCCGGCTGCTGGTCAAGGCTTCGGTATCGGAGTCACTGTCATTCAACTGGTAGCTCACCACATCGGTGGCGACCGTCAGGGTGGCTTTGCCGTAGGTGCCGGTCTTGCTGTAAGTGGCACCACTGTCGGTGGTCGCCCAGCCGTTGGTGGTCAGATAGCTGGTGTCATAGCTGAGGGTGCTGCCTGCATCCAGGTCGCTTTTGGTGAGGGTGATCGTCGCGGTGCTGGTGCCTGCCGTGGCGTTGGCCAGGCCACCGGCTTCGACCAGGGTGGCTGAGGGGGTGCCTGCCGTCAGGGTTGGTGCGTCATTGGTCGGACTCACCGTCAACGCCAGGGTAGCGGTATTGGAGTAACTGTTACCGTCATACGCCTGCCAGTCAAAACCATCAAGACCATTCCAGTGGGTATCCGGTGTATAGACCAGCTTGGCCAGATCTGCCCTGGCAATGGCCTGATTGACCGTTACCGCATTGCCATCCAGTTTCAGGCTGCCGTGTGTCGGCAGGGAGATCAGCTTGATACCGGAGAAGGCATCACCCTCGGTATCGCTGTAAAGGAAGTCTACCTTGAACCTGTTTTCCGTGAAGGTGTAACTGCTATCTTCATCGAAACGAATCCCCGCCGTGACCTGGGCTTGTCCTTTCAGTGCGCCAGGATTGGGGGTCCCCGTAATATCCAGCACCGTGCCACTGGCATCCAGGCCGAAACGGGTGTTGTACACCAGGCCGGTTTCGCTACCCGTCAGTGGGGTGCGCATGGTGGATTGAATCTGGGCCGCGGTCTGGGTGTAGTTGTACAGCCGGATATCGGCAATGCTGCCCTTGAAGGCACCGTAAGCAGCCGCTCCATTTGCCAACCCACCAATATAGAGCTTTTCCGAACCGGTATAGGGGGTACCCGAAACTGAAGCCTGATGATCCAAAACACCGTTGATGTACACCTTCATGCTGCTACCGTCATAGGTCGCGGCAATATGATTCCATTCACCCTGAATCAGTGAACCCGTGGTGTTGTGAGTCTGATTGCTTCCATTCAAGGTGACGATACTGTGATGGATCTGCAGGGTGCTAGGAATGATCCACAACGAATAATTGCGGGTATTTCCACCCGCGGGGTCTGATTTCATCAGCAAAGGCTGCCACTGCGATGATATGCCATCCGGTTTAATCCACAGACTCACCGTCTGCTGGCTGCCGAGCTTCAATTCGGAAGCATCCGGAATTTCCACATAGGAACTGGCATTGGGGACAGTCAGGTAGGCACCCGGATCGAACAGAACCGGAGGCGCATTGAATACCGTATCGTTGCTGCCATTGATGGTAAACGTTACATCGGCCTTGCCGGTATCGATGGTATCGGTGACCTGCAGGGTGAACTGGTCGGTTACGGTCTGGCCGCTGGCCAGAGCCTCGGTATCGGAGTCACTGTCATTCAACTGGTAGCTGACCACATCGGTGGCGACCGTCAGGGTGGCTTTGCCATAGGTGCCGGTCTTGCTGTAAGTGGCACCACTGTCGGTGGTCGCCCAGCCATTGGTGGTCAGGTAACTGGTGTCGTAGCTGACAGTGTCACCGGCATTGACATCACTTTTAGTGAGTGTGACGCTGGCGGTGCTGCTGCCTGCCGTAGCGTTGGCTACGCCACCGGCTTCGACCAGGGTAGCAGAAGGGGTACCGACGGTGAGCACGGGGGGCGTATTGGCGGAAACCAGTTGGGCATCCCCTTCCAGGTGAACCTGGAAGTTGTCCATGGCCGACATGCGCGAGCCTTCCGTCGAGAAAAACACCCGAATTTTGTCTGCATTTTGCAGATTACCATTCGTAACGTCCCCGCCCACCCGAAACGCATTCGTCGTATCGTCGGTCATGACTACGCGTTTGAACAGGCCACCAACATTGCCCGCAGCATCGGAATTGTATATCTGCAGATCCAGGTCAAAATTATTGCTTACGTTGCGTGTTGCCGTGAACTGGAAGTAATACCAGTTCCCCCCAGTCCCAAGATCCGCCCCCCACATTATTGGACTATCACTCGTCGCTGCCCCGCCATTAGTGGAAATGGGACGATTATTCAGGAATCCACCACCATTGCCATGAAAAAAAGCCCCTATATGGGAACCCGCCGGGGCACCGTAACTACCGCTTTTGGAGTCCGGCGAATCGATGGAAAAGCCCAGTGCCCCGTAACCCCCCCCCACTGCTTTTGAAGAAGGCCGAAACCCGGTAAACACCATTCACTGCCATGGTGTAGGCATCCTTGGATGTCCATACCTGATCAGAGCCGCTCGAGATGCTGATACCGCCACCGCCGCTCAGACCGCTGGTGGCCGTCCAGGTATAGGAGCCCGAATTATCGCTGGCCGGGGTGAAATAGCCGGTGAGCGAGTTGGGTGCAGAAAACTCAATCAGTTTTTCAATGGCCAGCACATCACCATAGGACGCCTGGGCGGATTCATCGAACGCCACCGCCGCCTCGATGTGGCCGGTTTGCGTTTCCAGCACCCAGTCGCCGCCCTTGCCGGCATTGCCGGTCAGGTCATTTGAAGCGGCTACATCCCGTCCCGTGAGGCTGGCCAGTCCTTCGACAAAACTCAAATCCTGACCCACGTCACAGCCATACAGCAACAGGTCCCCCCCTGTCGCCAACGCTGAACCAACAGCCCAAAGCTGTTCGGCATGATTGTTCAGCGTATCCGCTGTTAATTTGACGGTACCCAGATCAAGTTGCCCACTTGCCCCATGACTGACCAGATGTATGACCTTCAGCCCACTGACACCCTTCAGTGCCTCAAGCATTTGCTGCAAGCCGTCACTCGTGTGATCGAGTAACACAACGCGAACCCCAGGCTTGATTCCCTCAATCAATCCGTGAAAACCGGGCACATTGTCTTCGATGAAGACCCATTCACTGCCATCATCCTGCTTGATCGGGGCGGTCAATGGAAAGTTTGTATCGTTTTGATTGATGTCATCTGAGTACATAAGAAACCTGTGGTCAAATGTTGGGTTTAGAGTGGGGCAAGGCGGTTGAAAAGGTGCGTAGTTTTGCTGTATGTCAAAAGAAAAGCAATACCAGAGAATATCCTGAGGTAATTGGTTTGAGTCAGGCTATCGCTTAACCCGGGATTTGGGAGTAGCTTGCCTGATTTCTGGTAAATGGGCTCGGCAATGCACATTGACCGTTGTCCTGACTTAACTTAACGTGAGTTCGGGATAAGAAAGGGTAATTAGGCGGGGGCCATCCTGTTCGTATACGATACTGTTTTTCCACAAACGTCAAATCCGTTTCGTCTCCTTCCTGTTCCTCGATATCGGGTGGTCGGGATGGAACACCTTTATAGTATCCATTGCGGATTAAAAGGTTAACTTGGGCCTGGGTTTGCGGTACGGTTCCCTTTCTGAGCAATAAATTGCCTTTATCGTCCAGGGCGTCCCACGGTAACGCCCTGTCGCAGGACACATCGTAATCCTCGATCTTGTTCATAATAACGGAAAGAATCTATTCTCGCAGTAGTATGAGTAGCGGCTCCCAGCCTTTGGCAGGACAAGTGAACGATCTTGCGTGGACAGTTTCTGGCTAGGGAAGGCCAGCTCCTCATGCGGGTCACGCCTATAAACCGATGGCCTTTGCCTGATCCCAATAGCGATCCATTTCGGCCAGATGACTGTCCGTAAGGGTTTTACCCTGGTCAGCCAATTGGCGTTCGATATGCTGGAAACGGCGCGTGAACTTCAGATTGCCCTTGCGCAGGGCGGATTCGGCATCCACTTTGAGATGACGGGCCAGACAAACCGTGACGAACAGCAAATCGCCCATTTCCTCTTCAGTGTGAACCGGATCGCCTTCCCGGCACGCCTGTTCCAGTTCAGCCAGCTCCTCCCTGACTTTGGCAAATACCGGAGCCACATCAGGCCAGTCGAACCCGTGACGGGCAGCCCGCTCCTGTAATTTTTGGGCGACCATCAGGGCGGGCTGATTATGGGCCATGCCGTGCAGTACGCTATCCGGCGGATTTTCCCCGGCTTTTTCCAGACGTTCCTGCGCCTTTGCCGTCTCCCAGAACTGATGCCGCTCCTCATCCGTGGCAAATTCGATATCAGCAAAAACATGGGGATGACGGCGTATCAGTTTGTCACTGATCGCCGCCGCTACCGCTTCAAAATCAAACAATCCCTTTTCTTCGGCGATCCGGGCATGAAACACCACCTGCAACAACAAATCGCCCAGCTCTTCCTTGAGGTCTGCCATGTCATTGCGTTCGATGGCATCGGCCACTTCATAGGCTTCTTCCACGGTATAGGGGGCGAGGCTGGCGAAGTCCTGCCGTAAATCCCAGGCGCAACCGGTTTCAGGATGTCGCAACCGGGCCATGATGTCGAGCAGGGCGAGGGTGTTATTCATGGCGAATCAGAAGTCGTAACCAAAATGGGTGTGGAACCTGCGCCGGAACCCCTCCTGTTCGAAGGAGTGGTTCTGGGTACCGTACGTTTCGATTTTGAGTGAGCCCATCAGCGAAGCGATGCGCCCGGTGGTGGGCCAGTCCAGTTGCTCCAGCAGGCCATACAGCAGTCCCGCCCGATAAGCATCACCGCACCCGGTTGGATCGACGGCTTCCTGCGTCGGAACCGGTGGAATGTCATGGCATTTGCCCTGGGCATGGATTTGCGAACCCTCACCACCCCGGGTGATGATGAGGGCATCTACCCGGGCTGCGATCTGATCCACACTCAGCCCGGTTCTGTCCTGCATCAAACGGGCTTCATAATCGTTGACGGTAATCCAGGTGGCCTTGTCGATAAAGTCCAGCAGTTCCTCGCCATCGAACATGGGCATGCCCTGACCCGGATCAAAAATGAAGGGAATTCCGGCTTCCACGAATTGCCGGGCATGTTGCGTCATGCCGGCTTTGCCATCGGGAGAAACCATACCCAGACGGATACCTTGATCGGTCGGGATATCATTGAGTTGGGAGAACGACATCGCTCCCGGGTGAAACGCCGTAATCTGGTTATCGTCCTGATCGGTCGTGATGTAGGCCTGAGCCGTGTAGCTGTCTTCCAGGATTTTTATCCAGGTTTGATCCAGACCGCAATAGCTCATCCAGTCGCCGTAGGGACCAAAATCCTTGCCGACGGTCGCCATGATGAGTGGCTCTTTTCCCAGCAGCTTCAGATTGTAGGCAATGTTACCCGCGCAGCCACCGTACTCCCGCCGCAGTTCGGGTACCAGGAAGGAGACATTCAGGATGTGAACCTGCTCGGGCAGGATGTGGTTTTTGAAACTGTCAGGGAACACCATGATGGTGTCGTAGGCTACGGAGCCACAAATCAGGGCAGTCATAATTTTCAGATACCTCAGTGCATTAAAATCAAAATCCAGACGATGACAAACAGGGCCAGTGATACCATCACGGCGGCCGATCCGAGATCCTTGGCCCGTTTGGAGAGTTCATGATGCTCGAAACCCACGCGGTCTATGGTGGCCTCGATGGCCGTATTGAGCAGTTCGGTAATGATGACGAGCAAAAGGCTGCCCAGCAGCAAGGCCTTTTCGACACCGTTTTGTCCCATCAACAAGGCCAGGGGTGTCACGGGAAGCAGAAGCAGGCATTCCAGCCGGAAGGCTTCTTCATGTGCCCACGCCATTTTCAGGCCGGACAGCGAGTTGACCCAGGCGGCGATCAAGCGGGGAAAACCTTTCAGGGATTGTCCAGCCATCAGGGTTGACCATTCGTCATTGCTCGTCCGTCAGCCGTGAATAAGCCGCCTCATCCAGTAGTGCGTCCATTTCCACAGCCGGGTGACTGGCTCGCAAACGAAACAGCCAGGCTGCGTAGGGGGCCTCGTTGATGGCCTCAGGGGTTTCAGTCAGGGCGGTGTTGACTTCAGTAATTTCACCGCTTAAGGGGCTGTGAATGTCGGAAGCGGTTTTGACTGACTCGATGGTGGCAACACTTTCACCGGCGTTTACGACGCGACCGGGCGTCGGCAGTGCAAGAAAGACCACGTCACCCAGTTGAGCCTGGGCAAAACCGGAAATACCGACAGTGACGATCTGATCGGATTCCTGGCGTGCCCATTCATGGGTGGTGGCGTATTTGAGGGATAGTGTGGTGGTGTTCATGGCATCACTGTAGGGCTTAGGGAACCAGGGCGGCTTCGAGGGCGGGATAAATGGCGAATAATTGATTGAACCCGCTGATGTCGAAGACATGGCTCAGGGTTTGATTCAGTGCCGCCAGCCGGATCTCGCCCTCTACGCTGCTCATCTTGCGTGCCGTCAGGAGAAAAGTGCGAAGTCCGGCACTGCTGATGTATTGAACCCGGGCCAAATCAAAAATCAGGCGTTTGTCGCCTGCGTCGATCCAGGCCAGACATTCCTGTTCCAGTTGGCGGGCATTGGTGGCATCGATACGTCCGACCAGGGTCACGACCCGGGTGGTGTCGATAGGGTTTGACGCGATGGTGAGCATATCAACGAAACTCCGTTATTGGGGAAATGAGGGTCAGTATAACATCAACGATGGCTGGCCCTGGATCGGACTTTGGTACGACTGGCGGGTTTGCGGGTTTCAGGTCGTTTGTGCCGATGCCTGGGGCGGGCGTGGTGCGGCGGTGAAACAGCAGAAACCTGAGCCACCGGTGTGACGGACTGATCCGGCAGTTCCTGTTTATCCGCAGCCGCCAGGCGACTCAGGGCTTCGCCGATCTCACCCGGCGACATCGCCTCGACCAGTTCGGCCCGGGCCTGTTCCGCCTCCGGATGGCCTTGCTCCATGGCCCGGGTATACCAGAAGTAAGCGGAAGCGGTATCTTTCTCTACGCCCTCCCCGCGTGCATACAGCGAGGCCAGTATGGTTTGGGCGGTGGGTTCGCCTTGTTCTGCTGCCCGTTGAAACCATTGGGCAGCCATACCGTAATCGATGGGTACGCCCAGACCAAAGTAATGCAACAGGCCCAGTTTCCCCTGAGCGGCCCGATCGCCAAGATCGGCGGCCTGCTGATACCACTTCAAGGCTTGCGTGTAGTCTTGATTTACCCCGAGTCCCTTCTGGTAGAGATTCCCCAGATTCACCATGGCGGCCGTGTCTCCCTGGTTCGCCGCAGTTTCAAATTCGGTTTTGGCTGTTGCCCAGTGCTGCCGGGTCGCCGCCTTCAGACCGGTTTCCAGCTCGGCCCGGGCTGCGGGAAGCAGGCTCAGCAGCAGCAGCGACAGGGCCAATCGGAGATACGGTGTCATGTCAAAGGGCCGCCAGCCGAATCAGTTCCTGATCACTGAAGCCGGCCTGTCGTCGGGCCGACAAGTTGAAGGGACCGCGTAAATCACCGTGCAGATGGTCTTCCAGCAAGCGGAAATAGGTCGTCTCTACTTCCAGCCCCCTTTCCGTGCAAATACGGGCGAACCAACGGGAACCCAGGGCCACATGGCCGATTTCATCCTGATAAATGCGGTTCAACAATGCGGCATCGTCGACCGCACCGTGCTGTTCCAGTTTACTGATCATACCCGGTGTCACGTCCAGTCCCCGAGCCTCCATGCAGCGCGGTACCAGGGCCAGACGGGCAAGAATGTCATGAGCGGTTTCTTCTGCCGTGGTCCAGAGTCCCCGGTGGGCTGGCAGGTCGCCATAGGCCGTACCCAGTACGGCCAGGCGGTCAGTCAGCATCCTGAAATGCCGGGCTTCTTCCAGTGCCACACCCAACCAGTCGCGATAAAAGGCCGGGGGCATTCCGTCAAACCGGTAAGCCATATCGAGTGCCAACAGAATGGCCGTGAACTCGATATGGGCCAGGGCATGAAAAAATGCTGCCAGGCCCGCTTTACTCGTGAAGTTGCGGGCCGGTAGTGCCCGCGGTTCGACCAGACGGGGATGTTCCGGCAAAACCACGGCCTGAGCGGGGCGCACGGGATGGTTTTGCTCCCAGTCCAGTTGATCCCGGGCCAGACCTTCGGCCAACGCCTCAACGAGTGCCAGTTTATCCCCGACGGTGCCGGCGACGAACAGACAATGCTCTGCCAGTGTGTGAAATTGATTGAACCGGATCATTTCTTGTCGGATCGGGAGGGATTTTTGGGGCGGCTATATTTTGCCAGGGCTTCCAGATAACGCTGACGTGCTGCGTCCGGGGTTTGCCGGGTTTTAGGGTTTTGCCCGTGTGCCATCTGCCGCGCTGCATCCCAGTGGTGGTAAACATCGATCAGTATGGGAGCATGCACCACGGGTAATCCGATCTCCCTCATCAGTTCGGTCACGTATCGCCAATTGCCGGGCTTGGTCAGTTCCCGGATCAGCGATACGTTGAAAGCCTGATACAGCGGAACCCAGACCTCCTCGCCTTCGGCTGTTTTTTGCCGGATACTCAAGGCCGGATTCAGGCGGTAGAATCCGGTTTTTATCCGCAGGAACAGGTGACGGTTGTAAGCGTAATCCCGAACCACCTCGTTACGCGACAGCACATTGGTAATGTGGTTACGCTTGTTGCGTTCCGGACGTAAAACCCTGGGCGGAAAATGAGCCCAGGCCTCCAGTATCGCCTGGGTGTCAAAGGCAAAGGGCAGGCCCGGGTAAGCCGAACGTTGCCTGAACAAGGCCCAAAGGGTTTGCACCAGCAAATATTCGGACAGGTGACGATCGATACGGATCATTCGGTCCGATATGCTGACATCGATACTGGCAGGGGCTACCCGATCATAAATGGCCGCGAATCCCCCCTTGGCATATTTGGGATCCCGCATGGCTTCCAGCATCGACCAATGCAGGGCGTTTCGTCCCAGATGATCGCTCGCTTCGGGGTTGGCTCCCCGTTCCAGCAGGACGTCGATCAATTCAAGATTGCCGGCAATGGCGGCCGACATCAGCGGTGTCAAATTGGTGGCACTACGATGATCGATACCATATCTGTCGCACTGTTTCAGGATTTCCTTGAAGTTTTTGGCGTAGTAGGGCATCAGGTGTTTGTAACCCAGGGTTGCCCGCTGTTTGTCGAAATGACCGGCCTGTTCGAAATTGGCCAGATGCTGGAGATGGCTGGCCAACTGGGGTTCATCGTAGGCACAGGCATACTCGTAAAGTTGCTGTTTCAGTTTGGAGCCGGGTACTTTGTCGATGAATACCCTGGTCAGGGCTTCCTTCAGGCGGCTGTCATCAAAAACAGCCCAGGGAACGACTTCCTGTTTGAGGATGTTTTTGCGGATGGCATCGGCCTGTTCCTGTTTGCCCTGCAATTCGAGTTTACGGGCTTCACGCTGCCAGTCGTCCAGGGAGGATTCCTGCGCGGTCACGGCCACCTGATCGGTACCCGGTTTGAGGGTCAGCAATGATAACAGGGTGTGACCGGTGTCGGATTCAATCAGATAGACGTTGCGGATGGCGCGGGTCAAAGCCACATACAGGGCATTGACGTAAAATTTGAACACCTCCAGTGATTTGTCACTTTTATCCTTGCCCCGACGGTATTCCAGTTCGTTCGCGACCAAATCACTTAATGTGACCCCCTCGGCGATCTCACTGAATGCCTGACGGTGATCCGAAATGAAGCGAAACAGGATGATGTTGTCGTATTCCAGCCCCTTGGCCTCATGGATGGCAAACACCAAAGGGGTCTGGAAATGGCGGCGGGCTTCGCTTTTATCCTCATCCCGCATGACCAGTACGGCAAAGGCCGTGGAGTTTCTGGTTTTCTGGTTGAGGTCTTTTTTGACACTGTCCTTGTCGGCCAGAACGGTTACCGATCCACTATCGCCTGCAATGGATTCCACCAGGAAGTTGCTTTCACGGTCTATGGAGCCAAACCGTTTGTGTTTGATTTTGAGCAGGGTGTTGGCGACCCGGGTGGTTTCCGTCCCGTTACGAAAGTTGGCCCTGAGGACTTTGAGTTCCTGATGATCCGCCAACTCCGGCTCCCGCCAGAAAAGGGTTTTTACTTTGCTCCAGGAGAAAAAATTGGGGTGAACGATCTGGTTGGAATCACCACATAACAAAAAGTGATCCGGTTTTTTGAGGGTTTTCAGTACCAGTGCCAGTTGGGTCGTGGTCAGGTCCTGTACTTCATCGATGACGACGAAATCGTAGCGGGCCGCTGCCTTGTCCTTGAGGTTATGCGCGACCAGATTGAGGTCGAACAATCCCGCCTCATTCAGCCAGACCTGATATTTTTCAAACAGATCGTACAGTTCATCACGGCTTTCCACAGGAAAGATGGATTGCCTGACACCCAGTTGCCGGTAGTCATCCCGACTGAGTATGCCGACGGCATCGGCAGCGATGACCCCCCGGATTTCCTCAAAGGCCTGATGGGCATCGATGCCCTTGAACTGCTGTCGCATCCGGCTGAACCAGCCGGAAAAATCCCGCCAGGTGGCTTCGCGTCCCGAAGGAATGTGGAGGGTTTCGATAAATTCACGGTAGGACAGGAATACCGCCTCCTGATCATCACGTTCAAAACCGTTGGCGTAGTAGAGGTCGCGGGCACTTTGGGCGAGGTAAGCCGAATGCGTCACATACAACACATCCCCTGTGACCTGTTTCATCTTTTCGAGGGTCAGGGCAGTCTTGCCACTACCGGCCGAGCCGACCACGATGAGGGGGGGAGGACATCGGTAAATGGTTTCCTGTACATCGTCGAATGAGATGACCTTGTCCAGCAGGTGTATTTCGCGCCGTTCGGGATGAATATACCGCACCGGTTCAGCGGCTTCGGTCGCATCATGGGCAGAGACGGTTGGTATTTTATCCTCATCGACGGCGGCCCCCCGCAAGAAACGGGATTTTTCGTAGGCGTGGTTTTCGATGATTTCCAGCATCAGGGCATAAACACGGTCACCATGCCGGATAACGGAAAACAGCAGGCGATTGGCGTAGTCCAGTTTGGCCCGGTAAAATTTGCCGTGGCCGATGTTGCCCAGTTTTTTGACCTCAGCCGACTGAAAATCGTCTTTTTCGATGAAGCGTATCAGCTTCTGATATTGTGACTTGCATCGGGAAATGTCGAGATCGGTGTATTCGAGGATTTTCATGAAGGTGAAAGTACGCTCAAGCTTTGTTCTGTGCGGGAATATCTGGTGCGCATTTTAGCGACATTGCGGGATGTGGTCGACGAAGCAGGCGACCGATCCAGGCTAAAATCCGGGATACCGATGGAATTCCCGGTGATGACTGGATTGACCAGGCCCCATTTACTTACTCCCTCACCCTTATGACACACCCCGAAATACCTGCCCTGACTGTATCCGGTCTGACAAGACAGCACGGTTCGATACAGGCCGTCAATGGACTGAACTTTACCGTGGGGCGCGGTGAGTTTTTTGGTTTGCTCGGCCCCAACGGAGCCGGCAAATCCACCACGCTGGCCTTGTTGTGCGGCCTGATTAAACCCCATGGCGGTCAAATCCTGATTGATGGACAACCGGCCCATCCCCGTACCGACATGCAGAAGCGCAAACTGGGTCTGGTGCCACAGGACTTTGCCTTTTACCCTGCCCTGACGGCCCGGGATAATCTGGAGTTCTTTGCCCGGCTTCATGGTTTGCGCGGTGACCGTCTCGCGGCGAGAGTGGACTACGCACTCGACATGGCCCAACTGGCACACCGGGCCAGACAACCGGCCGGTGAGTTTTCCGGGGGCATGAAGCGACGACTCAATATCGCCATTGGCCTGCTGCATGAACCCGGGATTCTGATCCTCGATGAACCCACCGTCGGGGTCGATGCCCAGAGCCGTCATGCGATTCTGGAAACCCTGCAGGCCTTGAATCGGCAGGGTTTGACGTTGTTATACAGCACCCATTACCTGGAAGAAGCCCACCGTCTTTGTCATCGGGTTGCCATCATGGATCAGGGACGCCTGCTGGCTCTCGATACACCCGATGGCTTGATCACCCGTTTTGCTGCCGGTCTGATCGAGGTCGAATTGTCCAGTCCGCCGACCGCCTGGATACGGCAACGACTGGCCGAGGCGTTTAGCCTGTTGCATACGGACGAAACACCAACCCGTTTGCTGTTCGAAACCCGCCATCCTCAAACCATTCTGCCTGCCCTGCTACAGGCTTTGGCCACCCACGAATTGACGCTGTTGGGCTTGAAATGGCAGGAGCCGAATCTGGAAACCGTATTCCTGAAACTGACAGGCCACCACACCCGGGACTGACGACATGCTGCTGTTGAGACAAATCCAGGCACTGGCGGCCAAGGAAATCAGGTTGTTGCTCCGTGATCAGAAGGCATTGTTGATGCTGTTCCTGATGCCGGCCTTTTTCATCATCATCATGAGTCTGGCCTTAAAGGGGGTTTTTGAAGCCGGTACCCGTTACCAGCCCGTAGACATTTGGGTGGTCAATCAGGATCAGGGCGATCTGGCCATGGCCACCCTGCAAGCGGGCAGACATCTGGAGGGTATCGTCTTCAGGGATACGCTGGAGGGTACGCCTTTGCAGCGGGATACCCTTGAACAACTGATTCGGGATGGCAAGGCGCGTTTCGGCTTGATCTTTGCTTCTGCCTACAGTGAGGGCCTGCTGACCGGCGCGGATGAGACCCTCATCAGCCTGATCGTCGATCCGGTAGCCAACACCCCGTTACAGACAGCGGTGCGGGCGGCCGTCGGGGGATTGGTAGAGAAAATCCGCCTGACGGAACGCCTGGGTCACTGGCTGGCCGACAGTGGCCTGGATGACAGCGAAGGCCTGGCGTTACAGGCGGAACTGGCGCAACGGGTGATCCCCGAACTGCTGACCCCAACCGGATACCGTCAGGCGCAGAGACCTACGGCCACTGAACAAAACGTGCCGGCTTACGCCATTTTCGGGATGTTTTTCATCATGCTGACCCTGGCCAAAAGTTTTCTGCAGGAGCATACCGATGGCGTACATGCCCGCCTTCGCATGACACCGCTACACCCGGCTGTTTTTCTGGCCGGAAAACTGCTGCCTTATTACGGTATCAACCTGTTACAGGTCGGGGTGATGTTCGGTCTGGGGTGGGCCGTGTTTGATTTGCGCCTCGGCGACCCGCTGGCCTTCGGTCTGGTTTCGCTGGCCACGGCACTGGCCGCTTGCGGGTTGGGTGTTCTGGTGGCTTCCCTGGGACGGAGTGAAGCACAGGTCGATACCCTGTCGCTGTTTTTGTCCATTACCCTGGCGGCTCTGGGCGGATTGATGGTGCCAGCCTATATTTTGCCCGGCCCGTTGCAGGCCGTTTCCCTTTACACCCCTCAAGCCTGGGCCTTGCAAGCTTACCAGGATGTAATCGTGCGGGGCCTGACCGTGACCGACATTCTGCCGGAAGTCGCCATGCTGACGGTTTTCGCCCTGGTGTTCATGGTAGTGGGGCTTGGGCGGATGCGGATCCGGGATTAGGTATCTGCCCTTCGGGCTTACCAACCCTTCGGCACAAATCCTGACGGCGTTTCCATGACAAATTGCTCATCGTGAATGCCGGCCAGGTAAAACCCCTCGGCGAGTGCTTCCTTGCGTAATTCTTCCGGGGCATCCACCACCGCCAGAATGCCGTACAGTTTTTTATCCCCATGCTCCGGG
>SXGU01076375.1_pt1 | contig 16731 bp, 16 predicted proteins | sample 3174531 | NCBI WGS metagenome assembly SXGU01 (sample SAMN11356863, study PRJNA531348) | freshwater metagenome | isolation source: freshwater sample F1-140 | place: China: Fuxian Lake, Yuxi | collected 2017-12-25 | reverse complement strand
CGTGACGGTTCTCGGCCCGATCGAAGTCGACCACGTCGGGCTGGGCGAACACCGCCGGGTCGCGGTTGGCGGCCGGGAAGTTCAGCAGCACCTTCTCGCCGGCCTTCACCGGGCAGCCCTGCAGCTCGACGTCGTGGTTGGCGACCCGGGCCATGGTGACCGGCGAGTACGCCCGCAACAGCTCCTCGACGGCCTGGCTCATGATGCCGGGGTCGTCGATCAGCCTGCGTGCGTCGGCGGGATGCGTGGCGAGGTGCCACATCGAGCTGCCGATGGCCGACCAGGTGGTGTCGACGCCGGCGATGAGGGTGAGCGCGGCCATGCCCATGATGATCTCGTCGGGGATGGGCTCGCCCTCCACCTCGGTCTGCAGCAGCGCGCTGATGAGGTCGTCGCTGGGGTCGTCGCGGCGCTCGGCCAACTGGCGCAGCAGGAACTCGACGATGCCGTCGAACCCGCGCTTGCTGCGCACCTCGTCGTGCGCGAACTCCAGCACGTCGCGCACCCAGCCGGTGAACGTGTCGGCCAGTTCGCCGGGCACGCCCAGGATCTTCGCGATCACCCGCACCGGGATCTGCTGGGCGTAGTCGGCGGCGGCATCGGCGCGGCCGGTCTCGATGAAGCCGTCGATCAGACCGCTGCAGAGTTCACGCGTGATGGGCTCGTAGATCGCCACCTGGCTGTGCGAGAACCACGGCAGCAACAGTCGACGGGTCCAGGTGTGCTGGGGCGGGTCGGAGTCGATGGGCGGCACCGGCAGATTGATGGGGCCGGGCGGACGGTCCTCCTCGCTGAACGTGAGCACGCCGACGTCGCGGGAACTGAAGGTGGCCACGTCGTGCGCAACGGCGAACACGTCGGCGTAGCGGGTGGGCATCCACGAACCGCCCCACCGCAGGGAGTGCGCGATGGGGCACGTCTCGCGCAGGTCGTCCCACACCGGGAACGGGTTCGCGACGTACTCGGGGTCGAGGATGTCGTAGTCGGTCGTCCAGTCGGTGACGGGTTCGGTGCTCATCGCGACAGTCTTCCCCACTCCGCCGTGGGTCAGCGCACGTCGGTGAGCAGCACCACCGGTCGGTACACGGAGGGGTCGCGGAACACCGTCGTCTCGATCATCGAGTTCGTGGAGTACACGATGGCCAGGCGACCGTCGACCGGATCGGGATACGGCACGGCGTCGTACGTGACCCGGTCGGGTGCGTCGGGTGAGTTCGGCATGGGGATCTCCGCGGCGTCGGTCCACGGCCCCTCGGGCCGCGGCGCGGTCATCACGAAGATGCGCCGGCCCACGAACTCGTCCTCCTTCGCGACGCCCAGGTAGCCGCCCGCCCAGCGGATCACCGACATTCGGAAGTCGCAGCAGCCGCGTTCCACGATCGGCGCCGCTGATGCAGGATCGGGGTTCCAGCCGGTGCCGTCCCAGTACTCAGGAGCCGCCTCGAGGGCGCCCCGCGGCACGCGCGCCACGAACGTCTGGTCGGAACCGCCCCACTCGGACGGCGTGTTGTACTCCCCGCCGGCGCCGTACAGGTAGCTCCACGCGGTGTCGCTCACCACGCTGAAGCCGTACACGGGCTTCACGCCGTCGTTCGCGGCAGGCTGCAGGTCGACGAGCTGCAGGTCGGCCCAGGTGTAGGTGGCCAGCCAGGTGCGGATGGGTTCGAAGCAGATGCCCCACTGCGGTCGGGTGCACTCCATCTCCGCCACGAACACCTTCAGCAACGGGCCGTCCACCTCGCCGCCCAGCGGCCAGAAGAACCGTTGGAAGTGATCGGGCTCGGGGTGGGTGAGGAAGTCCCACGGTGCACCGTCGCGCGTGCTGGTGTGCATGGTCATCGAACCGTCGAGGCCGCGCTCGAACAGCACGTTGCGGACGAATTCGAACTGGTCGACCGGCGGCTTGCCGTCGGGCGGCAGGAACGAGTCGTTCAGCCACCACAGCTGGCGACCGTCGGGCAGTGGATAGATGCGTGGAATGTCGCCGCCCACCCAGTTGCCGACGGGCTCGGCGAACGGGTTCGCGGTCAGCGGCGCGGCCGGTACCCAGCCGGCTCGAGGATCGTCGGGTGTGGTGACGTTGGGTCCCGCCGATGCCACCTGTTCGCCGGCCAGGCGGTCGGGTGTGGCGCCGAGCACCGTGGTGCGCGGCTGCGGCGCAGCGACCGACGGTCGGGGCGGCGCAGTGGGGCGCGGCGAGGCATCGGCGGTGTTGCAGGCCGTCAACAGCGCCACCGCGCCGAGCAGCCAACGTCCCGGCCCCCACGACCGCCCGTTGTTCATCGGCGGTACTCAATCACACCGCGCCGGTGGGCGCGGCATCGCGCGCCCAGGCGTACAGTACGGCCATGCTGGCGGTGGTCATCGGTGGTGTGTTCACGCTCGCGGGTTCGCTGCTCGCGTTCTGGATCGAGAGTCGACGGCGGGCTGCCGAAGTCGATGAGCGGCGGGACGAGTTCACGCGACAACGGCGCATCGATGCATGCAGCCGGATGGTGCGCGACGTGGAGATCGCGTCAGGGGAGCTCGGCGCACTGGCCGGGTACGCCGGACGAGAGGACAACCCCAATGCGATTCGGCTCCGATCCAGCACGTCCGTGCACGACGCCTGGTACTCGTGTCGCGACTTCCAGCTGTACTTCCCGTGGCTCGAAGCCGAGGTGGAGGCGATCCTCGCTGATCTGATCGACAAGCGCGATCGGGTCGAGCGTCAGCTCGAGTCGAAGACGCACGACCGGGGCGACCTGAGCGGGCCGACGGCACGCATCATGAGCGGCGTCACCTCAGTACGTCGACAAGTGGGCAAGCAGTTGGGCCTGGACGCCGAGTGGCATCGTGCGCCAGTGTCAGCCGACGAGTGACTCGGCGGGCAGCTCGAACCACCTGAGGTGTTCGAACTCGGCCGACAGACGGCCTGCCGCGGGAGCGGCGTGTGCCGCTGCGGTGACGGCGCCGAAACGTTCGCGGGCTTCCTCGAGGTAACCGATCAGCGCCGACTCGGGTGCGCGGTCGTGGCCGAGTCGGGGCACCACGAGGTCGCCGGTGCTCGTGTCGTAGCGCAGCTGACCGAGCCGCAACCGCGGTTCGACCGGACCGTGCATGTGCCGCCACAGACCCGATGCCGGGTCGAAGCGGTACTCGGGCAGCAGCTTCCAACCGTGCTCGGCCACCATGTCGACCGCTGCCACGAGGTACTGGAACACGGCCTCGGAGATGAAGTAGTTGAAGCTCACCCGGGTCCAGCCCGGCTTGATGCCCTCGCACCCCTGGGTGATCTCGTGCTCGAACTCGTGCGATCGTTCGAGGTCGATGCCCAGCAGCCGATGCCCGTAGGGGCCGGCGCACGAACACCCGCCTCGTGACTGGATGCCGAACAGGTCGCTCAGCAGCGCCACCACGAAGTTGTGGTGCAGATAGCGGCCCTCGGGTCGTCGCACCACGAACGAGACGATGGACAACCGTTCCGCAGTGGTGTTGCCCAGCACCTGCAGGGCCGGATTCGACGACCAGGCGGCCACCGCGCGCTGCCAGTACGCCGCTTCGCGTTCGCGAATGGTGGTCACACCGACCGCCTGCTTCAACTGGAACACCAGCCCGGCGCGGATGGATTCGATGATCGCGGGCGTGCCGCCTTCTTCGCGGTGCACCGGGTCGTCGAGGTAGCGGTGCTCGCTGGGGTTCACGTACGCGACGGTGCCGCCGCCCACCACGTCGGGCACTCGGTTGCGTAGCAGCGTTCGACGGGCCACCAGCACACCGGGCGTGCCGGGGCCGCCGACGAACTTGTGCGGGCTCAGGAACACAGCGTCCTTGTGCGCCAGCGGGTGCTCGGTGCACTGCGGGTACATCTCGATGTCGACGTACGGGCCGGCGGCCGCGAAGTCCCAGAACGACAGCGCCCCGTGGCGGTGCAGCAGGTCGGCGATGGCGCAGGTGTTCGACACGATGCCGGTGACGTTCGAGGCCGCGGAGAACGATCCGATCTTCAGGGGTCGGTCGGCGTGGGCGATCAGTTCCGCCTCGAGTCGGGCGAGGTCGATGTGACCGTCGGCGTCCTCGGGGATGGTGATGACGTCGGCGATCGACTCGCGCCACGGCAGCTCGTTGGAGTGATGCTCGAACGGGCCGACGAACACCACCGGCCGTTGATCGGCGGGGATGTGCGACGACAGGTCGTACCGGTCGTCGAGATCGGCAGGGATGCGCAGGTTCATGACGCCGATCAACTTGTCGATGGCCCCAGTGGCACCCGAGCCGCAGAAGATGACACAGGTCGCTGCGTCACCGCCGACGGCCTCGTGCACGATGCGCCGCGCGTCCTCGCGCAGCCGGGTGGTCTGCAGTCCGGTACCCGACGACTCGGTGTGCGTGTTCGCATAGCGGGGCAGCACCTCGTCGCGGATGAAGTCCTCGATGAACGTGAGCGCCCGGCCGGAGGCGGTGTAGTCGGCGTAGGTGATGCGGCGTGGGCCGTACGGGCCCTCCATCACCTGGTCGTCACCGATGACCGACTCGCGGATCCGTCGGAGCAGGGGAGTGTCGACCGCTTCGTGCACACCAGCAACCTAGCGGTGCGCCTGCCACCGGCAGCGGCGACGGGAATGGGACAATCGCCGGGTGCGCCGCCCGTTCCCCCGCTCCCTGACCGCGCTGTTGGTCGCAGCGGCGGTTGCCGGGTGTGCGTCGGGCGACGAGACGGCCACCACGTCGAGCACCGCATCTGCCATCGCCACCACCACGTCGTCCGCCGCGATGTCGACCGTGTCACCCACCACCACGACCGCGCCGACCACCAGCACGATCAGCGTGCCCGACGACCCATCGGCGGCCGACATCCCCGATGGTCAGTGCGCCGACATCGCGCCTGGTGCCGTGGGCTTCCGCAACGACACCGATGCCCGTGCCGACGAGTATCGGCAGATCGGTGAGAGCACCGAGGGCCGGCCGATCTGGTCGGAGCACTGGGGTTCGACCTCCGGTCCGCAGGTGCTGGTGGTGGGACAGGTGCACGGCGACGAGTGCGCGCCCGCGTTCCTGGTGCGCGAGATCCGCCGGCATCCGCCCACCGAGTTCGGCATCTGGCTCATTCCCACGCTCAACCCCGATGGGCTCGACGCGCACACCCGCCGCACGGCGCTCGACCTCGACCCCAACCGCGACGGCTTCAACCTCGCCACCCCCGAGGCGCAGGCGCTGATGGCCGAGACGCAGCGCGTGCAACCGGTGCTCAGCCTGCACCTGCACTCTCCGTACCGCTGGGTGGGTGCGCACAACGGTCCGCTCGCCGCCGAGGTGGCCACGGCGATGTCGGCGGCGGTCGGCTGGGGTCCGCCGTACAACGCCGGCCGGGTGCAGAACGGCACGCTCGCGTTCCTGTGGGAGGGACAGGAGTTGGTGATCCCCGGTCACCAGGCGGTGCTGGTGGAGTTCCCGGCGATGGCACCGGGCGAGTCGCCGAACCCGCCCGACCTCACCCAACGCCGCGAGACCAACGCGGTCGACGTGCGCTGGGTCGCCCGCCAGATGCGTGTGGCGTTCTATGCGGTCATCGATGAACTCGCGCGAGGATCGGCCGATGGCTGAGCGACAGGTGTGGTTCGTCACGGGATCGGCACGTGGCATGGGTGCGGAGTTCGTGCATGCAGCGCTGGACGCGGGTCACGCCGTGGTGGCTGCGGCGCGCCGAGTGGACGACGTGATCGACGAGCTCGGTGCACACGACGGCATGCTGCCGGTGCGGCTCGACGTGACGAGCGTGGACGAGGCCGACGCGGCGGTCGCTGCGGCGGTCGAACGGTTCGGCCGCATCGATGTACTGGTGAACAACGCGGGTGCCTCGTACAAGGGGTACTTCGAAGAGATGTCGCCGCAGCAGGTGGAGCAGCAGCTGGCGGCCAACCTGCTCGGCCCGATGAACGTCACCCGCGCGGTGCTGCCGGTGATGCGACGGCAGCGGCGCGGTCACCTCATCGCCATCTCGTCGGGTGCGGGGCTGATGGGGTTCGAGTACTCGTCGGTGTACGCCGCGTCGAAGTTCGGCCTCGAGGGGTGGATGGGCGCGCTGGAGCAGGAGGTCGCGCCGTTCGGCATTCACACGACGATCGTGAACCCGGGTTTCTTCCGCACCGGCCTGGCCGGGCCGGGTTCGATGGTGTTGCCCGAACGCGTCGTCGACGACTACGCCGAGCGGAGCGCTCGGCAACGCGAGTGGTGGCAGGCGCAGGACGGCCGTCAGCCCGGCGACCCCGCCAAGCTGGCCGCTGCGCTGTTGTGGATCGCCGCGCAGGATCCGCCACCGCGGCGGTTCGTCGCGGGTGCCGACGTGCTGGCGTTGGGTGAACGCAAGATCGCCGAGCTCCGCGCCGAACTCGATGCGCATCGCGAGTTGTCGGCGTCACTCGATGTGGACGACTGACAGTTCGAGCTCGCCGGTGCACTCGCTGCATGCGAGGCGCGGCACAAACGCACCGTTGCAGGCGCGGTGGGTGGCCACCACGGTCGCACCTTCGGGGGCGGGACGCCACCGCTCGCCCCACGCGAGGAACGCCGCGACGACAGGGAAGAACCCCCGCCCCTTCGCGGTGAGCCGATAGGCGGGCGGCTCACCGTCGACCCCGCCGGACGGCTCGAACACGCCCAGCTCCACGAAGCGCCGCAACCGATCGGCCACCGTGGCCGGAGGCGCGCCGATCTGTTCGAAGTCGCGAAACCGTGTGGCGCCGAGGAACGCCGCGCCCAGCACCGCCGATGACCACCGGTTGCCGATGATGGCCATCGTGTCGGAGAACATGCCGGGCCCCGTCGTGGCGGCTCCACCGGTGGGTCGACGCCGGTTGCTGCCCACGGGTGCGGAGCGTTCGAAGCTGCCCCCCGGGCCGAAGCGCGCGTCGACGTCGTCGGCGCCGGCTGCCTGACCACAATGCGCGCAGCACAGCACCGGGTGGAAGGCATCGCCGCATGCGGTGTGCACCATCCGCGGCAGCCGTTCGGCCTGGCCGGCCACGTGGCGGCGTTCCCAGTCCCAGATGTTCAACAGCAGCGGCCACAGGTCGAGCCCGGCTGGCGCCAGCGCGTAGCCATCGGTGCGGCGGTGCAGCACGTCGGCGTCCACCAGGGTGCGCAGCCGCGCCGTGAGCACGGCGTCGGAGATGGGCAACTGCGTCTTCCAGTCGGCGTAGCGCCGCGCACCTTCGAACGCGCCGCGCACGATGAGCAGCGTCCACTCGTCGCCCAGCAGGCCGAGCGACGCGCCGATCGCGTCGGGTTGGGTCAGGACGGCCACCCGAGTTGCGAACCCGGGGTCCAGCACGAATGCGTGCCCGACGAGATGCGCTCGGGCAGTCGCACGCGGGCCAGTGGGCCGTCGGACAGGCGCGTCGCGTCGAACACCAGGCACTCGCTGCAGTCGCGTTGCATGTCGGTGGTGAACGTGACCAGGTAACCGTCGTCCTCCGCCGTGGCGTTGGGCCGTGGCGCGAACGGGGTCTCGCTGCCGAACACCCCGTCGCCGAAGGCGTATCGCTCCTCGGTGCCCGACTTCACGTCCTGCTTCACCAGCCCGTCGAAAAGGAACCAGCCCGGCTTGCCGGTCATGTTGTACGTGTAGCGGTAGTCCTTGCCGGCCACGTTCGGGTTGATCATGCCGAACTCCATCACGCGGTCGGTGAGCGACTCCTCCTGGGTCTCGCCGGTGACCATGTTGAACCGCCACCGGTGCGGGCGGGTCTGCAGGCGATCGAGGTCGATCGAGCGGTACAGCGACATCGGCTTGGTGGTGCCCTCGCGCTTGGCCGGCATCGGGTCGTGCTGGAAGAAGCCGTCGAGCACCACCCAGTCGCCTTCCTCGTAGGCGTTGATCCAGTGCAGCACGTAGGTGGGCGCGGCCTCGAACCACTTGATGTCGTCGGTGCGACCGTGGCGGGGCACGATGCCGAATCGCGTGGGCATGTCGGGGTGGTACTTCGGCACGTGCGCGCCCAGTTCCAGCATCGCCGGGTCCCAGAACAGGGGCAGGTCGTTGAAGATCGTGTAGTGCTCGCTGAACGCGATGTCGTGCGGCAACCGTGGGCCGGGCAACGGCACGTCGATGGCATGCACCAGGTTGCCCGTGGCGTCGACCACGCCGTAGTGCATGAACGGTTCGACCGCGCTGTAGCCGAACACCAGCAACTCGCCGGTGGCCTCGTCGAGCTTGGTGTGCGCCGACACGCCGGTGGGGCTGGGGAACTGGCCCACCCACGGGGCCTTGCCCTGCTCGGCCAACGTCATCGGGTCGAGCTGGTACACGTCGCCGCACTGCCAGAAGCTGGTGAGTGCCACACCGTTGTGCACGATGACGTCGGTGCTGGAGCTGTCCTTCATGCGGCCACGAGCGCCCCAGCCGTCGAGCTTCGAGTTCTGCGCGAGGTCGTAGAAACCAGTCCACAACGGCTCGCCCGCCTCGGCCTCCATGCGCAGGCCGTCGGTGCGCACGAAGCGGTTGCGGTAGGTGGCCTTCCCGCCCGAGAACGCGATCTGGTGCAGCATGCCGTCGCCGTCGAACGGGTGGTACATGCCGATCGACGGGTGCACCGGGTTCTCGGTGTTGCGCAGGTACACACCTTCGAGGTCGGCGGGGATCTCGCCCTCCACCTCCAGGTCGGTGGCGTCCCACTCGCGGTGGTTCGGCCGCCAGGCGCCGGTGCGGTACGGGTGGTCGTCGTCGGCGGGCAGCGTGGACGCGATGGTGTTCACGATGGTCGAGGCCATGTGGGTGCTCCAGTGGTGAGGGGTGGGTGGCTCAGACGGCCACGACGAAGCTGACGGTGGTGGTGGTGGAGCCGCCGATGTTGAGCGTGGCGAACGTGCGCGCCCCCTCGACCTGCGTGTCGCCCGCGGTGCCCGACACCTGTCGGGAGGCGTCGACCACCATGCGCACACCCGTGGCACCCACCGGGTGACCGCCCCCGATGAGGCCACCCGACGGGTTCACCGGGGTGGCGCCGTCGCGCTCGAGCGTGCCGTCCTCGATGGCCTTCCAGCTCTCGCCGGGGGCGGTGATGCCGAAGTGGTCGATGGCCATGTACTCCGACGACGTGAAGCAGTCGTGGGTCTCGATGCCGTCGATGCCCGACACGTCGGCCACACCCGCGCGGGTGAACGCATCGGTGATCGCCTGACGGACGTGCGGCATCACGTACTGCTCGTTCGCCGAACGGGCCACCTTCGGTGCGAGCGGCAGCCCGACCGTGCGATGCCCCCAACCGACGATGCGCGGCACGGCGTCGAGCGAACGCCCGCGTGCCGCGGCCCATGCCTCGGCGGTGCGGCGACCGGCCAGCACCAGGCCGGCGCCGCCGTCGGTGACCTGGCTGCAGTCGGAGCGACGGATGCGGCCCACCACCACGGGGTTGGCGGTGTCGTCGTCGGTGAAGCTCTCGGGCGTGTGCGACCAGGCCCGGGTCTGCGCGTTCGGGTTCGACTTCGCGTTGCGGAAGTTGAGTTCACCGATGGCCGACAGGTGGCGGCTGTCGATGCCGTAGCGCGCGTCGTACTCGTCGGCCAACAGGCTGAACATGTGCGGCCACATGTGCACCACGCCCTCGGCCTCGTGGCCGATCCACGCGGCGGCACCGAGATTGCGGGCCGCCTGCTCGCCGGGCACGTTGCGTTCCTGCTCGGCACCCACCACCAGCGCGCAGTCGTAGCGACCGGCTTCGATCTCGGCCATCGCCGCGAGAATGGCGATGCCGCCCGACGCGCATGCCGCTTCGTGGCGTGCGGCGGGCACGCCCCACAGGCCGGGCTCCACCGTGGCCGGCATGCCACCGAGTTGGCCCTGGCCGTTGAACAGCTGCCCGAACGCGTTGCCGACATGGATGGTCTCGATGTCGCTCGCCGCGATGTGCGCATCGGCCAGCGTGCCGCTCACCACGTCGGCCACGAGGTCACTGATCTCGAGTCCCTGCTTGGCGTAGTTGCGGGCGAAGTCGGTCTGGAATCCACCGAGGATGAAGATGTCCGTCGTCACTCTGTCAACTGTAGTGCACGCGGGGACGACTCCCGTCGGGCCGGCGCGTAACGTGCGCGGCATGACTCAGTTGCAGGGATGCGTCGCCCTCGTCACGGGCGGCAACCGCGGCGTGGGCCGCGCCATCGTCGACGAGCTGCTGGCCCGCGGTGCGGCGAAGGTGTACGCCGGCGCTCGCACGCCGGCCGAGGCCGACGTGCCCGGTGCCGAGGTGGTGCAGCTCGACATCACCGATCCGGCGGAGGTGGCCGCCGCGGCCGAACACTGTCACGACGTGAACGTGTTGGTGAACAACGCCGGCTATCACGCCAACACGCGTCTCGTCGTGACACCCGACCCCGACGCGGCGCGCCGCGAGATGGAGGTGAACTACTTCGGCACGCTCGAGATGACCCGTGCGTTCGCCCCGGTGCTCGGTCGCAATGGTGGCGGTGCCATCGTGAACGTGTTGGCGGTGGCCGCCGTGGTGCCGGCTGCGTTCATGGGCGGCTACTCCACCTCGAAGGCTGCGACGTGGTTCCTCAGCGCCATCACCCGCGCCGAACTGGCCGAGCAGGGCACGCAGGTCACGTCGCTGGTGCTCGGCTCGGTCGACACCCGCATGGCCGCTCACGTGGAGGGCAAGAAGGAGGATCCTCGCGACATCGCCCGCGCCGGGCTCGACGCCGTGGAGGCCGGGGTGCAGACGTTCGCCACCGACAAGATGGCCGTCGACTCGATGGCCGCCCACCAGGCCGACCCCGAGGGCTTCGAACGCCTGCTCGGGCGGCTGCTGCACGTCACGAACCTGCGGGCACCGGGATGAGCACCTGGGCCGACCTCCGCCAGGTGGTGATCGCCACCACCGAGCCCGACGCCGTGGCGGGTGAGCTGCGATCGCAGTTGGGGCTGGGTCGCGGTTTCGGTGACCCCGAGCTCGACGCGTTCGGCATCGCCGACGACACCATGGCCGTGGGCGCCCACACCTACCTGGAGGTGGTGAGCCCCACCACGCCCGATCATCCGATCGCGAAGTGGTTGTCGCGCCGCAACGGCAGCGCCGGCTACCTGCTGTCGGTGCAGGTGAGCGACATCGACGCGTGTCTCGCACGCTGTGCCGTCGCAGGCGTGCGCGACACGGTGCGGCACGTGGTGCAGGGCTGGAACGTGGCGCAGTTGCACCCCGGCGACATGGGTGGTTGTTCGGTGGAGCTCGACGGTCTGCACGAACGTGGCCGGTGGTTCTGGGACATCCTCGACGTCGACCGTCCCGACACGACGAAGGTGGACGACATCGTCGCCGTCGAGATGGTCGGTGCCGACCCCGATGCGTTGCTTACTCGGTGGTCCACGGTGTTCGGGCTCGATGCCGACACAGCGGGCTCGTCGCTGTCGCTCGGCGGACGTGTGGTGCGGTTCGTGCACGATGCTGAACGCGTCGGCATCGCGGCTGTCGACCTGCGCGCGATCGACCGTGCCGAGGCCGGCCGATCGTTCACCGCGGGCAACGTGCGCTTCCGTCTGGTGTGAACGGCAAGGATGTGGGCATGCCGCAACATCCCCGCACCGGGTTCGACCTCGCCGAGACCGACCGCCTCCTCACCACCACCAAGCAGGTTCGCCAGCGTCTCGACCTGGGCCGGCCGGTGCCGTACGACGAGCTACTGGAGTGCATCGAGATCGCCGGCCATGCACCGATGGGCGGCAACCTCGAACGCAACCGGTGGATGATCATCGACGACCCAGCGCTGAAGGCGCGCATCGCCACCCGGTTCGCCGAGGTGGGTCGGCCGTACCTCGCGTCGAACGCCGAGATCCGCGTCGACGACCGCAGCCAGCGCGTCATCGACTCGGCCACCTTCCTGGTCGACCATCTGCACGAGGTGCCAGCCCTGGTGCTGTCGATGCGGCTGGATCGCGCACCGCTGCAGTCGCAGGGTGCCGCTGCGGCGTACTACGGCTCGGTGTTGCCCGGCGTGTGGAGCTTCCAGCTCGCGGCCCGCGCTCGCGGCATCGGCTCGGCGTGGACCACGTTCCACCTCGAGCACGAGGCCGAGATCGCCGAACTGCTGGGCATCCCGTCGACGGTCACCCAGGTGTGCCTGCTCGCGGTGGGCTACTACACGGGTGACACGTTCACGCCTGCGCCTCGCCGTCCTGCGGCCGAGGTGACGTTCCTGAACGGCTGGAAGCAGCCGGTCATCGGCGGCTGACCGGTCATGCCCCGCGAACCTGAACCCTTCGGTCGCGACTACCTCGTCGAGCTGACCCGCGCCTACGAAGGTGAGGTCGCGGGCGAGGCGTACTTCGACGCGCTGGCCGGGTGGCACGACGGCATCGCCCGCACGGTGCTCCAGCGGTTCGCGCAGGTGGAGCGCGTCACCGCGTCGGCATTGCGCCCCACCGTGGAGCGACATGGCGTCGTTGTCGCCGGCGGGGAGGAACTCCGTCGTCGCGGGGTGGCGAACGCCGAACGCGAGCGGTCCATCGCGTGGCGCGACCTGGTGGCCGAGATGTGCGAGTTCTACCCGCGCTACGTGCGCGAGTTCGAGCGAATGCTGACGATCGCTCCCGACGACGACCAGCGTGCGGTGCGGCGGTTGGTCGACCACGAGATCGCATTGGTCGAGGCCGCGATCGGTGTGCGGGATGGCCGAGCCGATGCGCTCGCCTCGGTGGAGCAGTTCATCGCGTCCGCCGACTGAACCGTCAGCGGTCGCGCAAGCCCTTGCCGGCGAGGATCTGCGGCGCCAGCTTCTCCACGCGGGATCGACGGGTGTCGAGTTGCTTGGCCGACGAGATGTGCAGGTGGTACTCGCGCTGGCGTCCGGGTGTGAGCGCACCGAATGCGGTGCAGAACGCAGCGTCGGCGTCGAGGCGCTCCTGCAGCGCGTCGACCGGGCTCCATGCCGGGGCCGGCGCCACCGTGGCACCTGACGCCTCGACCGCGATGGCGGCGGCCACGTATCGCTCGACCGCTGCGGCGAGCCGCGTGATGTCGTCGACCGACGTGAACGTGATGCGTTTCGCCGACCGGGAGTTCGGACCCTGCTCCTCGAGGAGGCCGTCGGGATCGGGCATGAGTGCGCCCTTGAAGAACATCAAGGCCAGGAACGACTTCATCTCCTGCATGATGGCGATGTTCGCCCCGTCGGCGGCGTAGCAGGGCTTGCCCCACTTGAGTTCCTCGGTGAGTCCTGCGCCCAGCAGCACATCGCGCAACGCGGCGAGTTCGGCGGGCCACGCGGTGGACCGGCCGATGTACGCGTCGACCTTGGCGTTGGTCATGACGTGTTCAGTTCGCGCCGAGCGCGGCCAGCACGGCGCGGGCGTCGTTCGTCTCGGGCTTCGGGTACTCGAAGCCGAGTTCCGTGTCGTCGTCGCACCGCACGGTCATCGTCACCATCTTCACCAGCGACACCCGTGTGGTGCCCTCCTCCACGGCGGTGATGCGTGTGCGCTCGATCGAGGCGAGGGCGGCCACGGGCAGGCCGCGCATGCCACCTGCCTTCACCAACAGAAGTCGTCGGTCGGTGGCCACGGTGTAGACGCCCATCTTCATCGCGTCCTCGAGGCTGCCGTCTGCGGTGTCGGCCTGGTTCGCCATGACGAGCGCGCCGACCGCACCTCCCACCCACATCGTGCCAGTGCGTTTCGCCCAGGCCTTCACGCCGCCGAGCGGCATCGCCTTGGCGGCAGCGACGATCGTCTCGCCGGGTTCGAGGATGGGTTGATCGGCCGCGAGTTCACGGACCTTGTCGACGGTGCTCGCCATGCAGGAATGGTAGGCACGCGGTGAGATCGTCGGCGGTCGATGGGCGGGTGGCCCGCCATGCGATGTGCTGATCGGGGCGCACCAGCAGGGCACCCTCGGGTTCGAGTCCGCAGATGTCGAACCATGCAGGGTCGACCGATTGTTCGTCGAGCCGTACGTGGTGCACCGGCATCGCCAGCTGCGCCGCGGCATCGGCCCACACGGCGTGCGCGCCGCGCGTGAGCAGCGTCACCCCCGACGAAGCGACGAGGTCGAGCATCGAACGGCCGTCGCCCAACCACGCGTGCGGCAGGCGCTCGCCCACGGCACCCGACGGTGCGAAGGCCCGCGGGTCGATGTCGGGCGAGGTGTGGCCGTAGCGGTAGCCGATCTGCAGGCCGAGCATGTCGAAGTGGGTGGCCTGCTCCTGCACCGCGGCGTCGATGGCGGCTCGGTTCGCCGGGTCGGCCAGCGTGCCGGCGAGGTCGGCACCCGTGGCGCCCGGGTGCAGTTGCAGCGCCTGGGCGAGCAGCACCATCTTGAACGCGTTGGTGAGGCTCTGTTGGCAGTTGACCTCGGCGATCGGCTTCCGTTCCGCCTCGTACGAGTCGAGGAGCGTCGGTGCGGCCCAGCCCTCGTCGACGGCCTGCAGCTTCCAGATCAGGTTGTGCGCGTCGGCCACGCCGGTGTTCAGGCCCATGCCGCCCGTGGGTGGGAAGCGGTGTGCGGCGTCGCCCAGCAGGAACGCCCGATCGCGGCGCATGGCGTCGGCCACCTGCGCCGTCATGTGCCAGGTGCCGGCGCCCACGATGTCGATGTCGGCCGTCGGGTCGCCGATGGCCGCGTGCACGAGCTGTTCGCACCGGGCGGTGGGGTAGTGATCGACCGACTCGACGGCGGGGTCGAACGGCACCATGTACACCCACTCGTGATCGATGTCGTGGGCGATGAATGTGCCGCCCGCCTCGGGGTCCATCACGAAGTGGAGCACGCCCACCCGACCGGTGAGGTAGCGGCGGAGGTCTGCATGGAAGTGGATGGCGACGAACGACTGGATGCCGGCGGGGCCGATCATCTCCACGCCCAGCCACTTGCGGATGCCGCTGCCCGCGCCGTCGGCCCCCAGCAGATACTCGCTGTGCACGACCGTTTCCTCGCCGGTGTCGACGTTGCGGATCACCGACACCACGCCGTCGGCCGACTGGGTGCTCGACACCCACTCGGTGGAGTACCGGAGGTCGACCTCGGGCTGCGCCGCCACCTCGGCCGACAGCAACGGCTCGAGCCGATGCTGCGAGATGTTGCGCAGCGGCACCGGAGTGTGGGCGAGGCATTCGTCGCCCTGCCGCTCGAACGGCAGCCTGCCGATGAGGTCGCCGTTGAGGCGGGTCACGAAGTTCACGTGCCCTGCATCGGCGGGGTTGGCCGCGATCGCGGCGATGCCCGCCATGTCGAACCCTGCCTGACGGAAGATCTCGAGTGTGCGCGCGTTCACCACGTGCGCAGCAGGGTTGCGCTGCGGGCCGTCGCGGCGCTCCACCACCACGCAGCGTCGACCGGCGTTGGCGAGCAGGCGGGCGGCAGTGAGGCCCACGGGGCCGGCACCGACCACGAGGTACGGCACGTCGAGTTCGTCGGCCATGTCAGAGCAGTCCGTCGTACGAGCCGCCGTCGAGCTGCAGGTTCTGGCCGCTGATGTAGCCGGCCTGCGCGCTGCACAGGAACGCGCACGCGTCGCCCAGCTCCTCGGGGCGGCCCAGACGGCCGGCCGCGATGGTCTTCGCCATCCGCACGTACGCCTCCTCGACGGTGATGTTCGCCATCGACGCGTGCAGCTCGGCCATCTGCCGTTGCCGCTCGGTGTCGATGCGTTCGGGGAGGAGGTTGTTGATGGTGACGTTCGCTCGTGCGACGTCCTTCGACAGCGCCTTCGCCACCGAGGTGAGCCCGGTGCGCGCGCCGGTGGAGAGGCCCATCGGTGCCATCGGTGTCTTCACCATCGCCGAGGTGATGTTGACGATGCGGCCGAAGCCGCGCTCGACCATGCCATCGAGCACGGCGCGGATCATCGCGAGCGGCGCGAGCATGTTCGCGTCGAGCGCAGCGATCCACGCGTCGCGGTCCCAATCGGCGAACCGGCCGGGCGTGGGCCCACCGTTGTTGTTCACCAGGATGTCGGGAGCGGGACAGGCGACGAGCAGCGCGTCGCGGGTGGCTGGTTCGGCGATGTCGCCCGGCACCGTGGTGACCCGCACCGCATGCCGTTCCGTGAGTCGTGCTGCGGCAGCGGTGAGCGCCGCTGCGTCGCGGCCGTTGATGGTGACGTGCACGCCTTCGCGCGCCAGTGCATCGGCGCAGGCGAAGCCGAGGCCGCGACTCGAGGCGCACACGATGGCGGTGCGACCGGCGATCCCGAGGTCCATCGCGTCAGCCCTGCGCGCCGTCGAGGCGGGCGGCCATGTCGGCGCGCCACTGCGGGAACGGCTGGAACTCGGGGAGCGACTCGATCTTCGCGCGGGTGGTGGCTTCGATCTCGGCGTCGGAGAGCGAGAGGTCCAGCCCGTCGGCGTAGGGCTGGGCGACGTGGAACGGCGTGTCGAGGAAGCACTCCAGGCCGTTGCCCTCGGGATCGGTGAAGTACACCGACCAGGCGTTGCCGTGGGAGATGGGAATGGCGCTGCCGTTGTCGTCGGCCGCAAGGCGCGCGGTGAGGGCCCGCAGGTCGTCGAGCGAGCCGGTTCGGAACGCGAGGTGGTCGGCCATCATGAACGCCCGAGGCGCCGGCTCGGCGGTGTGCACCAACACGAGCTGGTGGTGCTCGTCGGGGGTCTGTGACATGAACACCATCTCGCCCATGCCGGGCACCGGCTCACCGCGGTTGGTGACGTGGAAGCCCAGCACCTCGGTGTAGAAGGCGACCATGCGGTCGAGGTCGCGCACGGCGAGCGTGGCGTGGGCGAGGCGGAGGGAGAGCGAACCGGACATGACT
>SXGU01513777.1_pt1 | contig 16732 bp, 8 predicted proteins | sample 3174531 | NCBI WGS metagenome assembly SXGU01 (sample SAMN11356863, study PRJNA531348) | freshwater metagenome | isolation source: freshwater sample F1-140 | place: China: Fuxian Lake, Yuxi | collected 2017-12-25 | reverse complement strand
TCAAGTCGCTCCGCTTCAAGTCGCTCCGCTTCAAGTCGCTCCGCTTCAAGTCGCTCCGCTTCAAGTCGCTCCGCTTCAAGTCGCTCCGCTTCAAGTCGCTCCGCTTCAAGTCGCTCCGCCTCAAGTCGCTCGGCTTCAAGTCGCTCCGCCTCAAGTCGCTCGGCTTCAAGTCTGACGACTTCGCGTCTGGCAGCTTCGAGTCGCTCGGCTTCCACTCGCTCAGCTTCAATTCGCTCAGCTTCGAGTCGGGCGACTTCGAGTTTCGCGGCCTCAAGTCTCTCGGCTTCAAGTCTAGCAGCCTCGAGTCTGGCAGCCTCGAGTCGGGCGAGTTCTTGTTTCGCGGCTTCAATCCTAGCGGATTCGAGTTTAGCAGCTTCAAGTCTGGCGGCTTCAAGTCTGGCGACTTCGAGCTTCGCGGCTTCGAGTTTCGCGGCTTCGAGTTTCGCAGCTTCGAGTTTCGCAGCTTCGAGTTTTGCAGCTTCGAGTTTTGCAGCTTCGAGTTTTGCAGCTTCGAGTTTTGCAGCTTCGAGTTTTGCAGCTTCGAGTTTTGCAGCTTCGAGTTTTGCGGCTTCCTTTTTCGTGGCGTCGAGTTTTCCCGCTTCCAATCGGAATCGCGCGTCGCCGATCATCAATTCGTCGCCAAAGCCCACCGCGGCTTGCTGCTCGACACGAACTCCGTTGACCCAGATTCCGTTCATGCTGCCCAGGTCGCGGACCACAAAGTTGTTGTTGACCAGGGCGATTGCGCAATGCTTGCGCGATATTTTGCGGCGATCGAGAATCACGGCGTCACAGTCGGCGTGCCGCCCGACCAACACGATCGGCTTATCCAAAATGATCGGATTACCTGACTCAATGGGCACCAACATCGCGGGCATAAGCACCAACTCCGCCGAAGGACAAACTTCCTGCACGAAATGCAGAATTAGCATACTCCCTGACTGTGAGCGAAGCGACCGATTGTGACTATTCGACGGAGGGAATCGGCACCGTGCCCCCTCCCCCTTGTCTGGATTCTCTCGCCATCCTCCGTATTCGTTCGCAATACAAAGGCGAATGATGAACCGATCAGCGCATTTGGACGAATGGGCGCTCACCACCACCGTGAGAGCTCAAAGCACAGGCTATCTTGTGGCACGTTGCAGGTTTCGCCTTCGGGAGTTCCGTCCGTCAGGGGTTTCCAAAGCACTTCGCCCACCACTGAGTTTTCGGACGACACGGCCGCGAGTGAGTCCAAAACCGACGCGGATTCTGCATCGACACGTTTCACGCACGGCCATTTCATCGGAATCGTTCACGAACTTTGCCCGGCGGCGAAGTCCTGCGAGAAGCGTCCGATTACACTCCGCGCGATCCACCAATAGACGTGGCCTGGTTGTCGAGTCGCTCGATAACAACACCGATTCGCGGAGTCGGGCCAGCTCAGGAACACTCGAAATGAAATCGACAGCTTACAGGCTTCTCTTCGTCGCCTTGTGCATGCTCATCGTGGCAACCGGCTGGGCCGATGATCGCGTGAAGTTCAATCGCGACGTTCGGCCGATCCTTTCGGACAATTGTTTTGCGTGCCACGGCCCCGATGCGAAGCAGCGACAGGCCGGACTGCGATTGGATGTCCGCGAGGAAGCGTTTAAGACCGCAGAGTCGGGTGAAGCGGCCATCGTACCGGGTGACGTCCATAAGTCGCGCGTGTGGACACGCATCATCAGTGCGGATGCCGCAGAGGTAATGCCGCCACCGAAGACCTCGAAAACGCTGACCGCCGCGCAAAAGAAAAAGCTGCAGCACTGGATCGAGCAAGGCGCGACGTATGAGCGGCATTGGTCCTTCTTGCCGCTCGCACCGGGAGTGATACCTACCGTCAAACGCGGCGATTGGTCACGCGGCGATCTCGATCGTTTCATCCTCGCTCGGCTGGAGAGTGAGGGGCTCGCACCGGCTGCAGAAGCGGTGAAGGTGACGCTGATTCGCCGTGTGTCGCTCGATTTGACCGGCCTGTCTCCGACGTTGGCGGAGGTGGATACGTTCCTCGCCGACGACTCGGAGCAGGCTTATGAAAAAGTCGTTGAGCGATTGCTGAAGTCTCCTCGCTACGGCGAGCGGATGGCGGTGGACTGGCTGGACGCGGCACGCTATGCGGACTCGAACGGCTATCAGGTCGATCGTGACCGCGAACTCTGGGCCTGGCGCGACTGGGTGATCCGCGCCTTCAATGACAACATGCCGTTCGATCAATTCACTATCGAGCAGATCGCCGGTGATCTGCTGCCCGATGCCACGCGAGACCAGCGAATCGCGACGGGCTTTCATCGCAATCACATGATGAACGAGGAAGGAGGGATCATCGACGCGGAGTTCCTCGCGGAATACACAGCCGATCGGGTGGAGACGACGGCGACCGTGTGGCTCGGCCAGACGTTCAATTGCTGCCGCTGTCATGACCACAAGTTCGATCCCTTCACGCAGCGCGACTTCTACGCGCTGAAAGCATTTTTTCACAACGTCCCCGAACGAGGCGTTGGCAACTATGGTGCTCACATCCGACAGAACAGTCCGCCATTCTTGAAGCTGCCGGCGCCGGAGGTCGAGGCGAAGCTCGATGAGTTGAACGCGCAAGTGAAGGCAGTGAATGAGCAGCTTGCCGCGATCACAGACAAAGCGTCGCCCGAGTACACCAAGCTGAATGAGCAGTTGACCGACCTCAAGAAAAAGGTCGCTGCCGCGGAGACGGAGATTCCGACAACGCTGGTTATGGCCGAGTTGCCCAAAGCACGTCCGACTTTTGTGTTGATGCGCGGTGCTTACGACAAGCCGGGGGACCGCGTCACAGCGGCGACACCTGCGGAGTTGCCCGCTCTTGCTGACGACCTCCCGCGCAATCGGCTCGGACTCGCGAAGTGGCTGGTGAGTCCGCAGAACCCGCTGACTGCGCGCGTGGCGGTGAATCGGCTCTGGCAACAGGTCTTCGGCACGGGCTTGGTGAAGTCCAGCGAGGACTTCGGTGCTCAGGGAGATCCGCCCTCTCATCCTGAGTTGCTCGACTGGCTCGCGGCTGAATTCATTCGTAGCGGCTGGGATGTGAAGCATTTGATGAAGCTTATGGTCACGAGCGCGACCTACCGACAGCAGTCGCACCTCACGCCGTTGCTGCGCGAGCGCGATCCAGAGAACCGCCTGCTCGCCCGCGGCGCGCGTTATCGGCTGACGGCTGAGTTCGTGCGCGATCAGGCGCTGGCCGCGAGCGGGTTGCTCGTCGAGAAAATCGGCGGGCCGTCGGTGAAGCCCTACCATCCGCCGGGGCTCTACGAGCAAGTCACCGCCGGCAACGGCTACAACGTTTATGTTCCCGGTAAAGGGGACGATCTCCATCGCCGCAGTCTCTACACGTATTGGAAGCGCTCCGTCCCGAATCCGGCCATGCTGCTATTCGACGCGCCGTTCCGTGAAGCCTGCACGCTGCGACGCTCACGCACCAACACGCCGCTCCAGGCGCTCAATCTGCTGAATGACCCTACTTATGTGGAGGCCGCGCGTTTTCTCGCGCAGCGCATGATGCGCGAGGGTGGTGATACGGTTGAGTCACGGCTCACTCACGGCTTCCGTCTGCTGCTGTCACGTCCTCCGAGGTCCACTGAGTTGACGGTTCTTCGCGCCGCGTATGGTCGCGTTCGAACTGATTTTGAAAGCGATCCCGAAGCGGCCAAAGCATTCCTTGCCGTGGGTGACGCAGCCTCTGACGCCACGTTGAACCCAGGAGAACTCGCCCCGTTCGCGGCCATCGTCAGCACGTTGCTCAACCTCGACGAAGTCATTACGAAAGAATGATCCTCATGACCGCCGACACGTTTCAGACCGGACTCTCCCGTCGTCACTTCTTGAGTGGCACAGGCATAGGTACCGCGGCGCTCGCGTCGTTGTTGAACCCGCGATTGTTTGCCGACACTCGCGCACCGCATTTCGTGCCCAAAGCGAGGCGGATCATCTGGCTCACGCAGGCCGGAGCGCCTTCGCAATTAGATCTGTTCGATTACAAGCCGGGGCTTGTTGCGCAGTTCGACAAAGATCTTCCCGACTCCATCCGGGGCGAGCAGCGGCTCACCGGGATGACGGCCGGACAGAAGCGCTTTCCCGTTGCGCCGTCGATTTACAAATTCCATCAGCACGGCGATTCGGGAATTTGGTTGAGCGAACTGCTGCCGCACACGGCGAGGTTCGCGGACGAGATGTGCGTCATCCGCTCGCTGCACACCGAGGCCATCAATCACGACCCGGCAATGACACTCTTGCAAACCGGCCATCAGATCGGCGGCCGTCCCGCGTTCGGTTCTTGGGTGGCTTATGGACTCGGTTCAGAAAACGCCGACCTGCCTGCATTCGTGGCGATGATCTCGAGACCCAGCGGGCCGACCAACGCCCAACCTCTGCACGAACGCATGTGGAGTTCCGGCTTTCTGCCGTCGCGCCATCAAGGCGTGCGGTTCAGTTCGGGGAAGGATCCGGTGCTGTTCCTCTCGAACCCGCCCGGCATCACCACCGATCGCCGCCGCGCGATGCTCGATGATGTCGCCTCACTGAATCGCCTGAAGTTTGCCGAGTCTCAAGATCCGGAAACTCAGGCACGCATCGACCAATACGAAATGGCGTTCCGCATGCAGACGGCAGTCCCAGAACTTGCCGACTTGTCGAAGGAACCGACAAACATCTTTGAACGTTACGGGCCTGAGTCCAAGAAACCCGGCACCTACGCGGCCAACTGCATCCTGGTGCGCCGGCTGGCCGAGCGTGGCGTGCGATTCATTCAGCTATATCACCGCGGCTGGGATCAGCACGGCAACCTGCCCAGCGGCATCAAGAGTCAGTGCTACGACACCGACCAACCGACCGCCGCACTGCTGACCGACCTTCAGGAGCGAGGTCTTCTGGAAGACACGCTCGTCATCTGGGGGGGCGAGTTTGGTCGCACGGTGTATTCCCAAGGGACGCTCACGGCGGACAACTACGGCCGCGATCATCACCCGCGCTGCTATAGCGTTTGGATGGCCGGAGCCGGTGTGAAACGGGGCCACGTCCACGGCGAGACCGATGACTTCAGCTACAACATCGTCAAAGACCCGGTGCATATCCACGATCTCAACGCCACCGCGTTGCATCTGCTGGGCATCGATCACACCAAGCTCACCTACCGCGCCCAAGGACGAGATTACCGACTGACCGACGTGCATGGAGAAGTCGTGCAGGGGATTCTGGCATGACGAAATTCGCATCCCTGCTCATCATCGTCGCCCTCGCTTCGAGTGCCTGGGCCGCTGACGAAAAACCCAACATCCTCGTCATCCTCGCGGACGACCTCGGTGACGGCGATCTCGGCTGCGACAACGCCGAAGCCAAAGTGCCGACGCCGAATCCGGAAAGCCGCACCGAACGCGAACGAGAACGAGAAAAGCTGCTTCGCGCTGGCGGACGGGAATTGCTCGGTGACAAGGGGCTGAACTGCGTCGCGTGTCACAACTTCAATGGGAAGGCCGCGCTGATCAATCAAGGGATCGACTTGTTGACGAGCTATCAGCGACTTCAACCCGGCTGGCTCAACAGCTACTTGCGAAACCCCGGCGCGTTTCGCCCTCGAACCGTCATGCCAACGGCGTAGCCGAACGGGATGGCCGCGCACAAAACGATTCTCGATGGCAACACCGACAAGCAGATCGAAGCGATCTGGTACTACCTCTCGCTCGGCACGTCGGCCGCCGATCCGTCGGGCATTCGCGGCGTGAGCACAAAACTGACGGTCGATGATCAGGCCAAATCGTATCGCGGCCGCAGTCGAGTCGCCGGTTTTCGAGGTATCGCCGTCGGCCTGCCGGAGAAACTGAGCTACGCCTTCAACGCCGAAACCGGAACGCTCTCCGCCATCTGGCAGGGGGACTTCATCGGCGTCAATTGGAGCGGCCAAGGTTCCGGCGAATTCAATCCAAGCAGCGAGCCAATCACTCTTGCGCAGGATGTTTCGTTCGTGCAACTCGCGGATGAAAACGCTCCGTGGCCACTGATGCCCGTGATGACCAAAGAGGCTCGGACCAATCCCAACCCACTCTATCCGAAGAATGTCGGCTATCAATTCCGTGGATACTTCCTCGGCGAATCATCGATTCCGACTTTCATGTACCGCAGTGGTACGATCGAGATTGAAGACCGGTCAGTCGCCGTGGGAAGTGATGAGCACCGGCAACTCCAGTGTGTTCTGCAATTCGACTCGCCAGCACCGCAAACCGTTTGGTTCCGCGCACTCACCGGTGACATCAGTGCGGAGTCCGAGCGAGTCTTCCGCAGCGGCCGACTACGGCTGACGATCCCCGCGACCAAAACAAAACTGCGATCGCTGTCCGACGAACCGAAGCGATCCGAACTGCTGCTGCGACTGCATCTTCCTCAAGGCAAATCAACGATGGAGTTCGTGTATGAACCACTTAAGAAGTAGCGACCGTTGCAGAAGCGGCTTGCGTAGCCACGTCCTCCAGAACGTGGGGTTCTCGCCGGCTCGCTCTCGCTCTGGTGGCACTGTCGACAATCAGTGTGGCACGACGCTCCGCGCCGTGAGTCTCGATCAACGAACGGAAGCTGTCACTTGGCACTCACGACTCGGACCGTCGTGTCACACTGATTCGCTTGCCTCTGGAGAACGTGGCCACGATTCCGCTCCCCTGCGACTCCTCGTCGCAATGCTGCTGGCGGCTGCGATGGCGACCAATGTGCTGGCAGAAGCGATGTCGGACGGAGTCACTGTGCCGAACCATGTGCAGGCAGTGCTCGTCAAAGTCTGCGCTGAATGCCACGGCGATAAGGCCAACGAAGGTGAGGTCAATCTCTCGGGGTTCACCAAGGCTGATCTCAAAGTGCGACTCGATCTGTTGAACAAGGCGCAGGAACAACTTCACTTCGGTTTGATGCCTCCGAAAGACGCGCCGCAACCCTCACCAGCCGAGCGACAAGTGCTCGTCGATTGGGTGCGAGGCGAACTTGTGAAATCAAACGCGCCGCTGATCGAGGACAAACTGCGTTACCCCGATTACGGCAATGCGGTCGATCACGACAGACTCTTCAGCGGCGAGATCAACGAAAGGCCCTTCACCCCCGCCCGGCGCTGGCTTGTCAGCCCACAGATTTTTACGGGACGGATCATCGACATCTTCAGGCTCAAGGGAGAGGCTCACGACAAATACATGCGTTTGCCGGGAAGCACGAGCCTTTACGGCATCACCAATCCGTTCGTGCTCCCGGATCGCTCGGGCATTCGCGATTACGCCATCACGCCGCTCGACGGCGGCCATCTGCTGATGATGCTCAACAATGCGCAGTGGATGTCCCACAAACAGATCCGATCCGCTCGCGTCAAGAAGGGAGATTTCAAGGCTGACTATTTTGAAAACCGGGCTGACCGGTTTTCCCCGCCCACTCCGCCGGCCTTCGAGTCGATCATCCTGAACGCCGCCAAACCTTCGGAGGCTGCGCTCATCGCCGCGATCCAGGCTCAGTTTGGGATCGTGCTCCAGCGTCCGGCCAACGATACGGAACTGGCGAAGTATCTCGAACTGATCAGTTCCGCGATCGAGGTGGCCGGCAACACCGAAGGACTGCGTCAGATGCTGGTGGCCGTCCTGCTGGAGTCCGAACTTCTTTATCGCCTCGAATTCGGTGGGGGTCCGGTGGATGAATACGGCCGAAAGATGCTCTCACCTCGCGAAGCCAGTTATGCCATTTCCTATGCCTTGGGCGACTGGGGACCGGACCCAGTGCTGGTCAAAGCCGCCGCAGAAGGGCGACTGAACACCAAGGATGATTACCAACGGGAAGTGTTGCGACTGCTCGCTGATCAGAACTACTACAAAGGCCAAATTGATCCCGCAATCAATGATTCCACGGTCGTCTCGCACCCCAAGATCATCCGCTTCTTTCGCGAGTTCTTCGGCTATCCCGGCGCTCTGAAGGTCTTCAAGGACAACAATCGCAGCGGTGGCTATTACCAAAATCCGGGACGCGGGAGCAGTGCGACACCCGGCAGCCTCATTCGGGAAGCGGACCGAGTTGTGGAGACGCACGTCAGGCAAGACAAGAACGTGTTTGAGAACTTGCTCACCACGGACCAATTCTTCATGTACCACAATGTAAATAACGAGAAAGGTTCCAAGATCGTTGCTGGCTGGCGGGAACTCTATGACACGCTGAAGGACACCGACTGGCGAGAGAACCCAGAAAAGGTCTTCGAGGAGCATCAAGAGTTATTGAAAAAGCACAACATCGATCTCACCAAGGGACCGCACTCCAACGGCCTGCCGCGAGTCATGGAGCACTTTTCCAAAACCTTCGGAAAGGGCAACACACCCTTCACGACATTTCCGTGGGCGCACGGTAATCAATTCAGGTACTCCCAATCCTATAGCCTGCCGGCAACACCGGGTTCCAATGGGCAATACGGTGGTGACGACGACCTGGATTATCAGGTGATTCAGCCGTTCAAGATCGCTCATCGCAAGGGCATACTCACTCATCCGGCCTGGTTGATCGCCCACTCATCCAACTTCCACACCGATCCCATTCGACGTGGACGCTGGGTCCAAGAAAAGCTGCTGGCGGGACGAGTGCCCGATGTGCCGATCACTGTGGACGCCAAAGTTCCGGATGATCCGCACATGATATTTCGGGAACGCGTCGAGTCCGTGACGGGGCGGGCACAGACGGCGTGCTGGAAGTGTCATCAGCACATGAACCCGCTGGGCTATCCCTTTGAGTTTTATGATGACTTCGGACGCTTTCGCCTCGACGAACCGTTGGAGAATCCTGAAAACCTGATTGCAAAAGCCAAAGGTAAGAACGACGCTGATACCTTCAAAACCAAGACCGTGAATACCGACGGCTATCTCCGTGGAACTGGTGAACCAAATCTGGACGGGCCGGTGAAGGACGCTCTGGAGATGATCGACCGGCTCGGCAAGTCGGCTCGGGTCCGCCAGTCGATCATCCGCCATGCGTTTCGTTTCTACATGGGGCGAAACGAAATGCTGTCCGACTCGCAGACGCTCATCGCTGCCGACAAGGCGTATGTCGAGAGCGGTGGCAGCTTCCAAGCCGTGATTGTTTCCCTGTTGATCTCCGATTCCTTCCTGTACCGCAAGTCGCGGTAATCAAGGTGCGATGACCATGAAGACCCGAAGAGACTTTTTGAAGACCTCCGCGTTCGGCGCGGGTGCGGCGATGCTTTCTCCCTACATGTCGAGTGCGATTGCCGCTCCGGACCAAGGTAAGCCGCCGATGCGGTTCATCTTCATGCACAAAGGGAACGGTCTATTTCCCAGCGTGATGGTGCCACCGAGCCTCAGCCGGGAGGACATGGAAAAGGAGCGGAAGAAAGAGCCGTTCGAAGTGGACCTCGCCAACCACGAGTTGCCCGCCTGGATGAGCGCGCTCAACGACCACAAAGAGAGCCTGACGATTCTCCAGGGATTGTCCGGAAAGATGTGTACCAACGGGCATCACTCCTGGCAGTCTTGCCTCGGAGTTTACGCGGCCAACGAGCGATTGAGTTCCATCAAGTGGGCGACCGTCGATTTCGAACTGGCGAAACTTTTCCCCTCACCGCTGGAGCACATCGAACTAGCCTGCTTCCCCATTGATGGTGGCAATGCGCGAGGAAACATTCACGGCATTGAAAAGGGGTTTTCGGCTCGCGGACCTCAGCAACCCAACTATGCCTTTGGCTCTCCCAAGGTGGCGATCAATGAATTGTTCAAGTCCGTGTCGAGTAACGAGACCGACCGCATCCGGTACGAACTGGATCGCAAGGTGCTGGAGTTTACGTCTGGCAATCAGTCGGGGCTGAGTCACGATCTGGCTGGCCTCGAAATGGCAAAGGTCAAGAACTATGCCGAGTCGATGGAGGACCTTCGCCGCCGCAACAAGAAGCTGGAATCGATGGGCGACGTCATCGGCAGAAATGTTCCGAAGTTGGACAAGAAGTATTTCGCCGATGATCTCTCCACCATCGACTGTCAGCTCGGCCACACCGAGATTCTGCTGTCCTCGCTGATCTCCGGCATGACCAACGTGGCCACGTTCACCGTCGATGAACTCGGCACGCTCTACACCGGAGTTCCTGGTCTCGAAACGGAAAAGATCAACCTGCACGATGTCGGGCACGGCAAAGGGGTCGGCAAGCTCAAGGCCGAAGAGGTTCGCGAAACCATTCGTATCCGCCACATGGCGCTGATCGATTCCATCGTCCGCCGGCTGAAGAGTGTCCCCGAGGGGAACGGGACCATGTTCGACAACACGCTGCTCTTCTACTTCCCGGACAACGGCGAAACGCATCACGGCACCGGTATCGAATGGCCCTACCTCGTCCTCTCGGGCCGAAACGCCAAACTCAACATCGCCGGCCGCTACACGCGACTGCCATACTGGGGCCAGGCGGGGCACAAGACCATCGGCAACTGGTTCACCACCATCCTCAATGCCTATGGCAACCCGATCAAACACTACGGTGATCTTGATCTCGGCTTGAACAAATTCCAGATCGATCAAACCGGCCCGATCAAGCAGTTCTTGAGCTGACGAAACGTGCGACCTCTGTCGCGAGGCCGACGTGTCCCCGGTGAATCTGGGCTTTCACTACAATCACAACGCCGAGACCGACTACGAAACCGGCGAAGCGCTTGGCCGAGCGATGGCCGAGTTGTTGCGATCAAAACAATAAGTCCGAGAATCACGTCACCTGCGTCTTAGCAAGTTGCAGCGATCAAATGCTGCGGATACGAATACGAACAACAATTCGCTGTCTCTCTTCATTCGTTGTTGATTGTTTTGACAGCGAATGAAGAGAGACAGTGAATCACGGGAAGAAGATGAGCCAGAAGAGCCGACGAGCACACGTCTGCTGAACGTTCCGCGAATAACACCCCCTAAGACGAGACCCCCATGAAATCTCATTTCTACACTTCTCAACCAACATATCTCTTCCGGCGGATACTCCTCATTGCCACCTGTTTGGCATTGGTATCTCCATTGAGTGCTGCCGAACTGGTCTACGAAGGCACCAGCGGCGTTGGCCACGGAAAGCACATCGTGTTTCTGGCGGGCGATCATGAGTATCGCTCGGAGGAATCGCTGCCGGCGTTGGGGCGGCTGCTGGCGAAGCATCACGGCTTCAAGTGCACGGTGCTGTTTAACATCGACCCGGAATCGGGGGAGATTGTGGCGGGGACTCCGTCGAGCATTCCTCACATGGAAGCACTCGATACTGCGGACTTGGCCGTTGTCTTTCTGAGGTTCCAGAATTTGCCTGCTGAGCAGATGAAGCATCTCGATGCTTATCTGAATCGAGGCGGCCCGGTGGTTGGAATGCGGACGGCGACGCATGCATTTCAAATTCCTGCCGACAAGCCGTTTGCCAAGTATGACTACCGCAGCAAGGACGCTGGGTATGAGCTTGGGTTTGGGCATCAGGTGCTGGGGCAAACGTGGGTCGGTCATTACGGCCGCAATCACCAGCAGAGCACTCGGATCACGATCGTGGATGCCATGAAGTCGCATCCGATTCTGCGAGGCGTGAAGGACGTCTGGGTTCAGGCGGGCGGCTATGTGGGCAAGCCGATTGATGGTGACGTTCTGACGATGGCTCAACCGCTGAATGGGATGACGCCCGATTCGACTCCGTCGGACACTCAGCCGCCGATGCCTTCGGAGTGGACTCGAACCTACAAGTCGGGGACGGGCAAAACGGGCCGCGTCTTCACGTCGCTGTATGGGACTCCGGAAGATCTGACGAACGACGGATACCGGCGGCTGATGTGCAACGGCATTTTCTGGACGCTCGGTTTGGAAGAGAAGATCACGGCGGACATGAACGTCGCGACGGTCGGTCCCTTCAAGCCCAATACCTTTGGCAATCAGACGCATGCTCGCGGCATCAAGCCGGAGATGTATGCCGGGTTCGAGAGTCCAATCCCCGCGAATAACGACACTCAGCAACCTGCCGCTAAGGAAGGTGCGAAGGAAGGTGGCAAGAAAGACAAGCGGAAGAAGGGCAAAGATGACTCAAAGGCTGAAGCGAAGCCGGACACGAAGCCGGAAGCAGCCGCCTCGGACAAGAAACCGGCCAAACCGTTTGTGACTGGCAAGCCGGCTCGCTTTGTGCGCATCGAGCTGCCCGGCGACAAACGCATTCTGACGCTGGCCGAAGTGGAAGTGATCAGCGGCAACAAGAACATCGCTCCGAGTGGAACGGCGACTCAATCCAGCACGAACGGCGAGGGGACTGCGGCGAAAGCGATTGATGGCAACAAGTCACCCGACTGGGGCAAGGGCGGGCAGACTCACACGACGAACGACGGTTCAACAAATCCGTGGTGGGAACTCGACCTCAAGACGGCTGTGAAGGTTGAGAAGGTCGGCATCTTCAATCGAGACGGCTACGAGACTCGCTTGGACAGCTTCACGATCACGCTGCTGGATGAAGAGCGAAAGGAAGTTTTTCGCGCGACGAATATCGCGGCGCCCGAGGTGATGGTCATTGATGTCGAGAACGATGGACGGATGAGCTGGCTGACCTACGCTGGGAAGACCGGAGAACCTGCCAATGGCGGCGCGAAGGCCGCGCAGGCTGGCGGCAAGAAGAACGATCCGAAGCCGTCCAATGAGGCTTCGCTCGCTGACGTTCCCGCCGACTATCGGGATCCGCTGCCGTTCGCGTTTCAGCAGAACGATGTCGTCGCGATCTTGGGGAACGGCTTGCCGGATCGGATGCAGCACGACGGCTGGCTGGAGACGCTGTTGCAGAGCGAGTTGCACGGCAAACAAGTCCGCTTCCGCAACATGAGCGCCAGTGGCGACCGACCTGACTCGTTCCCGCGCAGCAGCGGAGCGACGTCGATGACGGAGTATTTGCAGCATGTGAAAGCCGACGTCGTCTTCGCGTTCTTCGGCTACAACGAATCGTTTGATGGAGTTGAGAAGGCCAGCGAGTATCAACAAAAACTGGTAGCGTTCGTCAAGAAGACGCGCGGATCGAAGGCCAACGGAAAGTCGTTCCCGCGCATCGTGTTGTTCAGCCCGATCGCTCATGAGAACACGGGCAATCCGAACGTGCCTGATGGGAAGGCTCACAACGTTCAACTCGAAGCCTACACGGCGGCGACGGAAGCGGCGGCCAAAGAAGCGGGAGTGGCCTTCGTCGATCTGTTTCGTCCTTCGCGGAAGATGTTCAAGGAAGCCAGCTCGCCGCTGACGATCAACGGCGTGCATCTGACTCCCGAGGGGAATCGCCAACTGGCGGAAGTCATCGCGACCTCGTTGTTCGGCAAACCGGTTGCCTCATCGTCGCCGATGGAGCCGCTGCGGAACGCGGTGCTCGACAAGGACAATCATTGGAATAACCGCTACCGCGCTCGCGATGGCAATGACGTGTGGGGCGGACGCTCGACGCTGAAATTCACGAACGACCAAACCAACGCCGTCGTGTTGCAGCACGAGCTGTCGATGCTCGATGTGATGACCCTGAATCGAGACGCTCGCGTGTGGGCCGTGGCTCAGGGCAAAGAGGTCGCCGTTGATGACAGCAACGTCCCGAAGCCGGTCGAGGTGATCTCGAACGTCGGCGGTGGCAGCAAGAGTTCCAGTGCGGTGAAGGAAGGCCGGCTGAAGTACGTCAGCGGCGACGATGGTCTCAAGCAGATGGCGGTGGCAGACGGTTTTGAAGTCAGCCTGTTCGCCGATGAAGCTCGGTTTCCGCAGCTCGTGAACCCGGTGCAGATGCAGTTCGACACCAAGGGGCGATTGTGGGCCGCTGTCTGGCCGACGTACCCGAAGTGGGAACCGCTCAAGGAAATGAACGACGCGCTGATCATCGTTCATGACGACAACGACGACGGTAAAGCGGATCGAGTCACCGAGTTCGCTCGCGTGCAAAACCCGCTCGGCTTCGAGTTCTGGAACGGCGGCGTCATCGTGACCTGCACGCCCGAGATTCTGTTTCTCAAAGACACCGATGGGGACGACATCGCCGATGTCCGCACCATCCTGCTGCAAGGGTTGGATTCGTCTGACACGCATCACGCAGCCAACAACTTGATCTACGGACCCGACGGCGCGATCTACTGGCAGAGCGGCGTCTTCATGCAGCACAACCACGAACATCCGTGGGGACCGTCGCTGCAATCCGGGGCGTCGGCCATGTATCGCTTCGATCCGCGACGCTTCACGATCTCGCTGCACGCTGGCAATTCGCCGAACCCGCACGGCACCTCGTTCGACTACTGGGGCTATCAGTACGCGACCGACGGGACCGGCGGCCGAGCATTTCAGGTCCGTCCCGAAGGCAAAGGTTTCGCGATGCACGAACTCCTGAAGAAGGAAGTTCGTCCGGTGACCGCCAGCGAAGTGATCAGCAGCACCCACTTCCCCGAGTCCATGCAGGGCGATTTCTTGATCTGCAACGTGATCGGGTTCCTCGGCATCAAGCACTACCACTTGGAACGCAACGCCGAGAAGGGAACCGTTTGGGGAGAACCCGCCGGGGCCGAGCTGACTGTCACCACCATCAACGCCGACGGCTCCAAGACGCTCGATAAATCACGCGGGCTGATGATGAGCGGCGACAAGAACTTTCGCCCGTCGGATGCGATCTTTGCTCCCGACGGGACGCTGTATATCAGCGACTGGCACAACGCGATCATCGGTCACATGCAGCACAACGTCCGCGATCCGAATCGCGATCACACTCACGGTCGCATCTACCGCATGACGGCAAAGGGCCGACCGCTCCAGAAGCCAGTGGCTATCGACGGTCAGCCGATCGCCGCCTTGCTGGAGAACCTGAAGTCGCCGGTCGATTCCATTCGACATCGCACGCGCGTCGAACTCAGCGAGCGCGACTCAACTGAAGTCATCGCCGAGACCAAGAAGTGGGTGAAGATGCTCGATCCGAACTCTGCCGCTGACGCACATCATCTGCTCGAAGCTCTGTGGCTTCATCAACAGCACAACGTCCGCGACTACCAACTGATGGGCGAGCTGCTGAAGTCCCCGGACCCGCATGCACGAATCGCGGCCAACACGGTCAAGCACCTGTGGTTCAACGTCGAAAGCACGATGCGCGGAGGCGTGATTGCCGCCGAGAAACTGGCCGCTGCTGAGAAATCGGGCATCCTCAGCGACACTCCCGAAATGACGACCATCCGCATCAGCACGATCCCCGAACGCATGCTCTACGACGTCACCGAACTGACGGTGAAGCCGGGCAAGAATGTCAAACTCACCTTCGCGAATCTCGACTTCATGCCGCACAACATCCTGCTGGTGAAGCCGGGCACGGACAACGACATCGGCCTGAAGGCGATGGCACTCGGTGCCGGTGGATTCGCGGTGAGCTATGTGCCGCAGAGTGCCGACATCCTGTGGTCCAGCAAGCTGGTGGATTATGGCCAAGAGCAAGTCATCGACTTCACCGCTCCGACGGAGGAAGGGGCCTATCCCTATATCTGCTCGTTCCCCGGTCATCACCTGCTGATGCGCGGCACGATGTATGTGACGAACGACCTGAAAGCGTTCCTCGTCAAGAACCCGAAGCCGGTCGTGAAGTTGACCGAGTGGAAACTCAGCGACCTGCAAGACGACCTCAAGCGGGTCGCCAAGCAGCGGAACTTCCTTCAGGGACAACTCCTCTTCACAAAGCTAGCTTGTGCTCAATGCCACAAGATGACCGGGGCCGATCCTGTTGCTTCGGCTCATCATCACCACGATCACGCCGGGCATTCGCACGGTCCCAGTCTCACCGTTGGCCCGGACTTGGCCGACGTCGTCAAGAAGCACAAGAGCGACCCGAAGGTCCTGCTGCAAGAGATCCTCGAACCGTCCCGCAACATCGAAGAGAAGTACCGCAAATTCATCTTCGAAATGGAGTCCAGCAAAGTCTTCACCGGCAACATCGTCGCCGAGGACAAGCAAACCGTGACGATCCAAACCGGCCCGACTGCGGATCAGCAGCAAAAACTCACGAAGCTAGAAATCGAATCGCGCCGCCCGTCTCCGGTCTCCATCATGCCCGTCGCGATTCTCAACTCATTAAACAAGGAGCAGATCTTGGACCTGCTCGCGTACCTGCTCGCGACCGGGAAGGCGGATCACCCGGCGTTCCAGCAGCAGAAAAAATAGCATCCAATGCGAACCGGGGCCTAGATTGTAAATACCCCTATGCCATGCGGTGAAAATCACATACTCGACACCTATTTCCGACATCTGGTCGGCAAAAGCCTGAACATTGAAGAGGTTGGCAAACTCGTCCGGGGTCACGACCAACGCGTATCAAAGTTGTTGACCGGTGAGGACTTCCGCGAGGAAGTCGTCATTCCAGCCGGCCATTTGCATCTTGCCTCGCAAACTTTCTTTGAGCGGATGGTGTTTGAGTCGCGTGATGGCGAAGCGTCGTAGCCAGCTCAGATTATTGCCGAGGGTTCGCTCTCGTGTGCGGCTCTCGTCTTCGCGGAAGTTCACGTCGAGCACCCAGTGTATGGACTCGATGCCCCAGTGGCTGCGAACCGCTTCGCTGAAGCGTGGGCCGCTCAGGTAGCGGCTGAGGATGTAGTACCGCACGTCGTGTGTCTCGCGGCCATCGGCATGGATCGTGAGACGCACCGCATAGCCGATGGCTTTGACCCACGGCCACTCTTTCTTCAACGCGAAGTCCTGG